>OGQY01002770.1_pt1 | contig 10173 bp, 10 predicted proteins | sample 1553361 | NCBI WGS metagenome assembly OGQY01 (sample SAMEA2579963, study PRJEB22360) | human gut metagenome | reverse complement strand
TCTGCCGCACCTCGCTCGCCGTATCGGCACTTAGAATTATGCGGTATTGCCCTATTATAACATATTGCCGAACTCTTTGATACAAACGGAATAATCTTTATATAAATTTAATGTAGGCCTACCCGATCCGCGGCAGCCCCGGCACTTTTTTGCACGCTGGGCGGGGCATTGGTTGAAATCAGGCCGCAAATCGGTTATACTATTTTGTAATAATTGGATTGTTCTGCCCTGCGGGCGGTATTGCCATATAAAAAGGAGTGTTTTTACAATGTCCCATACCGTTATGGTGACCGGTGCCGATGGCTTTATCGGCAGCCATTTGGCCGAAGAGCTGGTAAAAAGCGGCGAGAAAGTGCGTGCTTTCTGCCTGTATAACTCGTTTGGTTCCCTGGGTTGGATCGATACCCTGCCCCCGGAGATCCGCAATGAAATGGATATCTTTATGGGCGATGTACGTGACCCCAACGGCGTGCGTACTGCCATGCGCGGGCAGGAGCGCGTGTTCCATCTGGCTGCCCTGATTGCCATTCCGTTCAGCTACCACAGCCCGGACAGCTATGTGGATACCAACATCAAGGGCACCCTGAACGTGCTGAACGCCGCCCGCGAGCTGGGCACCCAGCGCGTGATGGTTACTTCCACCAGCGAAGTATACGGCACCGCCCAGTATGTGCCCATTGACGAGCACCACCCGTTCCAGGGCCAGAGCCCCTACTCTGCCACCAAGATCGGCGCGGACCGCCTGGCCGAAAGCTTTTACCGCAGCTTTGACCTGCCGGTTTCCATTGTGCGCCCCTTCAACACCTATGGCCCGCGCCAGAGCGGTCGCGCCATCATCCCCACCATCATCACCCAGCTGCTGGCCGGCCAGCAGGAAATCAAGCTGGGCAGCCTGACCCCCACCCGCGACTTTAACTATGTCAAGGACACCGCCCACGGCTTTATGGCCATTGCGGACTGCGATGCCGCCATTGGCCAGGAAATCAACATTGCTACCGGCGTGGAACATTCCATCGGCGATTTGGCCAATGAGCTGATTGCCCAGATCAACCCCAGCGCCAGGATCGTCTGCGAAGCCGAGCGCCTGCGCCCCGAAAAGAGCGAGGTCAACCGCCTGCTGGGTGATGCCACCAAGCTGCGCACCCTGACCGATTGGAAACCGCAGTATACCTTTGAACAGGGCCTTGCCGAAACCATTGAGTTCCTGCGCGGCAACCTGGACCAGTACAAGGTCGGCCAGTACATTCTGTAAGGGCGGTTGTAAGGAAGTTTTATGCCAATAAAATTACAAAAGCTGCCCGCCGCTGTGCGGTGGGGGCTGGCTGTGCTGTGCGCCGCCGTGTGCGGCGTGCTGTGGGCCTATTACTGGCGGGTGTTCTTTGGGCTGGATAACCGTGTGTCCCCCCTGGTGGTTACACTGGGGTGTGCGGCCTTTCTGGAAGTATGTCTGCTGGCTGGGTATTGTGTGCGGCGGTTTGCAAAAGGATTTGCGGCAAAAGGGGCCGTGTGCATCTTTTTGTGCGGGCTGCTGTTTGCATTTGCCAACCCGCCGCTGCAAACGCCGGACGAAGCCGACCATTACCTGCGCACCTATGCCATCTCCACCGGGCACTTTGATTTTGATGCTTCCCGCACCTACCCGGACGATGTGGCCTACCTGCTGGAAGCGTTCCCCGGTGCATGGGTGAATGCGCATACCTCTGCCGGTGTGGGCACTGACCCCGATACCGGGGTGGAAAAAGCCTATAACACCGCGGGCTATGCCCTGAAGCAATACGGCAAGGAAGGCGCAGTGCAGAGCATGGCGGACAGCTTTGCCCTGTACCTGGCGCACGATGTGCGGGATTCTGTGCCGGACCCAGTCAGCGAGCCGGTCAGCTTTCTGGTCATTCCATTCCTGCCGGGTGCGGTCGGTATGGCGCTGGCACGCCTGCTGGGCTTTGGCGCGCTGGGCTGCCTGTATGGCGGGCGCATCGTCAACCTGCTGGCCTACACGCTGTTGTGCGCGTTGGCGCTGGCCAAAGCGGAGCGTTACCGCCCGGCCTTTGCGGCCATTATGCTGCTGCCGATGTCGCTTTTTATGGGGTCGTCGCTGAGCTATGATGCAACCCTGCTGGGCTGCTATTACCTGATGCTTGCCCTGCTGACCCGCAAGGAGTGGGACACCCAAACGGCGGGCATTTACACCGCCGCCTGCATTTTTGTCAATATCGCCAAACCGTACCTGAACCTTTTGTGGGTCCTGCCCATCTTTTTGGTGGCAAAACGGGAATGGCATGCCAAGGGACGCCGCCCGTTGTGGGCGCTGGGCGGCTTTGGCGGTGCTATGGCCGTTACCCTGCTGACGGAATGGTACGGAACGGCGTTCCGCTATAACTATCCCATCATTGAGCGCCAGGGCGGCAGCACGGTAAACGGCGGTGAACAGCTGGCCTTTGTGCTGCGCAACCCTCTGCGGACCATTGCTGCGTTCTGGGGGACCCTGGGAGAGAATGATTTCTTTATTGGGCAGCTCGGCCTGTTCGGCTGGAAGGACCTGCCCATCAGCTTTTTGAACCTGACCGGCCCGCTGGTGCTGCTGTTGGCCGCCCTGCTGGCTGCTGCGCAGCCAAAACGCGCCGATGCGTTCCCCACTCGCCGCCGCGTGGGCGGGGCGGCGCTGCTGGCGCTGGTGTACGCCGCCGGTGCCATGGCAGCCATGTATATCACCTATACCCCGGTGGGCATGGTGCGCATTGTGGGGCTGCAGGCGCGGTATTTCCTCTGCGTCTGGCTGGCATTGCTGCCCGCCCTGGCCGTGCTGCTGCGCAAAACCATCTGCCCCGCCATCACGGAAGAAAAGGCCGAAGCGGCCATCACCCCGCTGTGCGCCTGCTATGCCGTTTTTGGCGCTGTGCTGCTCTTCCAGCACTACTTTGTGGGGCCGGTGTACGTCGTATACGCGTGAGCTGGCTTACGCGTATATGAGAGAATAGTTAAAAAGAATAATGGCGGTGTGCCCGTGGCACGATCAAATCTGCGGTTTTTCGCGGCTTTTGCGTGATAGTCTGCGAATATAGAATCAGCCTTTATATGCTACCTTGCCCCAATTTTCTAAGCCGCCCACCGGGCGGCGGTCCACCAACATGATTCTCTATTATTTTTTAATTTCAATCCGGGAGGTGCTGTACCGTGCAGATTGTATTCGGCCTGCTGTTTTTGCTGTTCTTCTCCGCATGCTGTCTGTGCGTGGCGGCATGCACCCGGTTCGATGCCGCCCTGCTGCCGCTGCCCGCCTTGTGCGGGTCGGTCGTGGTGCTGTATCTGCTTTCCCTGCTGGGGCTTTTGCAGTTCGGCCATTTTATCATCATGGCGGTCTGGCTGGCCGGCGGGGTCTATTTTGGGGTGCGTGCCGGGTGGCGGGCTATCCGGCAGGCGCTGTTCAGCCCCGGCTTTTTGCTGTTTGTGGGCGGCAGCTGCTTTTTGTGGGTGCTGTTTGCTTTGCAGCAGCCCATGTTTACCCAGTGGGATGAATTTACCGCCTGGGGCCTTGCCCCCAAGATGGTGGCGGAGCGCGCTGCGCTGTATGTGGCGGATCCCATCAACCTGACGGCGAGCTTTACCTACCCGGCAACCAGTCTGGTTTCCTATCTCTTCCAGCGCGTACCGGGCCAGTTTTATGAATGGCAGTGCCTGGCCGGGCTGGATATTTTGTTCCTGGCCTGCATTGCCCCGGCGGCAGCCATGCCGCGCAAAAACTGGGCGGGTACTGTGTTGGTGTTTGCTGCGGGCTTTCTTCTGCCGTTCTTTTTCAGCGTGGTTCCGGCGGGCACCCCATCCACCATTTATGCCAACGCCATGGCGGATACCCCCCTGGCGCTGCTGTTTGGCGGAACCCTGTGCCTGTATGCCGCGGCGGGCGGGCGCAAAACCGGCTTTTTTGCCTGTGCCATGCCACTTGCCGTGCTGACCATGACCAAAGATATCGGTTTTGCCTATGCCTTGATCGTTACGTTCCTGATCGGGCTGGATCAGCTGTTCGGTACGCCGCACCCGGATACAAAGCCTGCCCGCATTTTCGGCGTATCGCTGGCAAAATGCAGCATTCTGGCGGCGGTGGTGCTGGCGGTGTTTATCAGCTGGAACCGCTATACCGCCGCCGTGACCCCAACCGAAACCACTGGGGCCAGCGTGGGCAGCGCGGGCCTGAGCTATGGTGCTGTGCTGACCGGCGGCATCAGGCAGCTGCTGGGCATTGGGCGCGAAGAACGCTTTGCCCAGATCATGCAGAGCATGGGCCAGGCATTTTTGTACCGCCGCGTCTGTTTGGTGGGCGCGCCCATCATGGCCGTCAGCTGCATTCTGCTGCTGTTCACGGCGGCCTTTGTGGCAGCGCCTGCCGGTGCCGCACGCCGCCGCACCGTGGTTGGCTTTGTGGGCGGGGCGTTCTGCTTTGCCGCGCTGTATCTCTTCCACCTGATTTTGTACTTCTACAATTTCTCCGAGGCCGAAGGCTCCGCCTTGAAGGACTATGAGCGTTATATCGCGCCCTACCTGCAGGGGTGGATGCTGTACGGCTTCTGTGTGCTGGGCTTTGCGGTGGGGCAGGGCAGCGGCGCGGCGCAGCGGCTGGGCCGTGCGGCGCTGGGGCTGGCCGCTGCGGCAGTGCTGGGTATTTTTGCCTGGCGCGGTGTGCCCGCAGCCGGGTTCTGGACCAACGCCGACAGCCTGTACACCCTGCGCCGCGATGTAAAGAACCGCGCTGAAGCAATGAACACCGTGCTGGACTGGCCGGACCGCGTGCTGGTCATCAGTCAGGGCGATGATGCCACCCGCTGGTACTACTACAAGTATGAGCTGACCGCCAAGGTGGTCAACGGCTATGGCGGTACCTGGTGGGGCAACGATGATTATTCCAGCCGGTGGGACTCCGACTTTATGAACCTGGTGGAAAGCCTGAACTGGACCTTGTATGACTTTGAGGCGGTCTGCACCGCAGACTCTCTGACCGCCTATATGGAGGAAAAGCAGATCGACTACCTGCTGATCGACCGTGCGGACGACTATCTGGAGCGGGAGTTCAGCAGCCGGTTCGAAGGCGGGCTGAAAGCGAATATGCCCGCAACCCTCTACCGGTTTGAAGGCCGTAGCAAACCTATCGCCTTTACCCCGGTGGCTGTGGCAGAAAGCGGGGTGGTACAATGAAAGATAAACGCCCAACCAAGCGTTTTGCCGCCCCCGCCCGTGCGGGCCGCCCGCTGCGCCCCCAGCAGCTGCTGATATTGGCATATGCCGCCGCTGTTATTGTGTGGCTGGTGTACGTGCTGGTGGGCAGCGCTGTGATGCTGAACCATAAAGCAGACGGCACTATGGTGACCCGCACCCTGACGGCGGATGACCTGGAATTTGAAAGCTTTGTCAATTATGATGACGATCAATGGCATACCGCGCCGGTGGATGAACCCGGCTGGTATCTTTCCACCGACAACGACCCGCACATCATCTGGCGGGGCGAAGCCTGGCTGGAAACGGTGGAGCTGGACGCCGTGCACTACCTGCCGTCCGGCAGCGTAGCATTGTATTACCTGCGCCCCGGCCAGACCGAGTACAGCGAGACCCAGAAAGTTTTTGCCCGCGTGAGCGGCGAAAACCAGTATACCTTTGACCTGGGCGGCCTTACCGTGACCGGGCTGCGCATTGACCCGGACAGTGTGGGCGGCGTGCCTACCCGGCTGGACGGCGTGGTGCTCAACCCGGTGCAGCCGTGGTACCTGCGCTTTGTGCCAAACGGCGGCCAATGGCTGCTGCTGTTGTTTGCCCCGGCTGTGGGGGCTGCATTTGCCTGCCTTGCCGTTGATGTTTTCCGCAAAAAGTAAAAAAGAGCCCTGTGGGGCGGTGCGCCCATGGCTTGGGGGCACACCCGCAGGGCTTTTATGTTGTATAAAATGGTGATTCTATGGAGCTGCTTTGCATCTTTGCCGCGCTGGCGGTGCTGTTTTTGTTCTGCGCGTTCCTAACGCTCAAATGTAACCTGCATGCTGCGCTGGCCCCGCTGAGCGCGCTGGGCATTGCCGTTGCCTGGCTGACGGCTGCGGGCATGGCAAACCTGCTGCTGCCCGGCACTGTGCTGCTGTGGGCGGTGTTTGCGGGCAGCGGCGTGTGGGCGCTGGTGCCCCACAAAGGCCAGCGCCCGGCCTACCGCCGCCTGGTTACACCGGGGGCGGTGCTGTTCTGGGGCATGGCGCTGGCATTTGCGGTATACTTTTTCATCCGCCAGCCGCTGGCAACCAAGTATGATGAACTCAGCCTGTGGGCTACCGCCGTAAAGGTGACCAAGGCGGATAACCGCCTGTATGCCCTGGCTACCCTTGGAACCCCCTGGCCCCAGACCCAGAACCCCGGCCTGCCGCTGCTCTCCTACTTCTTCCAGTTTTTGGGCCATTATGCAGACTGGAAGATCTATGTGGCGTATGATGTGCTGGCCGCCGCCGTGTTTGCCGCGGTGCTGGGCGGGCTGAACTTCCGCCAGTACCGCATTGCGGTGCCGCTGGCAGCAATCTGCTGGTTTGCCCCCTGGTTTTTGGCGGTGTATAACCATACGATCTATCTGGATACCACTTATATGACCGCCTATGGCGATGTGCCCGCGGGCCTTGCACTGGGCGGCGCTGTGGCGCTGTGGCTGGCGCTGCGCAAACCCGGTGGCCCCAAGTGGGCCGTACTGCCGGTACTGGCGCTGGCGGCCAACATCAAGGCCAACACCTTTGTGCTGTCCCTGGTGGCGGCGGGGCTGATGGCTGTGGATGCCTGGCTGTTTGCGGAGCACCCTTTCAAAAAGGGCCTTGCCCGCCGCACCGGCTTTGCCATTGCCTGCTTTGCCGCGCCCATGCTGATCTATTATTTCTGGAACATCCGCTATGTGGGCATTCTGGTTGCCAAAAGTGCCAGCGAGGGCGGCACCGGCGAAACCAGCGCCCCCTTGTCCGCTGTGGTCATCAATGGCATCAAGATTTTGCTGGGCCAGCCGGTGGAGGGCTTTTACGCCGAGCGCCAGAGCCAGTTCACCCAAGCCATGGCCGATATGGGCCACCAGTTCTGGACTTCGGATGGTCGGCTGAGCATGATCGGCCAGGGCCGCAATGTTGTGGTGCTGATTCTGCTGGTGTTCTTGGTGGCGGCCATCTGCGCCAGAGGCCGCCAGCTCAAGCTGCGCATTGGCTGCATTGGGGTGCTGTCCCTTGCATGCTTTGTGGGGTATAACCTCATGCTGGCACTCAGCTATGGCTTTATTTTCAAGCCGGATCAGGCCGTGGGGCTGGTGGATTATAACCGCTATATCTATACCTACTATATCGGCTGGTTCTTTATGGCGCTGGCCTGCTGGAGCACCGCCCTGCAAACCGCGGATGGCGAACAGAAAGCCCCGGCCCGCCGGCGGATTGCCCAGATGGCCCCGCCGCTGGATTGCCCTGGCGGGCCAGGCCGGTGTTCTGCTGATGGCCGCCGCCATGCTGGTGCGGGTGAACGGCATGATCCTGCCGCAGCTTTCGGTGCTGGGCTTCTCGGATGGCGAATTCGCCGACCGCAAGACCGCCCGCGCCGAAGCTGACTGGCTGTGCAGCGATTACCTGAACGAAAACGACCGCGTGTTTTTTGTCAGCCAGGGGGATAACGGCGAACACTGGTTCTCTGCCGTGTTTGATTTTTACCCCGTCCTGGTGGATTACTCCGGCGTGGGGGCCACGCAGGAGGGCGGCGGCGGAACCTTCGGCCTGCCGGAGCTGAAACCGCAGGAGGAGGGCGTGAAGCAGCGCTACTACCACCCCTACACCGCTGAACGCCTGGATGAAACCGTGCGTGCCAACGGCTGTACGGTGCTTTACCTGCAAAAGATCGACGATATCTTTGTGCAGAGCTATCAGAACCTGTTTACCGACCACCTGGCCGCTGCGCAGGCGGGGCAGACCCTGCTCTACCGCGTAACGGATGCCGGGTATGAGCCGGTCACAATGCAGATGAGCAAGGAGGCGGCCCAATGAAAGAGATGACATGGAAAAGCCGCCTGAACCGACTGTTTGCCCATCGCTTTGCCTTGCCGGTGCTGTGTTGGTGCGCGGCGCTGGTGTTCTGGCTGGTGCAGGGTGCGGTGGCCTTTGCGGGGGACAGCTCCGCCAAGGCAAAAGGCACCTTGACTGAAACCTCGATCCCCATTGAAAGCTGGCAGCTGGCCGAGCTGACCTGGGGGGAGCCGGGGGAGAACAGCGCACCCCAGGGCCAGCTGATTACCACAGGCGGCGACCCGCAGATGATTTTGGAGGATGTATCCGGCCGCGTGGTGCGTACCGTGAGCTACAACGTGGAGTTTGACGGCGATTCCCGCGAAATGTGCCTGTATTACACCACAAAAACGGGGGAGCCCTACAGCCAGGACCGCCGCGTCTTCCCCAAAGTGCTGGCAGACGGCACCTATGTGTACACCCTGCCGCGCACCCAGATCGTGGCACTGCGGCTGGATCCCTGCAGCCCCGATGAAAACAAGACCGTGGGCCTGACCTTTACTCCGCAAAGCATTACCCTGAACGCCGCCAGCACCCTGCCCGGCGGGGCAGATTACTTTATCCCCACCTGGTACCAGCTGTTCGGCCTGATCGTGTACCCCGCCCTTGCCGCCGCCGCATTGGATTGGCTGTGGGCCGTGGGCAGACAGCTTGCCAAAAAGAAACAATAACCCGACAATAGCCTGATACAACAAAGCGCCGTGCCGCAAGCAGGAGAACCCCCTGCATGGCGGCACGGTGTTTGTTGTTGGTATGGGTGAAATCAGCAAAAGGCATCCCCCAGCCGAGAGCGAATATATTCCAGGAACGCGGCAGATGCTGGGGTATATTGCCATCGGGTGGTGCTGTCCTGGGCATTGTTCCCGGCCATGGTGGCCACCGGCACCGACAGGATCTTCGCCAACCTGTTCTGGATGGGGGTGATGATCTGGAGGAAATGAAAAGCGGGCTAAGCAGCCAAAAAGGAATCACAATGTTGAGAATCTTGAATGACACAACAAAAAAGCACCGGACAAAAATTTGTCTGGTGCTTTTTGGTGCGCCCGCGGGAATTCGAATCCCGGACACCCTGATTAAAAGTCAGGTGCTCTACCAACTGAGCTACGGGCACAAATACTCAATTTGCCTGTTACAGCTTAAATATTGTAACAGGTATGGGAGAAAAAGTCAAGCTTTTTGCCGCATTTTCAGCCAGAAAATCTGCCGCAGGGCAGCTGGTGCAGGAACCTGAAGCATAAACGCATTGCAAAACAGAATAAATATATTGAAAAACAATAAAAAAGTATTGTAAAACGATGCAATATATGCTATGATAACAGCATCGGATATACCATAAACCATCAGGGGGAATGACCAATGCGTCAATTACCAGAAAACTTTTTTGGCTGGAACGACCACAAAAGCATTATGCTGACCAAGTTCGCCACCCTGGCGGCGGCCATGGGGTGCGTGGTGATGGTGCTGTGCGGGCCGCGCATCGTCAGCTGGGTTTTGGCGGTGCACGCGCTGCAGCTGGTGCATGGGCCAAAGCTGGGGTATTTTTTGCTGGGGCTGGGCTATTGCAGCGCCGCGCTGGCCCTGTGGATGCTGTATAACCTGTACATGTTTTTGGCGCGCATTGAAAAAGAAGAGGTGTTTACCCCTGCCAACGTGTTGGCCCTGCGGCGCATCAGCTGGTGCTGCACCTGGGCTGCAACGCTCTGCCTGCCGGTGGGTGCTGTGCTGGGGCTACCGTTCATCTTTGCCATTGGCGTTGCGGCGGCGTTTATGGCGCTGATCGTGCGGGTCATCAAAAATGCGTTTGCCCAGGCCGTTAAGATGAAAGACGAACTGGACTATACCGTGTAAGGGGGCGCAGAAGATGCCAATTATCGTCAACCTGGATGTGATGATGGCAAAGCGCCACATGGGGGCGGGGGAGCTGGCTGAAACCATCGGCATTACCCCGGCCAACCTTTCCATCCTGAAAAACAACAAAGCAAAAGCGGTGCGGTTTTCCACCCTGGAAGCCCTGTGCAAAGCGCTGGACTGCCAGCCCGCTGACCTGTTGGAATACCGCCCGGACGAAACGTAAAGAAACGACCTTGGGCAACACCGCACAATTCCCGCCTTGCGGCTTAAGCACCGCTCCGGCAGC
>OGQY01002769.1_pt1 | contig 10182 bp, 9 predicted proteins | sample 1553361 | NCBI WGS metagenome assembly OGQY01 (sample SAMEA2579963, study PRJEB22360) | human gut metagenome | reverse complement strand
CATTTTGTCCTTTCCAAAAAAGCAGAGGGCAACGGAAAGTCTCCCGTTGCCCTCAATTCATTCACATCTCCTGATGCCAAAGTGATTTTCGTAAACAGAAAATCACTTGACCGCTTCGGCATGCGGATTCAAGAACGGCGTCGGTGAACGCTTATAGGTGGCAAGACTTACAATGACCAGCGCCGCAGCACAGGCAAGTGCTCCAGGAACCGTTGCACCGAGACCAAGGGGCTGCCCCGCCAGTTTCCAGCCGATGCAGACCGTAAAGCCCACAACCATTCCGGAGAGGATCCCTGCCGTGGTAGCTTTCTTCCAATAGAGTGCGGCAAACGCAGGAAGTCCGGCTGCCGCAGCGTAAAAGCTCCATGCAAACATGAGAATATTATAGGCGTTTTTGATATATAGCGCGATAAGCAATGCGCCCAGCGGCATGATGACCGCAAAGACGCGGGTCAGAATCAATTCCTTTTTCTCCGGGACATCCGGCTTGAATGATTTGTAAACATCATGCACACAGCTCTGCACGGACACGATCAGATAGCTGTCCGCCGTGGACATGATAACCGAAAGGATGCCTGCAAGAGCAAGCCCCGTAAGCCCAATCGGCAGAATCTCAATGGCAAGAGCCGGAACGACGGCATCGGTAGTGCCGTACATGGCAATCTTATCTCCGCTGACAAGCTGATGCGCGACCACTCCCATAAACCAGACGAGAGGGATGGTGAGACCGTACACGAAGGTGCCGAGGAACAGGCCCTTCTTTGCCGCCTTCTGACTCTTTGCAGCAAAGGCGCGCTGCCACATTTCCGCACCCGCCAGCGTAAACACAAAATATGTAATAATGTCTCCGATGATATTGCCATCGACATAGGGAGTTGCCAGCTCCGGCGCGAGATTGCGGAAAAAGGCGGCCGGTCCGCCGAGTTTCAGGAGCGATGCGCCGGGAATCAGGATATAGACAAACAGAATCAGCATGATGAACTGGAACACATCCGTGTAGATCACGCCGAACAGTCCTGAGGTGGCAGTGTAAATGATGAATACCGCGCACGCAATGAAAGCGCCCATCTCGTAGGAAATGCCGATCTCTCCGCCGAGCATATTGATGATTGTCGCCGTTGCCGTGACCTGAGACGCGACGGTGCCCATCATGGTGAAGGCAATCATCGCGCCGAGAATGACCTTGGCGGCTTTTCCGAACCGACGTTCAAAAAGATCGGGAATGGAGGTAACGGCAAAGGTCGTACCCACAGCGGAGATGCGTCCGGCAAAGGCGGAAAACACGAACATCCCAAGAAGATAGGGTAGTGCCGTCATAATGGCTTTGAAGCCACTGGAATAGGCAACGCCGGCGCGACCCATCAGGCCGCTGCCGCCGATGATAGTGGCGCAGACGGTCGCCATGAGCACCAGAGGGCCGAAGGAGCGTCCGCCAAGGTAATAGTCGTCCATATTTTTGACCTTTCTGACGACAACGAGACCTACCATGACCATCGCGATAAGATATGCGCCGATGATTACAAGATCGACCGTATGCAACTGATTATGGATCATATAAAACTTCCTTTCTTGCCCGGCACTGGCGCCGGGTATTATTCGGTGTTGAAAAAGAAGCGGGAGACCGCTTCCCGGGCTTCGTCGGAACCGACGAAAATAATTTCATCGCCGCCATACAGCTCTGCATACGGGCCGGGAGATACGATGCGGGAGGTACCGCGCCGGATAGCTACGATTGTCGCACCTGTCGCCTGCCAGAAATGCAATTCGCCGAGATTCCTTCCGTTGCCATTCCATCCCTCTGGAATGCGGAAAATATAGTTTAGCAGGGTATCGTCCGCCTGAACAGGAAGCACGGCATAGTCAAGAATACTGCGGCACAAATCGGCAAGTTGGTGTGAGATGTGGCTCTGCTGCTCCAGTAGCTCTGTGAGATGCCGCCGCTTATTGAACACATCCAACTTTGGCTCAAAATCATGCAGATAACGCTTGGCATTGTCTGCGGAAAGCACATATACGCCGCTTTGCTCCCGCACATCCACGACACGCATGTCTCCAAGCAGCCGAACGGCTTTCCGAATCGTTTCCGGTGAGACATTGTACTCAGAGGACAGCTTGGATCGCCCGGAAATCTTCGCTCCCTCCGGAACATCCCCTCCCGCAATCCGCCTGGCAATGGAAAGCGCAATCTGTATATATTGGGGAAGTGTATCGTTATCCATCTGAAGGTCCTCCTCTAAATCGGTATATGATTATTATATCAACTGACAATCTTGCAATCAAGATAGGTTTTCAGTTTTGTGTATATTTATAGTTTTCCTTCAGGAAAATTAACAAGGCGCATTTCCCGAAATATTCATGGAATAAATGCGCCTTGATTCCTCTTTCTGTTGCGTTTTCTTAAACTTGAGGTTAGCCTTTCTGAAGGCTTATCCACTGCATATTAGTCTTACTTCAACGCAAAGCGACATTTCCGACCTTCCTCAAGGCATAGGCACATCCCTTTATTATGCTTCTCGAAGAACTGTTCCACTCTACAGGAAGTTTCTCTATCTCGGCGTTGCATTCCTCGATGGTCTGCGGCGTTTTCTTCTTCGTCATGAGTGGTCGCTCCTTTCTTGATTTTGGGTAAAAAAAGACCGCTGACTGTACGCACACGGCGCGGGTCAACGGTCTGTTTTTCGGTGTGTGGTTATTGCGTCACTGATTTCTTCACGAAGGACAGTAGGGACAAGCACAATGCTGTGCTTGCACATTTTTAGTCCATATCAGGATTTACTGATTTCAGAATTTGGTATGATGTTTCAGCATCAAGATCAACTCCCGACAGAACAATGGAAACATCTCCATACCAGATGCCAAGCTCGATCCTGCTACCATACGAAATTGAATTGCCATTCGGGGCGGTTTTACGAATGTACTCGGATACATTGTCTTCTTTCAACTCGGATGCGTCCACCATGGGACCCGCCCAGCCATTTTTCCCATATTCTGAGGCCCATGTGACTGTGATCGCATACCATTTCGATGAATCGTCATTATCAGAATACTCTATTGTAATCTCCTTTGTCCCCGTTTCCTTCGCAGTTTCAGAATCCAAATAATAAAGAATCTCAACTCGTTCCACTTTCATATTGTCTGGAGCATAAGAAGGTACATACTTTCCGAGTTCCGGGTCATTCATGCAATCCTCTAATGTCTTTCCCCCAGAATGGTAATCTACCGGCACTGCTCCTGTGTGGCTTTCCAGTATCTCAAGCAAATTGCTATAGCTTTCTTTTTGCACCTGTACACAAACTCCAAGTAGTCCTTGATAAAGAACATATCCGTCTTTCCACAGCCGAAGATGTACTGTTGTACCATTCTGCATATTGAAATACAGGTGGTATATTTCCATCTCATTGACGATGTCTCTTGCATCATCGTAGGAGATAGAATTCCGAGGAATAAACTCAGCAACGTTTAATCCATCAATAAAATCACGGATTAGCTCATCGGAATCTTTCAGCTGATAGAGTTCGTGCTTGCTTTTGTTCCACGAATCGCGGCTCTCGTATTGTACAGACGTATAGTTCCCGGCAAGATGGAGCCGATCCGTATAAAGTTCGGAGCCATACTTTAATGTGATTCCTGTATCGCACACATAGAGGGAAATTGAGCCATCCGTATGTTTCATACAGAGCATGAAGGATGGGTCGTATCCCTTCACCTCGTAGAAATCACCTTTCACGCTGCCTGCAAACTCCACATATCCATCCCGCGGAGTCCACTCATCAATCAGCCCTGTCGCAGTGCCGAGATGTTTTCCAATGATGTCAACATCATCATATATCCAGTCATAGTGAACATAGCAATTCCCTTGGTAGATGAAAAATGCCAGCATATCCGCAGAAGATGCTGCTGAAAGAGAAACCTCCCGTTCGGGAATTATTACACCTTTATCGGACACGGTAATTCCGGGAGTATTGCCAGGCTGATTTAGGAAATGTCGCCATGCAAATACTCCTGTGATGATCAAGCAAACACAAGCTACGGCAGCAACCAACCGCCCCCACTTGCGCTTCGGCTTCGCATTGGTGCGGACATTGTTGGTTTCCTCGATGATATCATCGTTCAGCATATTCAAAGCGTCACTGATGTGTTCTTTCTTCATAGCTCATAGCCCTCCTTTTCCAAGTATTCTTTCAAACCTTGCCTCGTTCGGTAGAGCATACTCTTGACCTTCGGTTCACTCATGCCGTAGTAGTCTGCGACTTCTCGGATAGGATCCGCAAAGTAGTATCTGCCGACAAAAGTGTTTCGTGCTTCTGCCGGGAGTGTGTAGAGATAGGTATTGATCGCTTCCGCAAGCAGTTTCAATTCTATGCTCTGCTCCGTGGTTTCGCTGCTGGAAATACAATCCTCCAGCTCGGAAAGAGAGACTGCATATTCCGAGTGCTTCCGTTTATCCCTGTTGCGTGTGCGGAACGCATCAATGGATAGTTGTCGTGTGATTTTTCCTAAATAGGCGGAGAGAACACCGGGCTTGTGCGTCGGCATGGAGTTCCACGCCTTTAAGTAGGTGTCGTTGACGGCTTCCTTGCTGTCCTCCCAGTCGGAGAGGATATTGTAGGCGATCTTTGAAAGATACCGCCCATATTTCCGCTCCGTTTCGCTGATGGCACTCTCATCTCTTTTCCAGTATAAGTCAACGATCATTTCATCCTGCATGGGCGAACCTCCTTTCTCATCTGCTGTCAGGTTCCTTCACTATATATCCCGACAAAAATCGGATTTGGTTTCACGATTTTCAAAATTTCTTCAAAAAAATTACAGCAGATATTTGTGAACGCTTCTACCCATGCCGTTTACGCTGTTTTTCTTCGCTGCTTCAGTAGCGGTACATCGGCGCGTTATCCTCCGTATCGGCACGTTCCTCCATCAGAGATTTGAACGCATCGGGGTCTTCACGCCATTCCTCCCGCGGCAGCGGATTTGATTGCAGCAGGGCGTACAGGTGCTCTGCCAGCTCTGTTTTGCCCTGCTCGATGGCGGCCTGGATACGGCGCGGGATAGGTCCACTGTCGCCGCACCAGCCGCATTCCCATATATCCTTGTGCAGGATCACATTCGGCGCACCACAGGTCGGACAGTTCATGGAGACACCCCCTCATAACGAAGTTAGACTGTTGCTATGCAGAGTTTTCTGCTTCCATTCGCACCGCTGTGTCTATACCTGCCCGGCCGGCCCCTCCGGCGGCAGCCAGCGTTTGCCTCCCAGCCGTATCAGATACAGCAGGCCCCGGACGCACAGTTCCGTGCACATGGCCGCCCACACGCCGGGCAGTCCCCACCGGGGCGCGGCCAGCCACGCCAGTGGCAGGCGGATGCCCCACATGGTGCCCAGATTGAACAGTGTGGGCACCAGTGTGCTGCCTGCACCCTGAAATACGCCGCCGGCCACGATGGACGCGCCGTACATAGCCTCGGCAAAGGCCTCAATACGCAGGACGCGGGTGCCCAGTGCGATGATGTCGCTGTCCGGCGTCAGTATCGCCATCATCTGCGGGGCGAAGGCGTACAGCAGCCCGCCGGTGACGACCATGACAACGATACCCAGCAGTACCGTGACCCAGCCCAGGCGTCTGGCCATGCGGCGGCGTCCCGCTCCCACGCTCTGCCCCACCAGCATGGCCGCGGCGCTCTGGATGCCGTAGGCGGGCATATAGCACAGGCTTTCCGCCGTGACAGCAAAGGAGTTTGCAGCGATAGCCACGGTGCCCAGGGGCGCCACGATGGCGGTGGACACGATCTGCGCGGTGGACAGTATCACCTTCTCCGATGCCACTGGCGCCGCGATGCGGAGCACCATGCGCAGCTGTGTGCGGTCAAGGTGCAGACGCTCACCCTTCTCCAACCGCAGCGCCGGGCTGCGGCGCAGGACGAAATACAGCAGGTACAACCCCACCGCCAGCTCCGCAAGGCCAGTGCCCAGGGCGGCGCCTACGGCACGCGCGGGGCGGGCGCCCGGGGCCCCCCCCGCCGTGCCCAGTCCCGCGCCGGGCAGGGATAGTGCGCCCAGCCGGATGGTACCGGTGGGGAAAATAAGCAGGGTGTTGAACACCACATCCAGCGCACACATGAGCACCATGCAGACACCGGGCGTGCGCATATTGCCGGTGGCCTGCAGCTGTCCCGCCGCCACGTTGTCCAGCTGGAGGGCGGGCAGGAACAGACTGTACACCAGGAAATAGGCAGAGGCATCCCGCCAGATCTCCTGCTCCGCCCGCAGCAGCCGGGGCAGCGGCGCAGACAGTGCCGCCGCCAGCGCCGCCATGACCACGCTGAAGGCCAGGCACAGCACCAGCGCCTGCTTGAGGATGTTGCGCGCCTCGGCCAGGCGGCCGCCGCCCACCCGCTGCGCCGTCAGCACGTTGAAGCCCATAGCTGCCGCGTAGGACAGCCCTCCGAACAGCCAGGTGGTGGAGGCCACCAGCCCCACTGCCGCCGACTGGGACGCGCCCAGGCGGCCCACCATGGCCGCGTCGATATATTGCATGATAATAGTGGCCAGCTGTGCCATGATGGCCGGCCAGCTGAGCTGCAGCGTCAGGCTGATCTGCTGCCGGGTGGACAGCGGCGCGCCGCTGCGCAGCAAAGCCAGATGATCCGTTTTCAAGGGTGTCCCTCCATAGAACTTGTTTTTTCACTGTACCATCGATTGACAAGGACAAACAAGTCCTTGTCAATCGATGGTACCACGGACGCGCGCTTTTCGCAACCCCGGCGTGGCGGAGCACCGTGATATACAGCATATAAATGTGCGGGTACAGTCCGTTGCCCGGGCGTCCAATACCCGGCCGGGCTTGTTCAGGCCGCGCAATATGGTACAATGCCCGTAAAGAATATCGGCGGGACCGTATCCCGCGAAAAGAGGACAATATGGAGTATCGTGTTCTGCCCCACGGCGGGGAGAAGGTCAGCGCCATCGGCACGCAGCCGGAGGAGTTCGCCGCCATGATCACCGACCGCCTGCAGCTTGAGTTGCGGAATAACTGAACTGACCGACCGGCCCCACGGCTATGCCGTGGGGCCGGTTTTACTTTACTGGCACATCAGAAACGCTTTCAGCGCCAGCTGGAAGGTCAGCATCTGCTCGCTGTCGTTATAGTTCAGATCCAATATCTCGGCAATACGGTCCAGCCGGTACAGCAGCGTGTTCCGGTGGATAAACAGCGCCTTGGAGGTCTTTACGGAGTTCTGACAGTTGTTGAAATAGGTTTCCAGCGTGTACAGCAGCTGGGTATTGTGTTCCTCGTCGTACGCCAGCAGCGGCTTGATCCGCTGGATCAGCGCCAGTTTCGCATTGGGTGAGTCATAGATGAGCTCGCAGAGAATATACCGGCGGTAAGTGGCAATACGCTCGTCGCATATCCTGCTGGCCAGATCCACCGTGCGGAGCGCCTGGGAATAGCTGCGGCAGAATTCCGCAAGCGAGGGCACAGGGTCACCGATGCCGAAGATCACACCTCGATCCTGCCCCTTAGCGCTGAGCATCTTCATCAGGTCCCCGCAGTACTCCCGCACCAGCGCCACCTGCTCATACACGGGCAGGCTCTCGCTCTGCTGCAGCACAAGGATCACGTTGTTGTACTTGGCGAAAGCATAGCTGATATTCCCGGACAGCATCTCCCACTTGTCCGCCAACTGGCTGCGCAGCAGGGCGCTGGTGCCCAGCCATTCTGACGTCTGCAGCAGCCGGTTCTGCTCGGTGAAAGAGATCAGCGCACAGATATAGGGCGAATACAGCGGGATATTGCAGTAGTTGGCGGATTTGACGATCTCGCCGTAGGACAAAGCTCCCTCCGTCACCAGGCCGTCCAGGAAGTGGCTGATCTCCCTCCTGGAGGATGAACCCCCGCGCTTTTTGATCAGCACCAGCGTACAGGCGGCGGCAATACGTCGGTACAATGTGTTCTCATTCTCGGTCAGCGGCGCATTGGCGGGGCGGATCGCACCCAGATACCCCATGATCTCCTGCTCGGAGTGGATGGGATAGATGTGCACGCACTTGTCCTCCTGCTGTAAGGGATAGATCCCGGCGGACAGACCTGCTGTCCGCAGTTTTTCTACCTCCTTGACGCGCTCCGGCACGGAGAACAGCACCTGCCCCACAGCCAGTTCTTCCCGCAGCCCCGGCTGCAGCATCTGGGAAACGCACTGTATCTTCCGGCTCGGTGTCATATACAGCAGCGGCACGTGAAGCAGCGGGCCGCACTTTTTCAGCAGATATTCCACCTCCGCGTGTCCCTGCAGCACATCAAACATGGCTTGATACACCATCTGCAGCGCCTGTTCCTCGTTGATGCCGTAAACATATTTGCTGACGGCTTCACTGATCTCGGATAGGGAGGTGTGGTAGGGAATACGCATCAGCGGGAAGTGCAGCTCATCGGCCAGCTGCAGCATAGCGGGCGGTATCTCATGAAAATACCGTTTCATTTTAATAACAAGGCCGCCGGAGCCGCTGTCGGCCAGGTCCCGCAGCACCTTCTCCTGCTTTACCGGGTCATCCAGCAAAAAGTAGCCCGTAGTCAGCATGATCTCTCCGGCACGCATCCAATTGACCATCTCCGGGTTATCGAACATCACTGCGCCGGATATGGTGCGCGCCAGGCCGTCCGCGCCGGCGGCCACCTCCACCACCCGCAGCTCATTCTGTTTCAAAAGCTCCCGCAGCGTCATAAGTACGCCTCCCTTCGGCAAAACACCAAAACACCCCCTATTTTGATGATACCATTATACCCCATAAGTGTAAACCGCCTTTTGTGCAGACGCACAAAAAACCGGGCGCGAATTTGTGCCGTGCGGCGGGCATGGCCGAGGAAATCGTGCTACCCTATAGGTGAAAATACTTCAGACCGCAAAAGAGGGAGCACATGAAAATTACTGTTCTGACCTGGTGCGTCAGCTTTTTACCGATACTGCTGCTGATAATGTTGCTGGCGGTTTTCCGCGTATCTACCGCCCGCGCCGCAGGTGTGACACTGCTGCTGACCGTACTGTCCGCCTTAGTAGTGTACAAAGCGGACATACAGCTGGTACTGTTCGAGAGTCTGAAAGGCGTGTGGAGCACAGCCACCATCCTATATATCATCTTCCCCGCGCTGCTGCTGTACGAGCTCATCGCCGCCTCCGGCGCCATAGATGTGATGAACGACACCATGCGGCAGCTGAGTCCCCACGAGCTGTTCCGCATCCTGACAGTAGGCTGGGTATTCGTGGGATTTCTGCAGGGTATCACCGGCTTCGGCGTTCCGGTCGCCATATGCGTCCCCATGCTGGTGGCGCTGGGCGTCCGTCCTACCATGGCGGTCATCATCGCCCTGCTGGGCCAAGCCTGGGGCAACACCTTCGGCACGCTGGCTGTGGCCTGGGACGTGCTGGTGCAGATCTCCGGCATCACCGGAACGGAGCTGCATCTGACTGCCCGCTACACCGCCTTGCTTCTGTGGATACTGAACCTGGCCGCTGGCGCATTGATCTGCTGGCTGTATGACCGGGGCCGCGGGCTGCGGCAGGGCGCTGTGTTTGTCCTTGTGATCGCCCTGATACACGGCGGCGGCGAGCTGCTGGTCGCACAGTACAATGCCTCCATCGCGGCCTTTATCCCCGCCACCGTGGCTATGGCCGCCATACTCCCCCTGTCCCGTCTGCCCATGTACCGCAGAGCATACGCCTGTGAAGGCAGCCCCATGATGGTACGCCGGACCTCCGCGACAGGCGCGGAAAAGCCTCGCGGCGCCGTCTGGCTGTACTTTGCCCCCTATATGGTGCTGATCCTTGTTACCGTAGTACTTCTGGTGATCCCTTCCGTCCACGAGGCGCTGAGCCGCTGGAGCGTGGGGTTCGCTTTCCCTGAGACCCGCACCGCCTACGGCATCGTCAATGCTGCCACGGCCAAGTACTCTCCCTTCCACCCGCTGGTGGATTCCGGTACCGTACTGCTGCTGACCTGTATCATCAGCTACACCCTGCTCCATGGCCGCGGTCTGCTGGAGCGTTCACAGCTCCGCGTCATGCTGTCACGGACGCTGCAGAAAACAAGACCCGTAGCCGTGTCCCTGATCCTGCTGCTGATCATCTCCAAGCTCATGAGCGGCAGCGGCCAGACGCTGGGGGCGGGGCCGGGGCGCCTCTTCGCCG
>OGQY01002754.1_pt1 | contig 10231 bp, 10 predicted proteins | sample 1553361 | NCBI WGS metagenome assembly OGQY01 (sample SAMEA2579963, study PRJEB22360) | human gut metagenome | reverse complement strand
TCTGCCGCACCTCGCTCGCCGTATCGGCACTTAGAATTATGCGGTATTGCCCTAACCATCATTCCGTGATTTTTGTCTTGCCATTGGGGCAAAAGGGCTTTATACTGGTATACAAGTGGTAGTCTGCCCCAGTGTAAGGGCAGGCAGAAAGAACGGTTTTGCCCTGAACACGGATGGGGGCTGCAAGATGTATAAACTGATTATTATTGATGATGAAGAGAAGATTGCCAGCGGAATGGCCCAGCTGTTCCCCTGGCAGAACATTGGGTTCGAGGTGGTGCAGGTGTTCACCAGCGCACGCAAAGCCCTGCAATATATTGCCGAAAACCCGGTGGATGTGGTGCTGACCGATATTGAAATGCCGGATATGAACGGCCTGGAGCTGAGCCATCGGCTGATGGAATACCCCAACATCCAGAAAATATTTTTCAGCAGCTACAGCAATTACGAATACTTCCGCGCGGCGCTGCAAAACGGCGTGGCGGATTACCTGATGAAACCGGTGGCCTACAGCGCCCTGCTGGAATGCTTTGAAAAGGTCAAAGCCCGGCTGGATGCCCGCAGCGCCGTGCAGGAAACCGCCCCCAAGGCCTATTACGACCAGATCGTGTACGATGTGCAGCAATACTTAAAAGATAATTACCGCACTGCCACGCTGGAAGAAGCCGCGGCCAAGGTTTCCTTGAGTCCGGCTTATCTTTCCCGCGTGTTCAAGGAAAAAAGCGGAACCAGCTTTTCGGAGCTGCTGCTCAAGACGCGGATGGAAAAAGCATGTGAGATGCTGGCGGATATCCACTATAAAAGCTACGATATTGCCTATTATGTCGGGTACGATAACCCCAAAAACTTCTCCCGTGCGTTCAAAGCGTATTATGGGCAGAGCCCATCGGAATACCGCAAATCCCGCCTGGATGGTGCCGCGCTATGAAGGGAATGAAGCGGAAGTTCTTTTTGAAGCGCATGTGGAACTTTGTGGTGGTCATGCTGATCCCGGCGCTGCTGCTGGTGGCCGTTACCACCTACATGACCTTTGTGACCCAGATGCACCGTATGACGCAGGACAATGAGCGCGGTATTGAGGCTGTGCGCTCCAACATCTCGCTGGTGCTGGATTCGGTCCTGGCGCAGAACAGCTACATGACCGGCATGACCCGCACCAACATGGTGCTGAACAAAGCTCTGAAAAGGGAAAGCCTTTCTTACACCGATGCCATCTACCTGCGCAGCCTGGTATCCTCACTGAACAGCATGACCAACGCGTATGATTACGTGGATTCGGTTCTGATCTATATAGATGGGTACGACCGTGCGCTGACGTCCAGCGGGCTGGTCAACCTTTCGGCGGATGATTACAGCGGCTGGTACAGCGTGTATTCCTCTATGTCGGATACCGAGCGCACCTGCATTGCCCCGGTGGTGGTGAACGCAGGCAAAGCCAGCGAGAGAAGGCAGCTGGTAGTGTGCGCCCGGATGATGACGATGGAAGGCTGTGTGGCCGTTACCCTGAACATCAGCCACTTGCAGGAAATAATTGCCGTGCTGCGCCCGTCCGATAACCAGCACCTGTACCTGGTTGACGGCAGCGGCCGCCTGCTGGCAAAGGCAGGGGACGCAGGCGCGACGGAAGAGCTGCAAAACCTGATGGGCAAAACGCTGAGCGGGGCAGGGAACACGGCGGAACAGGAGCACGAGTTCTGGATCAAGCTGGATGACCGGGACTGCCTGTTGAACTGGCAAAGCTACCAGAACCCGGATTTCTACATCGTATCTACCATTGACCGGGCCATGATCCTGGAAAACCTGGGCGAACGGTTGATGCCGCTGCTGCTGATGGCGGTTGTGGCGCTGTACGCCATTGTGTTTTTGGCATACGTCAACACCAAGCGCAGCTTTGACGAGATCAACCTGATGCTGCAGATGTTTGAGGATGCCGAGGCGGGCCGTACCATCCAGCGCCCCCAGCGCAAGGTAAATGATGAATATGACGTTATCATGAACAACATCCTGATGATGTTTTTGAACAACACCTACCTGAACATCCAGCTGAAAGAAAAGCAGTACCGCCAGCAGAACGCCGAGCTGACCGCCCTGCAGTTGCAGATCAACCCCCACTTTTTGTACAACACCCTGCAAACGCTGGATATGGAAGCCCGCAAGCTGAACGATGATGGGCGCATCAGCGCGGTGGTGGGGTATGTATCGGATATCCTAAAGTATTCGCTGACCAACCCGCAAAAGAGCGTCAGCCTGCGGGAAGAGCTGGACTACCTTAAAAAATATGTGGAAGTGCAGCACTACCGCTTTGGGGACCGCTTTATTATTTATTATGAAGTGGACGACGATGTGATGGACGCCGAGGTATTCCGCCTGATGCTGCAGCCCGTGGTAGAAAACAGCCTGCTGCACGCCCTGCGCGGCAACGAGCGCGGTTACATGAAGGTGCGCGCCCGCCGCATTGGCGATAAGGTGAACCTGCGTGTGATCGATAACGGCGACGGCATGACAAGGGAAGAGCTGGAAGCGCTGCGCAAACGCATTGCGGACCGCAACAGCCGCAGTATTGGGCTGACCAACCTGGACCGCCGCCTGCGCCTGCGCTACCCGGAGGAAACGGGGCTGCGCATCTGTTCCATAAAAAACCTTGGCACCAGCGTGTCGTTTTGCATCCCGTACAAAAAATATACCCCGGATGCCCCGCAAACGGGTAAAACAGAATAATAAAATGCCGGGCAGGTATCTTAAATTGCGCCAAAACGCAAGAGATGATACCTGCCCGGCGTTTTGTGTCAAATGATGAATCCTTTTAGCAAGCGTGAGTCCTTTTATAAATCTGCCAAACAAATTATAATAAAACCATGATAAGGCTCGACGAAAAGGGCCGATTTAGAAGGAGGAAAACAATATGAAAAAGCAACTTATGGCTGGTATGATGGCCGCCAGCATGGCATTGTCTCTGGCCGCATGCGGCGGCAGTGCTGCCAGCAGCGCAGCCCCGGCAGCCGACAGCACCAGCGGCGCTGCCTCTACCAGCACCGCAGCTTCCACTTCCAGCGATGAACAGGTGACGTTGCGCTTTGCCTGGTGGGGCGGCGATGAGCGCGCCAACGCTACCATGGAAGTCATCAACAAGTTCATGGAAGAAAACCCCAACATCAAGATCGAAGCCGAGTATGGCTCTTCTGACGGCTACCATGATAAGCTGGCAACCCAGCTGGCATCCGGCACCGCCGCCGACATCGTGCAGATTGACCCCGAAACGATGCCCAGTTTTGTTTCCACCGGCGATTACTTCCTGGATTACAAGGACTACGACTTTGATCTTTCCAACTTTGACCCCAACTACATTGGCCTGCGCGTGAATGGTAACTTTGACGGCAAGCAGCTGGGCCTGCCCACCGGCATTGCCGGCCCGGCACTGGTTGTGAACGAAGAGCTGGCTGAAAAGTACGGCATCGACTTCAACACCCAGTACACCTGGGATCAGTTCATTGAATGGGGCAAACAGGTCCATGAAGCAGACCCTGATACCTACCTGCTGTGCACCAACAAAGAGTATGTGACCAACCTGGTGTTCTTTACCTACATGAAGCAGCTGACCGGCAAGACCATCTTTGACGCTGACTCCAAAGCGTTCAATTATACCGAGGAAGATATCCAGAACTGCCTGGATCTCGTCAAGAGCCTGTACGACAACAATGTCTGCGCACCGGCTTCCTACTCTTCCGCTTACAGCAACGACGACCTGCAGTCTGACCCCAACTGGATCGCTGGCAAGTACGTCTGCACCTTCGCTTACATCTCCACCATCAATGTTATGACCGCCGCCAATGAGGGCGCAACCTATGGCACCGGCTACCTGCCCCTGCTGGACGGCGCTAAGGACAACGGCTGGGCTTGCAACTGCCCGCAGATCCTGGCAGTTACCTCCACCTGCAAGGCTCCGGAAGCAGCCATGAAGTTCCTGGATTACTTCTTTAACAGCGATGACGCCGAAAGCACCCTGGCCTGCGTGCGCAGTGTTCCCCCGACGGAAAAGGCCCGTGAAATCTGCGAAAAAGACGGTACCCTGGACCCGAACATGATGACCGCCGCCAACATTGCCAGCGGCTACAGCGGCCTGACCAACGACAAGTACTCCTCCGCACCGGAATCCAAGCAGATCATTGCTGATACCATCGAGGCTGTCGGTTACGGCACCACCGACCCCGCAAGCGCTGCATCCGATATGTACAATCAGCTCTCCAGCTACATCAGCGCCCAGTAAACCTCAGCGAACATCAAAAACGGGTGTCTCCCACCGAGGCATCCGTTTTATTAAAGTGTACCTGAAAAGTCGAAAATATAGTCTATTTCTACAAACACAGCCGGATTTGGCGTTAAAAAGCCTTGGAATCCACAAAGGATTCCTGCGGCTCTTTGCCTTAAATCCTGCTTGTGTTTGCGAAATATCCGTCATTTTCTTTGTTTTCAGCTACACCAGTAAAAAGGCGGATTTTTTCCAAAGAGGTGTGATCCTATGACAAAACAAACCAAAATCAAGCACTATACCAAGCGCGATTACGCGGCGTTTGCTTATCTGGCCCCGTGGATCATCGGTATGCTGATCCTGCAGCTGTACCCGTTTTTAAGCTCGCTGGTTTACTCGTTCTGCAACTACAAAATCACCGGCACCCCCTCGTTCACCGGCCTGAACAACTACATCCAGTTGTTCACCATGGATACTGAGTTTTGGAACTCCTTGAAAGTTACCCTGGCCTACACGCTGTACACCGTGCCCGGCAAGCTGGTTATGGCATTGGCTGTTGCGGTGTTCCTCAACCGTAACATCAAAGGCATCAACCTCATCCGTACTTTGTACTACATTCCGTCCCTGTTCGGCGGCAGCGTTGCTGTTGCTCTGCTGTGGAAGATCATGTTCATGGATAACGGCGTTATCAACGCCATCCTGACCACCCTGCACCTGCCCAACGTACAGTGGCTGGGCGACCCCAATCAAGCCCTGCGCACCATCTGCATGATGGAGATCTGGCAGTTTGGTTCTTCCATGGTCATGTTCCTGGCCGCGCTGAAAAACGTTCCGGCAGATTTGTACGAAGCTGCCGAGATTGACGGCGCAAGCAAGGTCAAGATGTTCTTCAGCATCACCGTTCCGCAAATCACCCCCATCATCTTCTTCAACCTTATCATGCAGACCATTCAGGCTTTGCAGAACTTCACCTCTGCCTTTGTCATCACCGATGGCGGCCCCATGAAGGCTACCTATGTGCTGGGCATGAAACTGTATAAGGAAGGCTTCTCCTACTTCAAGATGGGTTACGCCAGCGCCATTTCCTGGATCATCTTTATTGTGATCATGCTGATCACTCTGGTGCTGTTCGCAACCTCCAAGTGGTGGGTCTTCTATGGCGACGAAAGCTGAGAAAGGGCGCGTGAGCATTATGACAAAACAACAAAAAAAGACCCTGAACCTGGTGCTGACCTATCTGGTCATCATCCTGATTGGCTGCGTGCTGCTGTTCCCCATTGCGTGGATGATTTCGGCCGCGTTCAAAACCAACGATGAAATTTTTGGCTCCATTGCACTGATGCCCAAAAGCTTCAGCTTCCAGAACTTTATTGACGGCTGGAAAAGCGCCGGTATTTATACCTATGCAACCTATTTCATCAACTCCTTTATCATGGTCATCCCCACCACGCTGCTGACCATCGCTTCCAGTGCGCTGGTTGCCTATGGCTTTGCACGGTTCAACTTCCCGTTCAAAAAGCAGCTGTTTGCCATCCTGATCGCCACCCTGATGCTTCCCAACTCGGTCATCATCATCCCGCGTTACGTTCTGTTCAACAAGTTCGGCTGGGTCGATTCCTACATGCCATTCTGGGTGCCCGCCCTGCTGGCCTGCTACCCATTCTTCATCTATCAGCTCATCCAGTTCATGCGCGGCATCCCCCGCGATCTGGACGAATCCGCCTGCATTGATGGCTGTGGCACCTTCCGCATCTTCTGGCAGATCCTGCTGCCGCTGATGAAGCCGGCCCTCTTTTCCGCTGGCCTGTTCCAGTTCCTGTGGACCTATAACGATTACTTCAACTCCTTGATCTTCATCAACTCGGTCAAAAAATACACCATCTCGCTGGCGCTGCGCCTTTCCGTTGACGCGGAAAGTGTTGTGGTGTGGGGCCGCGTTATGGCCATGGCCTGCGTGGCGGTTCTGCCGCTGGTTCTCCTCTTCTTTGCCGCACAGAAATATTTTGTGGAAGGCATTGCAACCTCCGGCCTGAAAGGCTGATTTTCGTTTTCCTCTTTTTAAAAATGTTTGTCCCTCCTAAAAATCATTGACCCGTTGCGGGCCGGCACTGCCCGGCCCGCATTTTTTGTTGAGGTATCATAATGAAACTGGATCTGAATTCCCAAACATTAAACGTCAGCTTTGCCTGCCGGATCGAGGATGCCTGGGTGCCGGTGCCGGAAACTGCCTGCACACAGTCCGGCTTTGACTGGACGCTGAACGGTGCGCATTACAGTGCGCAGTTCACCCCCGCTGGCGATACGCTGTGCTACACCCTGCAAATGGATGCGCCCAACCCCACCCAGCTGCGCATGTGGCTGGCTGTGCCGGGGCAGAGCGATTATTTCCATGTGATCCCCTGCAATATTTACGGCGATAACCACGCCGCGGAAGCCAAACCCGGCGAATTTCCATTGCTGACGAAGGACCACCACGAGGTGGCGTTCTGTGCGCCGCTGTGGGAATTCCGTGCGGACCGCGCCGCCATGCCGCTCGCCGCCCTTTGCTGGGACGGCGGAGTGGCCGCCGCTGCGGTGGAACCCTACAGCGAAAGCGAGGCCGGGATCATCCGCAACGGTGTGTTTGCCGCTTTGCCGGATGCGTTCGGCATCAGCCTGGGGTACACCAACGACCCCACCACCTTCAAAAACCGCTCCACCCCGGCGCCGTCCACCCGCAGCATGGCCTGCAAGGCGCAGACCAGCGGCAGGATCTACCTGCACAGCGGCCCGCGAACCGAGCTGCATGAGATCATCCGGCAGGAATACGCCCGCCACCAGGACCGCGCCGTCCCCCGCAATACCCTGCGCCAGGCCGTGCAGGGTATGCTGGACACCTTTGCCTACCAGAACTTTGACGCGGCGGCGGGGGAGTATACCAACCGCTGCTGCCGCCCGCCCAGGGAGACCGAGATGCGCCCCTGGCGGCTGGTGACGGAGATCGGCTGGAGGCGTGCTGGCCTATCCGCTGGTGCTCTGCCGCGATGCCCTTGGCGCGGATGCCGAAGCGCCGCTGGCCGCGGCCATGAGTGGCGAACAGCTGTTTGACCGCATTGCCGATGCGTATAACGAAAATTCCGGCCTGCTGAACGACCTGATGGCCCCCAATGCCGCGGGCAGCCAGGTGAACGGCTGGTGGACCGGGTACGGCCTGGTCAAAGACTGCCACTGTGCCTATACAGTGGGCAGCGCCGTCCACTACCTGACCAAAACGATGGATTATCTGCACCAAAACGGCAAACCCTGCCCGGCCAAATGGATGGATGCAGCCCAAAAGGTGCTGCATACCGTCATGGATCTGCAGCGCGCAGACGGCGCTTTCGGCTATACTTACTCCACCCAGGAACGCAAAGTGCTGGATTGGAGCGGCTTTGCGGGCTGCTGGTTTGCCCCGGCGCTGGTTTACCTCTACCGCCTGACCGGCGAAGAACGCTGCCTGCACTCCGCCGAAAAAGCGCTGGATTACTACCATACCTTTGTCAAGGACCTGAACTGTTACGGTACCCCCATGGACACCTGGAAAGCCGTGGATGAGGAGGGCAACCTGGCCTTCATGCGCGGCAGCCGCCTGCTGTATGAGCAGACCGGCAAGGCCGAATTCCTGCAATATATGAAAGACAGCGCCGGGTACGAGTTCCTGTGGCGCTATGGCTACAAGACCTACCCGGAGCACACCCCGCTGAACCAGGGGTGGTCCGCCTGCGGCGGCGCCGTTACCTCGGTTTCCAACCCGCATATCCACCCCATGGGGGTTATTATTGACACTGACCTGCGCTATCTGGCACGGGTGACGGGTGACGGCTATTACGCCAGCCGCGCGGCGGATTCTGCCGCCTGGATGCTGCAATGCCTAGAACTGTACCCCGCAGCCACCGGCTATGGCCGTTACGGCATTTTGTCGGAACGCTGGTGCCCCAGCGATGGGCTGGATGTGGAGCGCTTCAGTGATGGCAGACCGTTCAGCAGCTGGTTCAGCCACAATCTGTGGGCTTCCGCCTGCGTGCTGGAAGCTGCATGTGAGCTGCTGCTGGAAATCGAACACAAGAAAGGATAAAAGCAATGGACCGTTATGTGACCGATATCAAAAATGGCTGCTACCAGAACCCGGTGCTGCCCATGGATTTCAGTGACCCCGACGCCATCCGCGTGGGGGAAGACTATTACCTGATCTCTTCCAGCTTTACCTACCTGCCCGGCGTGCCGGTGCTGCACAGCAAGGATCTTGTCCACTGGGAGCGCATCGGCAACTGCGTGGAGCGTCTGCCGTTTGACCGCTATGCCCAGCCCGCCCATGGCTGCGGCACCTGGGCCCCGGCGCTGCGCTACCATGCGGGCAGGTTCTATGCATTCATTCCCCTGCCGGACGAGGGCATTTTTTACACCGAAGCCACCGACCCCGCCGGCCCCTGGAGTGCGCTGCACTGCGTAAAATCCGCCAGCGGGTGGATCGATCCCTGCCCCCTGTGGGACGATGACGGCAGCGTGTATATGGCCCACGCCTTTGCCAAAAGCCGCTGCGGCATTAAGCACAAGATCCAGCTTTCCCGCCTGGATCCCGAAACGCTGGAAGTGGTGGAGGACGGCCCCATCGTGTTTGATGGCACCCTGAGCCAGCCCACCGCCGAAGGCCCCAAAATGTACAAGCGCAACGGCTGGTATTACATCTTTATCCCGGCAGGCGGTGTGGAATACGGCTGGCAGACCGTGCTGCGCGCCCGCAATGTGTACGGCCCGTATGAGGAAAAAATCGTCATGCACCAGGGGGCCAGCTCCATCAACGGCCCCCACCAGGGCGCGTGGGTCACAGCGCCGGACGGCAGCGATTGGTTCCTGCATTTCCAGGACCGGTTTGAACTGGGCCGCGTGGTACACCTGCAGCCTATGTGCTGGCATAGCGATTGGCCGTTCATCGGCCTGGAACAAAACGGCGATGGCATCGGCGAGCCGGGGGCCCAGGGGGACTGCCCCCAAAGGCGAAGCTGGTCCCGGCCTGCAAATAGGGGACAGCTTTACAAACGGCAAGCCCGGCCTGCAATGGCAATGGCAGGCCAACCCCCAGCCCGAAGCCTGGCTGCGCCCGGTGGCGGGAGATGCACTGCATCTGGTCTGCGGGGCCAGCGGAAGTTTGTGGCGGCAGCCCAATGTGCTCAGTCAGATGCTGCCTGCAGCGGATTTTACCGCAAACGTTACCCTTGGCCTGGCCGGGTGCGGCGCCGGAGCTAAAGTAGGGCTTAGCGTGATGGGGCAGAAATATTCCGCCATTGAGCTCTGCCGCACCGCGCAGGGCTGCACCGTGCAGTTGGTACAGGGCATGGTGAAAGACCTTGCCTCCACCGGTGATGCAGAAGAAACGATCCTTGCCGAAAAAATGGTTGACACGGATGAAATAACCGTTACAATGAAAATAACGGCTGCCAAGCAGGTGCAATATGCCCTGCTGGCAGCAGATGGCACCGCAGTGCCGCTGGGGGGAGCCCAACCCGTTGCCAAGGCAACCTGGACCGGCGCGCGCCTGGCCCTGTACGCCCGCGGCGGCACCAAAGGGGATGCTGCCTGCATCAAGCAGCTGAACATTACATTTTAACCGGGCTTTTGGCGGCAGAACACCGCAGATGCCCGCGGCAAAAAGGAGAGCAAACTGGCAATGGCAAGTGTTACCATCCGGCTGAACAGCATTGGTGAAGTGAAAGAGTTTAACCGCATTGCGGTCACTGTGCCCGGAGATGTGGACCTGCATTCCGGACGCTACTGCGTGGATGCAAAATCCATCATGGGTATTTTTGCCCTGAACCTGGCGCGCGAACTGACGGTGGACAGCCCGACCCTGAGCGAGGAAGAACTGCACAAAAAGTTTGCGGCCTTTTTGGCGGGCTAAGGCGTATCTGAAAACCAAGGGCAACACCGCACAATTCCCGCCTTGCGGCTTAAGCACCGCTCCGGCAGCTG
>OGQY01002748.1_pt1 | contig 10241 bp, 9 predicted proteins | sample 1553361 | NCBI WGS metagenome assembly OGQY01 (sample SAMEA2579963, study PRJEB22360) | human gut metagenome | reverse complement strand
ACGCCTTTTTCAAAAAAAATAAACCGTCGCTTTTGGCAACGGTTTGTTTTTTATCAAACAAGGATTATTCAGCGGTTTCTTCAACTTTCTTTTTGCGAGTTGTCTTCTTTGCGGGAGCAGCCTCTTCTTCTGCTTCATCAGCAAGGTTGAGGTTGAGGTTCTTGAACAAATCGCCAAGAGTTGCGGAGGAGCTGCCGGAAACCCATTCTTTGGGCTCGTTGGAGGATTCCTTCTTTGCGCCGCGACGTTCGCGTTTGCTTTCGCCGTCTGCAACTTTTTGTTCGAACTTCTTGACTCTTGAAGATCTCTTTGCCGCTTTCTCTTCGTCTGTTGCTTCTTCTTGACCTTCGGTTGCTTGGGTTTCTTCGGGTGCGGGGAGCAATTCCTTGATAGAGAGAGTGATGCGGTTGTCGTCGAAACCGATGATCTTTGCTTCAACTTCTTGACCGACCGTCAACGCTTCGTTTGCGTCTTTGATCCAGTTGTGAGAGATTTGAGAAACGTGAACGAGTCCGTCTACGCCGTCGTCGATGGATACGAATGCACCGTAGGGGAAGATTCTTTCAACCTTGCCTTTGATGACCGTGCCGACGGGGAACTTCTCTGCCGCAACTTCGTAGGGTTTCTTTTGGAGTTGCTTGTAACCGAGAGAGATTTTGCCTGTTTCTCTGTCCATCTTGAGAACCACGAAGTCATAGCTTTCGCCGATGGTGAGCACTGTGGACGGATCGGTGATCTTGTTCCAGGAAAGCTCGGAGATGTGAGCGAGGCAATCGAAACCGCGAACGTTTACGAATGCGCCGAATTGAGTGAATCTCTTAACTTTGCCGGTGACAATGTCGTGCACGTGGATGTTGTCCCAGAAAAGATCTTCTTTCTCTTTCTTCTCTCTTTCGAGGATGATACGTTGAGAAGCGAACAAATATCTCGACTTCTTTTGGGGTTTATCTTCGCTTTGAGCGTTTTCTTCGCCCTCAGCCTCTGTGTTTTCTTTTTTCTTCGGAGGCATAAGCGTCAAGCGAAGGGTTTTGCCTTTGTAATCTTCGAGGTTGCTGACGTAACCCATTCTGATTTGGCTTGCGGGAACGAAGATGGTGTATTGTCCGAGTCTTCCTCTCAAACCGCCTTTGACTACTTCCGTCATAGTCAAAGAGAATTCGCCTTGAGCAAGAGCTTTTTCCGCTTCTGCTTCTTCGAGACGAACGGTGTCAACATCCTTTTTGGACAAAGACACGTACTCTTTGTTGACAGCAAGAATAGTTGCTTGAATTTCATCGCCTTCTTTGAAGTCGGCAGGATTGTAGTTGCCGTCCAAAGATGCTTCACTCTTATCAATGAAACCGTCTTTCTTTCCGCCGATTGCGACGTAGATGCCGCTATCGCCAGCGCTGATGACTTTGCCTTTGATGCGTTTGCCGACTTTGTAGTTGGTGTAGCCGACGGATGTTGCAGATTTCAAAAGGTCTGCCATCGTGGTGGGTTCTTTTTCTTCGACCGGTTGCTCTTGAAGTGTTGCCTCGTTTTTCACTTCAGTTTCTACTGTTTCCACAGCGTTCTTTTGAGTTTCACTCATAAGTCTTGTTACCTCCTGTATCAACCACGGCGGAGTCGACGCTCCTGCGACAATCGATACACTTTGAATATCCTTGATAAATTTTGTTTGATTCAGAGCTTCGTTTGCGTCTTGTGCGAAAAACGTGTTCGGATTGACCTCTTTTGCAACTTCGTACAACCGCCTTGTGTTTGCGCTTGTGCGAGAGCCGAGCACCAATACCGCGTCCGACTTTTCTGCCAATGCGCGCGCTTCGTCCTGTTTCACTTTTGTAGTATAACAAATAGTATTGAAAATGCCAACTAAATTATGGTGTTTTTTTTCAAAATTCTTTGCATTTTCTTCAATTTTTTCAAATTTTTCGGGCAAAATAGTGGTTTGAAAAAGAATTGAGGTGTTTTTTTCACCTATGGGCAGCTCTTCGGTATCCGAAACCATTTTGCAATTTTTGCCGGCATACGACGCAACTCCTATCACCTCGTCGTGATTTTTGTCGCCGACGATAATGACGTCGTCCCCCGTTTTCGCTCTGTCCTCTGCTATTTTTTGGTTGCGCTTCACGACGGGACAAGTGGCGTCGAAAAGCACCACTCCTCTATCTCTCAACACCTCTTCGAGCTGTTTGGCTATCCCGTGTGCGCGTATGAGCGCAACGTCGCCTTTTTTGAGATTGCAAGCGTCCTCGATTTTAATGCAAATCGCGCCTTTTCGATTGAGAAAATCCGTGACGTTCTCGTTGTGTACGAGTTCGCCCAAAGTGTAGATTTTTCCGTACTTTTCGGCAAGCGAAACCGCTTGGTTCACCGCACTTTTCACACCATTGCAAAATCCTGCGTTTTTGGCAAGAATAACCTTCAATTTACACCTCGAAAAACAATGCCCGATTTTTGAGCATTATTCCTTATTTGTTCTTTTTTGTCGATTTTTTCTTCTTTTTCGTAACGCTTTCGACGTACTCGTTGCAAAGGCGACGAGTTTCGTCCATTTTTTCTTTTATGACTTGCGTTGCAGCGTGGTTCTCGTCGATTGTACGCGCGCCGTAATATTCTTCAAGCGTAAACGGCTCGCCAACGTACAGCCAGTTTTTGCGGAAGGCTTTGGGGCTTTGATAGTAAATCATCGGTACGATGGGCACTTTTGCTTTGATTGCGAATCTTGCCGTACCCGTCTTAAACTCCGCCATTTGTTGCGTACCCTCTTTATTCCTCGTACCCTCGGGGAAAATAAGCAGTTGTTTGCCGTCTTTCAGCACTCGAAGCACTTGCTTGACGGCTTCGATGTCCGCTTCGCCTCTGCGTACGGGAATCGCGCCCATTTTGTGCAAAAACCAACCCGCTACGGGATTTGTGAACAACTCGTATTTCGCAAGCGCATGCGCTTCCTTTTTGAAAAGCACGAAGTAAGGTATCATCGAATCCATTTTGGAATAATGGTTGCAAGTAAAAAGCGCACCTGTCACCTTTTTCGCATTTTCCGCCCCTATGACTTTGGTCGGCCACACGAGCATTTGTATCGGGCGCAAAATCACTCTCAAAAATCTGTAAAAAGCAAAACTTTTTTCGGGTTTATAATACGTTTTAATCCTTGCGAGCGTCTTTTTGTCCATTTCGCTCGACGGAATTATCGTTGACGGTTGTTTTTCGGTGTTCTGCACGGTTGAATCGGCTTTTTTAGTCTTGATGTGTACAACCTCTTTCACGTGTGCGACGACGTCGTCTATACTCATGGAAGTGGTGTCCACGTAGTCCGCGTCGTCTGCTTGTTTCAACGGCGCGACTTCGCGATGCGAATCGTTGTAATCGCGCTGAATTATATCTTGCAAAAGTTGGTCGAAATCGACGGTTTCGCCTTTTTCTTGCAGGTCTTTCATGCGACGCTCCGCACGCTCTTGCGGCGTTGCCGTAAGGAAAAACTTGCAGTTTGCGTTGGGCAAAACGAAAGTTCCTATATCTCTGCCGTCCAAAACAACGTCGTTTTTGCTTGCAAAATCACGCTGCAAATCCACCATTTTGTATCTCACGCAAGGCAATGCGGAGATATCGCTTGCGGCTTTGGACATATAATGTTCGCGAAGATACGGCGTTGCGTCTATACCGTTGACAATGATACGTTGCGCGCCGTTTTCGTCGTACTTTATATCCATCGTCAAATCTTCGAGCATCTCCGCGACTTTCTCCTCGTCCTTGACGTCGATGCCCTTTTGCAGTGCAAGATATGCGGTTGCGCGGTACATTGCACCCGTGTCGAGATAGATTATTCCGAGGTCTTTCGCCACCGCTTTGGCAATTGTGCTTTTGCCCGCTCCCGCAGGCCCGTCTATTGCGATATTTATCATATTTCCTCCGATTTTTCAGAGTTTGAATTCTTTTGTATTTTAGGTTTCAAGCGGATAGAATCCGCAAATTTTCATATTTCGTTATCCTTGCGCACTTTTAGAATATCTCTTGCCGCGCAAACGGCAGTCGCAAACGCAAGTTGCAAGTTGAATCCGCCCGTCAGTGCGTCGACGTCAATCGTTTCGCCCACGAAATACAACCCCTCGACGTCTTTGCACTCGCAAGTTGGTTTCAAACCTTTCAAATCCACTCCGCCCGCCGTAACGATGGCTTCCGAGAAAGGAGCAAGCGACGACACGTCAAAGCGTAAATTTTTGATTGTTTCGACAAGTTTCGCTCTCTCTTGCTTTGTGATCTCGTTTACTTTTTTACTTTCCGCAATATTGGCGCATTTTAGCACGTAAGCGTTGAGCCTTTCGGGCAAAAGAGCGCGTGTAACGTTCTTTATATCCTGATTTTTTCTTTCGTCAAAATCGCGCAAAATGCGTTTGTCCAACGTGATTTCGTCAAGTGCGGGTTTGAGATCGAGGGACAATCTTACGTTCTGCTTGCTGTTTATATACGACGATATAGTCAACGCGATAGGTCCGGACAATCCCCTGTTTGTAAACAGCATTTCTCCGAACTCGCTCGCAATTTCCTTGCCGTTTTCGTCCATTGCGCAAAGATTGACGTTTTTTAGGGATATACCTTGCAGCGCGGAAACGTTTTGCTTTACGATAATCGGAACAAGTGCTTGCCGAGGTTCTACGATTTTCAATCCGAACGCTCTTGCAAAAGCGTAGCCGTCCCCCGTAGATCCCGTAGACGGATAACTCATTCCGCCGGTTGCAACCACGACTTTGTCGCACTCTATGCACTCCCAAGGAGTTACGACCTTAAAACCATCGGCATTCTTTTTTATTTCTTTTACTTCCGTGCCGAGATAGGTTTTCACTTTGAGATTTGCAATCTCGATTTGAAGCGTTTTTATGACGTCGCTCGACTTTTGAGAGAACGGAAAAACTCTGTTTCCTCTCTCCACGACGAGTTTCAAGCCCGAATCTTCGAAAAACGCCATAGTATCTTGCGGCGTAAAGCCGTACAGTGACGAGCGCAAAAACTTTTCGCCGTGCACGACGTTTACAAACATATCGTCAAGTTCGCAATCGTTGGTGAGATTGCACCTACCTTTGCCGGTGATGTAAAGTTTTTTGCCGAATTTTTCGTTTTTTTCCACAAGCGCAACGTCGGCTCCTCCTCTTGCAAGGACAATGGAAGCCATCATACCGCTTGCGCCTGCTCCTATCACGCAAACTCTCATAGCTCGAACTTCGCCTCTTTGAGCTTGTTTAGCGTTTTGACGTCGTTTGCAAGCATTTGCACGGGCGTGACGGTTATATAGCCTTGGTCGAGTTGATAGCAATCGCCTCCCGCGACCTCGTCAACGTGCGGTATTCTGTGTCCGTCGACGCTGAAATAGGTCAATCCGTCCTCGCCGACCGTGCTCACGTATTTTTCCTCGTAAGGCTGATATGCCACGGGCGCGATTCTGACGCCTTTAATATCTTCCTTTTTCACGTAAGGAATGTTGAGATTTATCGTCACGTTTTCGGTTGCGAAAGACAGGAGTCTTTCGAGATTTTTTGCGGTAAACTCAGCCGCAAATTCGTAATCGGGCACACCGTGAGTTCTGAGCGACACCGCAAGCGACGGAATACGCTGAAAAGTCCCCTCTTGCGCCGCGCCGAACGTACCCGAAAAAATGATGTCGCTGCCTGCGTTAAGACAGGTGTTTATGCCCGACACGACGGCGTCGATTTTTTCGTCTTTAAAGAGGTATTTCACGCCGAAAAGCACGCAGTCGCCGGGTGAACCGCTCACTGCGTACGTGGGGATTCCGTCAATATCGCCTTTATTTTCGTAGGTTATTCCGCTGAAAAAGCTCACGGAATGGCCGGAGCCCGACCTTTCGGACATGGGCGCGACGATGCGGACGTCATGCTTTTTTGCAAGAGCCTTTGCAAGAGCCTTAATTCCGGACGCAAAATAGCCGTCGTCGTTTGAAATGAGAATTTTCATAGTTTCACCGATGCTTTACTTTTGTGTGTTCACTCTTTCGCAAAGAGATTGCAAATATGCGATTTCCATATCGTTGAGCGGACGGTACGTACCGCGCGCAAGTCCTCCGAGGCGAAGCTCACCGATTGCGACGCGTTTTAAGAAAACGACTTTCTTCTCTACCGCCTCGAACATGCGACGGATTTCTCTGTTTTTGCCCTCGAAAATGATGACTTCAAGGCGCGTAAACACTCCGTTCATGTCCTCCGAGCACTCGATTGCTTCTTTTGCGAGGGCATCCTTTGGATCTATCACCGCTTTTTTTGCGTCCTTAACCTTCTCGATGCCGGTCACTTTGACCTTGCTTCTTCCGTACTTCACGCCGTCTACGGTTACGCCCTTGCGGAGTGCCGCAAGATCGCTTTCGTCGATTGTGCCTTCGATTTTGACGATATAAGTTTTGGGAATCTCGCTCGACGGGTGCGTAAGTTTATAGGTCAAATTGCCGTCGTTTGTCAAAAGCAACAGCCCCTCGCTGTCATAATCTAGTCTTCCGACGGGATATAAACGCTTGTTTTTGTAATCGTCACCGATAAAATCGGTGATAATCTTGCGCGGTTTTGCGTGTACGACGGGTTCTTCCACAATTCCTTTTGCGGCAAGTTTTTCCGTGCGATTCTTGATTTCTTCAAGCTCTTTTTCGCTCTTTTTTCTTCCGCTCTTGTTGTCGTTGTCCTCGTTGAGCGTGGTTACGCAATTTTTGGGTTTGTAAAACAACAGATAGTCGTAGTGCGTCACTCTGACCACTTTTTTGCCGTCTACAAAGATAACGTCTTTGTCCTCGTCGATGTCCGTGCCGACTTCTCTTACGACCTTTTTATTCACGCTGACTCTGCCTTGTTTAACAAGTTCGTCCGCTTTTCGTCTGGAACACACGCCGCATTCCGCAAGATATTTGTTGATTCTCATAAAACCTCTCGCGCCCGCCCTTTGTGCAAGCGCATGTAAACTACACATAATATACAAAAAAAAATTAAATTAAGCAAGCGTAATGAACCAAACAAATAAAGTCAAACGAAAAAATGGCGAAAATCGAAAAGCAAGCGCATCGAAAAATCGAAAACGCTTGCAATAAAACTCATTCGGATTTAACAAAAAAACGTTGCTCTGTAACAATCAGACGCTTTCGACAACCAGTCTTTCGCTGCCGTCGCTCTTGATCGGATATTTTATATCTCTCCAATTCCTCGTAACGTTTTGAGAAATTTTAAATTTTACGACATCGTTTCCGTTTGTCAACATAGCTTTGTCAAGCGGTATCATTTCATAGTTGTCAAAGCCGAAATTCAGCAATCTAACCGTATCGTTCCACATATCGCCGTGATTGAGCACGACGGTGATAAGCTGCATATCGCCTCTTTTTGCTCCGCCGACAAGACAACGGCCGCTCTTTTTGGTATATCCCGTTTTAACCCCGTTCGCTCCGTCGAAAAGTTTGAGCAATTTGTTCTTGTTTGCGATATATCTGTCCTCACTGCTGACGGTGATTTTCCTTTGTTTCGTATTTGCAATCCGCAAAAACACGTCGTTTTCGTACGCTTTTGCGCAAACAAGTGCCAAATCGTATGCCGTCGTGTAGTGTTTATCGTCGTGCAATCCGTGCGGATTTACGAAATGCGAATTTCGAGCTCCTATTTCCTTGGCTCTTTCGTTCATAATATCGGCAAAAGCCTCGACGCTTCCTGCAACCTCGATTGCAAGCGTAACCGCCGCGTCGTTGCCGCTTCGCAACATCAAACCGTAAAGTAAATCTTCAACGGTGATCTCGTCCCCCTCTTTCAAATATATCGACGAGCCTTCCACGCTCTCCGCATATTTTTGAACGATAACCTTTTTGTCAAGTGGCAATCTCTCTATTGCAATCAGCGCAGTCAAAATTTTCGTCGTACTGGCAGGGTAACGCAAAACGTCCTTTCCGTCCTCGAAAAGAACCCTTTTCGACGATTGCTCTATACAAACGGCACCGCTCGTTCCGCTTTTAACTTCGCGAACGCAAAACTCGTCATTTTGTAAGATTCGAGCCGAATTTTGCGTGTAAGAATTATCGTTTTCAATGTTTTTTATAATACTTTTAATCGGATACACGATGTTACCAACCGAAAACGATGTAATTATCGCAATTGTCAGACATACGATCGCAATCGCCGCAACAACGGTTTTCTTACCGAAATCGTCCATACCTCACCTCAATCTTTCTTCATTACGTTTGCGACACTTTTTATAAGTTCCAGCCATTTGTTCTCTTCACAGTCCACTCTTACGAATTTCTTTTGCGATCCGCACACCAAAAATCCTACCGGGGTTACGCTCACACCGCCACCGCTCACGCCCGTCGGAGATTTGACGTTTTTCGTATCTTCATAGTCAGCACCGCCGGCAACGAACCCAACGCTAATTTTGCTCACCGGCAACACGATCGTACCGTCGCCGTTGACAATGGGTTTGCCGACAATCTCGCTGCACTCCGCGGACTTTTTCAAACTCTCTATCGTTTGTTTCAACACTTCATCAAAACTTTGCACTTATTCACCCTTTGCCGTCGCAATCGCTTTTGCGATTTGCAAGGCATTTATTTTTATATTTATTCCACACTCTGCGTCAAACCTATCTCTGCTCGCGTCTTGCACGATGGTTTTCGAGATCATCGGCAACATTTTTATGACGGCACACAAGATTGCACCGTCTTTTGCATCGTACGCGCCCACGTATGCGATTAAGCCTTTTATATCGACAATCTTGTTTTCAATCAAGAATTTAACGAGGTTGCGTATTGCGTTTGAGCTTATCCCTCTTTGACGTTGTACGATTTTGCCGTTGATTTCCACCCGTATTCCGTTTGAAATCACAACTTTCACTCGCATCAGCGACGCACCAAGAAACTTCACCTGCGCTTTCAAAATCTCGTTTGACAGCGCAAAATGTGCCGTCGCGACGAATCTGATCGGCAACAACAGCATAATCGCAATTATTTCGACGCATATCGCACAGTACGCAATTGCCATATCACTATTTTGCGTAACGTGGCGTTTTTTATGAAAAAAACATAAAAAAAGAACGGATAAACCGTTCAATTTTTGCAGATGAATATAATATGACGATAATAATACGTCAGTCGAACACTTCAAATTGCTCGCCTTCCAGAAATTCGGGGATTTCTTCCTCTTCCTCGTCGACGTCGGCGGCTGCCGCCATACCGGCAAGCGTTTCGTTGTCCACGTCGTCCTCGTCCAAAATGGTGCGATTGTGAAAAAGCGTTTCTTGCGACGGCGCGTTTATAAGCATAAGTTTTTCAAGCACTTCGTCGTAGTCGGGCAACTCGTCGATGCCGCTTATTTGAAATTTCTTCAAAAACTCGTCCGTAGTGCCGTAAAGAAGAGGTCTGCCGACGGTTTCCTTCCTTCCCACAGCCTCGATAAGCCCTGCTTTCAAAAGACCGGTAAGCGCGTATTCGGAGTTCTTGTTGCTTCTCATTTCGTCGATTTCAAGACGCGTGATAGGTTGCTTGTAAGCAATTGTCGCAAGCACTTCGAGAAGAGTTTTTGTAAGCTCTTTCTCGCGCAATGGAGTCAACACGTCCGCAACCGTATCGCCGTACTTGGGATTTGAGGAAAATTGCACTTTTCCGTTGAATTCCAAAAGCACGATACCGCAATTTTCGCTGTATCTTTTTTGAAGAGATTTAATGATAGAATTGAGTTTTTGCGTTGTGAGTTCAGGCACTTTTTCGCAAATATCGCTTTTCAAAATAGCTGATCCGCTTGCAAAAATAATAGCCTCGACAACGTTTTCAATATTTTCCATCGTCACCCTCCTCAAAGTCAATCGGCACGTCCTCCGTACCCTCGATCGCGTATATGGTTATTTCTCCGAAAACTTCCTCTTGTTCAGCGCGAAGTCTGCCGTATTTCAAAAGTTCGAGCACGGCAAGGAACGTCGTTACGATGTCGCCCTTGTCGTAATCGGGTTCAAACAAATCGGTAAACTTCATCTGTTTGCGCACGCTTATCATTAAGCGAATGTTTTCCATTTGCTCGTGCACGGAAAATCTGTCCTTGACAACCTTTTTGGGTATGACTTCCTGTTCGTGAATAGCGGCGTTTGCAAGCACTCTGGCAAATGCGTCCACAAGTTTCGGAAGAGAAAAATTGACGAGCGCAACTCGATAGTCCTTGTCCGTAAACACGGGTGCGCGATAGAAACGGTTGATGGTTTCGATTTCACGCAATTTGTCGCTCTGCTCGACAAGCAAGGCG
>OGQY01002742.1_pt1 | contig 10259 bp, 7 predicted proteins | sample 1553361 | NCBI WGS metagenome assembly OGQY01 (sample SAMEA2579963, study PRJEB22360) | human gut metagenome | reverse complement strand
CCGCAGCTGCCGGAGCGGTGCTTAAGCCGCTAGGCGGGAATTGTGCGGTGTTGCCAGAGAATAAAGAATAATGAAAAAATGGTGGAGTGCGCACCGCGCGGCGGTCCACCACAAGGATTCTTTATTATTTATTCATTATTTTTTGAATTTACCTGTATAAACATTCAAGATGTTGCAATTTTATACAACTTGTGGTATAGTAAAACAGCTTTTATAAACGGAGGAAAGTATCATGGCAAGAGAATCGATCGAAGTTTTGAAGGAATGTGAAGCATTTTTGGAGGGGCACTTCCTCCTTTCGTCCGGCCGTCATTCCGGCGCATACTGCCAGATGGCCTATCTGCAGCAGTACCCGGATAAGTGTGCCGAGGTTATGGCTCATGTGGCAGAAAAGCTGAAGGATACTGATGTTGACGTTATCGTTGGCCCTGCCATGGGCGGCATTGTGTATGCTTACGAGCTGGGCCGCCAGCTGGGCAAGCGCGCCATCTTTACCGAGCGCGTGGATAACGTGATGACTCTCAAGCGCTTTGCCATCCATCCGGGCGAGCGCTGCATCATCGCCGAGGATGTTGTGACCACCGGTGTTTCCAGCCTGGAAACCAAGCGCGTCATCGAAGAAGCCGGCGGTATCTGCCTGGGCATCACCTGCGTGGTGGACCGTACCCGCCCCGAAGCTCCGTCCCCGATCCCCATCCTGGCCAGTGCCCTGAAGCTGGATCTGCCCAACTATGCTCCCGAAGAATGCCCCATCTGCAAGGAGGGCAAGTTGCCCCTGGTCCACCTGGGCAGCCGCAAAATGAAGGAAGCAGCAAAGCAGACGCTGTAAAAGAGTTAGGAGTTAGGCAGTAGGAGGTAGGAGTTATTGCGTGGGAGATAGGCTCTGCGCGGACGGAAACGGCCTTGGCTGTTTCAAAAGTCGGGCGCACGGTGTGCGCCCGACCATAAACTCCTAACTCCTCACTCCTACTTCCTAACTCTAACCGGAACCGGATTTCGATACAACAAAGGATTGCGAGGCAAAACATGCAGGCATATCTGATTTTGGCAAATGGCCGGATCTTAAAGGGCAAAAGCCTGGGCTGCCAGGGCACTACCGTGGGCGAAGTTGTGTTTGCCACCGGTATGGTCGGGTTTGAAGAAACGCTGACCGACCCCAGCTACTATGGCCAGATCATTACCCAGACCTACCCGCTGATCGGCAACTACGGCATGAACAGCGAAGACAAAGAGAGCGGCAAGATCTGGGCAAAGGGTTACATCGTGCGCGAAGCATGCACGACCCCTTCCAACTTCCGCAGCGAGGAAACGCTGAATACTTTCCTGAAAGAAAACGGCATTATCGGCATTGAGGGCATTGATACCCGCAGCCTGACCTGTATCCTGCGCGAAAGCGGCGTTATGAACGGTGCCATTACCACCGAGTTTGACCCCGAAAACGAGCCGGAAAAGCTGGCTGCCCTGATGCCCATCATCAAGGCTTATGCCGTGACCGGCGCGGTGGATGCCGTGACCTGCACCGAGCCGCAGTGCTTTGCACCCACTGCCGGTGTGGCGGAGGGCGAAGAACCGCTGCACATTGCCCTGCTGGACCTTGGCTGCAAAAAGAACATTGTGCGCTGCCTGTGTAAGCGCGGCTGCCGTGTAACGGTGCTGCCTGCTTCTACCACCCTGGCAGAGCTCAAAGCCCTTGCGCCGGATGGCCTGATGCTTTCCAACGGCCCCGGTGACCCGGCAGAAAACGTGCAGGTCATCGCCAATATCCGCGATATGCTGGATACCGGCATCCCAGCTTTCGGCATCTGCCTGGGCCACCAGCTGACCGCCCTGGCTGCAGGCGCCAAAACCTGCAAAATGAAGTATGGCCACCGCGGCGCCAACCAGCCTGTGACCGACTTTGCGCTGGAACGTACCTTTATTACCAGCCAGAACCACGGTTATGCGGTTCTGGGCGATACTTTGCCCGCAGGTACCGGCCGCGTCAGCCATGTGAACGCCAACGATAAAACCTGTGAGGGAATTGAATACCTGCAGTGGAACTGCTTTACGGTGCAGTTCCACCCCGAAGCAAACGGCGGCCCCAAGGATACCGAGTTCCTGTTTGACCGCTTTTTGCAAAATGTCCGCCGCATCAACCGCGTGAAAGGGGGCCGTTGAGATGCCGAAAGATCCTAGAATCAAAAAGGTGCTGGTTATCGGTTCCGGCCCTATCATCATCGGTCAGGCTGCCGAGTTTGACTACTCCGGCACGCAGGCCTGCCGTGCTCTGAAATCCGAGGGTATTGAGACCGTGCTGGTCAACTCCAACCCGGCCACCATCATGACGGACCCGGATATTGCGGATCATGTTTATATTGAGCCGCTGACCGCCGAAGTTGTGGAACGCATTATTGAAAAGGAAAAGCCGGACGCCATTCTGCCCAATCTGGGTGGCCAGATGGGCCTGAACCTTTCCATGGAACTGGCCCGCAGCGGCTTTTTGGACCGCAGCGGCGTGCGCCTGCTGGCCTGCAAGCCGGACACCATTGACCGTGCCGAGGACCGCCAGCTGTTTAAGGATACCATGGAAAAGCTGAACCAGCCCTGCATTCCCTCCAAGGTGGTGGAGGACCTGGATTCCGCCATGGCGTTTGCCGATGTTATCGGCTATCCCGTTATCGTGCGCCCGGCTTTCACCATGGGCGGTACCGGCGGCGGTATCTGCGAAAACCCTGAAAAGCTGCACGAGATCGCAACCAACGGCCTGCGTCTTTCCCCCATCCATCAGATCCTTGTGGAAAAGTGCATCGCCGGTTGGAAAGAGATCGAATACGAAGTGATGCGTGACCACAAGGGCAATGTGATCACCGTATGTAACATGGAAAACTTGGACCCTGTCGGCGTGCATACCGGTGACTCCATCGTTGTGGCACCCAGCCAGACTCTGTCCGATAAGGAATACCAGATGCTGCGTACCGCCGCGCTGGATATCATCACCGAGCTGGGCATTGAGGGCGGCTGCAACTGCCAGTTTGCCCTCAAGCCGGACAGCTTTGAGTATGCGGTCATCGAGGTCAACCCCCGTGTGTCCCGCTCCTCGGCGCTGGCCTCCAAGGCAACCGGCTATCCCATCGCCAAGGTGGCAACCAAGATTGCCCTGGGCTACACGCTGGACGAGATCACCAACGATGTGACCGGCGAAACCTGCGCCTGCTTTGAGCCTGCGCTGGACTATGTGGTTGTCAAATACCCCAAATGGCCGTTTGATAAGTTCGTTTACGCCGATAAGAGTCTGGGAACCCAGATGATGGCCACCGGCGAAGTGATGGCCATTGGCAACAACTTTGAACACGCCATGATGAAGGCAGTCAGCTCCATTGAGCTGGGCATGGACACCCTGACCCTGTCCGACTTTGAAAAGCTGACTACCGAGGAAGTCATTGAGCACCTGCATGTACAGGACTCCGAGCGCGCTTTCTGCGTATACGAAGCCCTCAAGCGCGGTGTGCCGCACCAGACCATCTATGACATCACCAAGATCGACTGGTGGTTCCTGGATAAGATGCAGCACCTGGCAAACCTGGAGCTGGGCCTGAAAAACGGCCCCCTGACCCGCGAAAAGTATCTGGAGGCCAAGCATTACGGCTTCCTGGATAAAACCATCCTGCGCCTGTCCGGTGCCGAAAAGCTGCCGATGGACAACTATGTCTGCGGCTTCAAGATGGTCGATACCTGCGCTGCCGAGTTTGCCGCCAAGACCCCGTACTTCTACTCCACCTGCGATAAGGAGAACGAGGCCGAGCAGTTCATCAATGCCCATAAGACCGGCAAAAAGAAGATCCTCGTCTTTGGCTCCGGCCCCATCCGCATCGGCCAGGGCATCGAGTTCGACTACTGCTCTGTCCACGCAGTCTGGACGCTGAAAAAGCACGGCTGCGAGGCCATTCTGGTCAACAACAACCCCGAAACGGTTTCCACCGATTTTGATACCGGTGACCGCCTGTACTTTGACCCGCTGAATCCCGAAAGCGTTGACCATATTATCGCTGCCGAAAAGCCGGACGGCTGCCTGGTGCAGTTCGGCGGCCAGACGGCCATCAAGCTGGCAAAGCATATGGATGAGATCGGCCTGCCCATTTACGGCACCCCGGCCGATGCCATTGATGAAGCCGAGGACCGCGAACGCTTTGATGAGCTGTTGGAACGCTGCGGCATTCCCCGCCCGGCGGGCCGCACCGTCTTTACCCTGGACGAAGCCCTGCAGGCTGCCCAGGAGGTCGGCTACCCCGTCCTGATGCGTCCGTCTTACGTTCTGGGCGGCCAGAATATGATTGTGGCCTATAACTCCAGCGATGTCATCGAGTATATGGGCGTTATCACCAAGCATGTGGACATGAGCCACCCGGTGCTGATGGATAAGTACATCTACGGCACCGAATGTGAAGTTGACGCCATCTGCGACGGCACCGATTACCTGGTGCCCGGCATCATGGAGCAGATCGAGCGCACCGGCGTGCATTCCGGCGACTCCATCTGTGTCTACCCGCCGTATAATTTCCCGCAGGATGTGATTGATACCCTGGTGGATTACACCGGCCGCTTTGCCCGCGAGCTGAAGGTTGTGGGCCTGGTCAATGTGCAGTACGCTGTGCAGGACGGCAAGGTTTACGTCATTGAGGTCAACCCGCGTTCCTCCCGTACCGTGCCGTATATCTCCAAGGTCACCGGTGTGCCCATGGTCGATCTGGCCGTGCGCTGCACCTTGGGCGAAAAGCTGAAAGATATGGGGTACGGCACCGGCCTGTGGCGCAACGGCAAGAGCCCCTATGTGGCTGTTAAAGTACCCGTCTACAGCTTCCTGAAGCTGCACGGTGTGGATACCATGCTGGGACCCGAAATGAAGTCCACCGGCGAAGTTTTGGGCATTGCTCCCAACATGCACGAAGCGTTGATCAAGGGCTTGGTTGCCGCCGGTTACCAGTTCAAGACCCCCGGCCCCGGTTCCTGCGTAATTATCTCGGTCAAGGATTCCGACAAGAAAGAAGCCGCCGAGCTGGCCTGGAAGCTGCATGACTACGGCTATAAGATCTATGGCACCCCCGGCACGGCACGCTACCTGAACAGCCAGATGGTGCCCTGCAGCACCGTGCGCCAGATGAGCGAAGAACGCCCGAATGTGCTGGATCTGCTGGAAAGCGGTCTGGTGGATTACATCATCTCCACCAGCCCCCATGGCCGTGACCCGCACCGCGATTCCGTCAAGTTCCGCCGCAAGGCAACCGAACTGTCCATCCCGTGCATCACGGCGCTGGATACCGCCCGCATTCTGGTGAATGCCCTGCGCAGCGACCATGACATCAGCGGCATGGAGCTGGTGGATATCGCCACCCTGCACCGCGATGCCGCCAACGGCAAATAACCAAGGGTAAAACAGAAAAACAACCTGGGGCAGCAAAGCCCGGCAGCCGTTGTGCTGCGGGGAGCTTTGCTGCCCTGTTTTTGTGCCGTACAGCAAATGTTTTGCGGCGGTGCTCGTGCGCTATGCACGCGTTCCCGAAAGAAACGCGGGATTGTTGCATCTTTTTGTGAGATATGCCAATTTTTGATTTTTTGGGCTAGGTTTTGGCAGAATCACTTGATTCTGCGCGAAATTTTCCTTATAATAATCAGCGTACTAAAACGTGGGGCAGTTACTTGCCTGATGATGAAATATATGCTTAGGGAGATAACGAGTTATGACCAGATCACAGTTGATTACCAAAGTTGCAAACGATACCGGCATTTCTGCCGTTGAAGTTGAAAAGATCATGGACGGCATTTTCGGCACCATCGGCGATGTGCTGAAGGCTGGTGATAAGGTTACCATTGCAGGCTTTGGCCGCTTTGAAATGCGCGAACGCCAGACCAAGAACTTCACCAACCCCAAGACTAAGGTTACCAGCCAGCTGGAACCCACCGCTATCCCCGGCTTTAAGGCAAGCGGCCGCCTGAAGGAAAAGGTTGGCAAGTAATTGCTGAACAGCAGAACATAAACAAAATCAACCGCTCCGGTTTGCCATGCATGGCTGACCGGGGCGGTTTTTAGTTAGGCGTTAGGAAGTAGGAACTGATGGGGGCGGTGGTAGGGGAGAGGGCGGGACGAAAAATTAGAAATGAGGAATGAGAAATTAGGAATTTTGGGGGAGGGTGCTGGTTGTGAAGTATGTGCTGAACAATAAAAGTGGCTGCAGGGCGGGATGCCCTCATTCCGCCGGGGTGGAATTTTGCCGATTGTGACAAACGCTGCAAATGATTTGTAGGGGACGATGTTCGCATCGTTCCGCGGGCTTTGGCTTTGCGGTAAACGATAAAAAGTGTGATGTGCCCTGCCATTTCCTGTAGGGCGGGGTCACCTGACCACGCCACCCTCCACAAAAAATCAGCAAAAACTATTGCAATCTGCATAAAGTGCGGTATACTAAAGCAGTAAAATAATATTTACGCAGAGTAGAAACCCGCGCGTTAGGCAAAGCGGCAATGGCGCCGCTTTGCCGCAGTGCCTGACCAACGGGGAGTTGTGGCAGGACGAAGATGCAGGGCAGGGGAGTGCAATGTGCACGCCGCTGCCGGCACGCGGTGCTGGTTTCGCATCCCACTGCTGCATAAAGGTGTGCAACGGCGGGTGTGGTTGCACACCTGCCCTTTACCCTCCCTTGTGCGGCAACACGCACGATGGAGGTATTTTATTATGCAAAAATCCGTTCAAGTCCGTACCCCGCTGTATGCCGCGGCCTATTGGCAGCAGGCCGCCGATGAGTTTAAGAACATCCGCGTTCTGGCTTTTGCCGGTATGGTCACGGCGCTGGCCATTATTCTGGAAAGCTTCCCCATCTATCTGCTGGGCCAGAGCCTGAAGATCTATTTCAGCTTTGTGGTGGTTTCGCTGGGGTGTGCCTGTTATGGCCCGCTGGTGGGCATGGGCGTTGGTGCGGTCATTGATACGCTGGGCTTTCTGCTTTCCAGCTATGGCGAGCCGTATTTCCCCGGCTATCTAATTACGGCCATGTTGTCTGGCCTGATTTACGGCGTTATGCTCTACCAGCGCAAACCCACCATCCCGCGCCTAATCGTGACCCGTCTGCTGATCAATTACGGCAGCAATGTGCTGCTGGGCAGTGTGTGGAAAGCTATGTTGTATGGCAAGGGTTACCTGTATTACCTGAGCACCGGCATGGTCAAAAACACCATCATGATCCCCATTGAAGTTGCCTTGATGTGGCTGGCCTTGAACGCGGCAGAAAAACACGGCCTGGACCGCCGCTACCTTCATCAGCGCTGATGAAACGCAGATTTTTGTTCAAAAGTCATACTTTACGGCTAAAAGATTGTGCGTTTTGCTGGCAGAACGCAGCCGAAATTTGAAAATTGTTCCGTAATTTACAAACTTTTAACAACGTATTCACAAAGCATTGAAAAATGTCCCTGCCGCGTATACAATAACATATGTGAAAAGAATGTGTCGGATTTCCTGCAAGCATGCAGCAAAACGGCGCATTTTTGGTTTCAGGACCGTGGCTCCGGCTGGCAGCTGCCGCCGGGCCAGACGTAAAAAGAAAAGGAGCACTTACACATGAAAAAATTGTTGGGTATTGTGTTGTCCGCAGCTATGCTGCTCAGCATGGCCGCCTGCGGCAGCACTGCTGCATCCAGCGCTGCATCCAGCGCAGCAGCAGATTCTACCGCTGACGCTGCCACTGCTACCGATGCAGCTGCCAGCGACCTGAAGGTTGGCGTTATCACGATTGGCGATGAGACGGAAGGCTACACTGCTGCGCATATCAACGGCATCAAGGCTGCTGCACAGAAGCTTGGCATGAGCGACAGCCAGATCGTTTGGAAGTACAAGGTTCCCGAAGGTGCTGAGTGCTCTGACGCTGCAGAAGACCTGGTTGGCCAGGGCTGCAACCTTGTTGTTTCCAACTCTTACGGCCACCAGACCTATATCGTAGAAGAAGCTGAAAAGTATCCCGATGTCACTTTTGTTTCCATGACCGGTGATTTTGCTGCCCTGACTGGCCTGGATAACTTCAAGAATGCTTTCACCAATGTTTATGAGAGCCGCTATGTTGCCGGTGTTGTTGCCGGTATGAAGCTGCAGGAACTGGTTGAGTCCGGCACCCTGACCCCGGAGACCCAGCCCAACAGCTTTACCGCTGACGGCAAGGTCAAGATCGGCTATGTCGGCGCTTACAACTATGCTGAGGTTGTTTCCGGCTACACTGCATTCTTCCTGGGCGTGCAGAGCGTTTACCCCAATGTTGCCATGGAAGTTATGTACACCAACTCCTGGTTCGATATCGACAAGGAAGGCGCTGCTGCCGAAGCTCTGATTGCAAACGGCAGCGTGATCATTGGTCAGCATGCTGACTCCACCGGCGCTCCCGCTGCCACCCAGAAGCAGAAGGATGCCGGCAAGATCTGCTACTCTGTCGGTTACAACATCGACATGCTGGAGACCGCTCCCACCGCTGCCCTGACCTCCGCCACCAACGTTTGGGAAGTTTACTATGAATACCTGTTCAAGAGCATGATGGACGGCGAAAACCCGGCTACCAACTGGTCCGAGGGTTACAACGAAGGCGCTGTTGCCATCACTGATCTTGGCCCCGAAGTTGCCGAAGGCACTGCCGAGAAGGTTGCCGAAGTGGAAGCAGCCCTGAAAGATGGCAGCCTGCATGTGTTTGATACCAGCAAGTTCACCGTCAACGGTGAGACTGTTACCACCGCTCCCATCGACTTGACTTTCTATGATTACTCCACCGGCACCCCGGTTGCTGTGTACCAGGGCGATACCGAGGAAGCCATCACCGATGGTTACTTCTCTGAATCCACCCTGCGCAGCGCTCCGTATTTCTCCCTGCGCATTGACGGCATTACCGAGGATGCAGACCCGGTTGCCTGATCCCACAAACTGAACTGACATGGAGGGAAGCTCTGCCTGTTACTGAACAGAGCTTCCCTCTATTGGTGTTTACGGCACCGCATGATGGATTTTTACAGAGAGGAGCATTCCCATGCCGCAGACTGAGTACGCCATCCAGCTGGAACATGTAACCAAAACTTTTGGCCCGGTCATTGCAAACCATGATGTTACCATGAATATCCGCCGCGGGGAGATTTTGTCCCTGCTGGGCGAGAACGGCTCCGGCAAAACAACCCTGATGAATATGATCGCCGGTATCTATTACCCGGACGGCGGGCAGATCATCGTCAACGGCCAGCCGGCAGATATCCGTTCCCCGCGCGATGCCCTTGCCCTTGGCATTGGCATGATTCACCAGCACTTCAAACTGGTGGATGTGTTTACCGCCGTGGAAAACATTGCCCTGAGCATGGACAAAGGCGAAAAATTTGACCTGCGCCGCGTGCGGGACAAAGCCCGTGCTATTTGCGAAAAATACCAGTTTGCGCTGGATCTGGACCAGAAAGTGTACGAGATGAGCGTGAGCCAGAAGCAGACGCTGGAAATCGTAAAGGTGCTGTTCCGTGGTGCAGATATCCTGATCCTGGACGAACCCACCGCCGTGCTGACCCCGCAGGAAACCGAAAAGCTGTTTGCCGTTATGCGCAACATGAAGGCGGACGGCAAGGCCGTGGTCATCATTACCCACAAGCTGCATGAGGTGCTTTCGGTTTCGGACCGCGTGGCAATTTTGCGCAAGGGCGAATACGTTGGCACGGTGGAAACCGCCACCGCAACGGAATCCAGCCTGACTGAGATGATGGTGGGCCAGAAGGTGGAGCTGAACATCAACCGCACCACGCCGCAGGACCCCACCCGGCGTTTGGCTATCAGCCACCTTTCGGTGCGCAGCCCCGAAGGTACCAACGTGCTGGACGATGTGAGCTTTGATGTGTATGGCGGCGAGATTTTGGGTATTGCCGTTATTCCCGGCAACGCTTTCGGCAACAGCGGTGAGGGATTCATACGCTGTTCGTATGCGTATTCAATCGAGAACATCAACGAGGCATTGAACCGAATCGAGGCATTTGTAAAACACAGATAAATTTAAAAGCCGTATGCGCCGACAAGGGCGCGTGCGGCTTTTTGGGTTCAACTTTAAATTTCAAAAAAGTGTTGGATTTTATTGCAGAAATCGGTATAACGCCAAAATCTTAATGAACTGTTATAATTTTTGTGTTTTTAAAGCGTTCATGAAATTTTTTGTCAAACACATAATCACTCACCAAACAATTGATGTCATCAAGGGTACAATAAACAGCTCGGTACGCTATGCCTA
>OGQY01002741.1_pt1 | contig 10261 bp, 7 predicted proteins | sample 1553361 | NCBI WGS metagenome assembly OGQY01 (sample SAMEA2579963, study PRJEB22360) | human gut metagenome | reverse complement strand
TGCCGGATGTAACATCCCAATACCCGGCAATCAGCTTCGCCACCGTAGACTTGCCGGAGCCGGACGGCCCTACAAGGGCGGTCATGGTTCCGGGGTGGATGGCGAGATTCACATCATGCAAAACCTCTGTTGTCCCGTCATAGGAAAACGACACAGACCTAAGAGAAATGCCGGTATCTTCCAGCTTGATCGGCGTTTCTTTATGGTTCAGTTCTTCGGCGTTCAGAAGCTGGCTGATTTCTTCCACATTTGTCCCCAGTACGGCCAAATCGTCCGTAAAGGTAAAGGCCGCAATAATCGGCCCGATCAGCCCCAGCGAGAAAATCACAATGGACAGGAAGGTGGAAAGCTCCAGACTGCCGGAGAGCCAGAACGCGAAGCCGCAGGGCAGCACGCAGATTAGCACTGAGGGCAGGATGGCGTTGTAGGCGCTCATGGTTTTCTGGTTTTCACGCATCCAGTCCACATAATAGTTGGCGTTATAATTCACCGCGTCAGAATATTTTTTGTAGGAACCGGCGGACTGGCTGAACGCTTTTACCACCTCAATCCCGCCGATGTATTCTACAATGGCGTTTGCCATCTGCTTTCCCGCTTTAACCGCGCCCTCCCATTTGACGGGATAATTCTTCATACCGGCGGACATGACAGCAAGGCCCACCACCAGCGTAACAAAGGACAGGAGCGCCATGCGCCAGTCCATAACGAACAGATATACGGCAAGCACCAAAGGCACCAGCACATTTGCGGTCATTTCCGGGAGCAGGTGTGCGAAGGTCGATTCCATGCCTTCAACCCGGTCAACAATCGTCGTTTTGTACTGGCCGGACGGAGTATCTAAAATCGTCCCCATCGGGACGCGGGCCAGCTTTGCGGTGATATTCTCTCGCAGATCGCGCAGCGTGTAATAGGTCGCCGTGTGGGAAATCGTTGTAGAAAGACTGGAAAACAGCACTTTCCCAAAGTAGCCGCACAATGCAATAATGCCAGCGGTCACATAGCGGGAAAAATTCTGTTCCCCAGACAACATCATTGTGACAATATGCGCCACACAGAAATAGGGCACCATCTGGCAGGCCACGCCTAATACCGCAAGGATAACACTGCCGATGAATTTTCCATGATAGGGCTTGCCCCATCCCCATAAGACGCCTATGGGTGACTCTTTCTTTTCCTCCTTCATTCTGTGGACACCTCCTTCTTCATATCACTCAGAAAAAACTTTAGCAGGCGTTTTCGGCCATCGCTGTCCTCTATGGAATAACTTTCCTGAATTTGCCCGTTTTCTAAGTGAAGGACATAATTGCAGCAACGTAGAATAAATTCCGGGTCATGCGTTACCACAAGCGCAGTTCTTCCGGCATTTGCCACCTGATTGACAACATTAGCGACCTGTCTCATGTGAAATAGGTCAAGGCCGCTGGTCGGTTCATCAAATAAAATCAGAGGCCGTCCCGAAGCAATCGCAGAGGCAACCGCCACACGCTGCTTTTGACCGCCGGACAGCCCCATCGGGTGGCAGTCCTCAAAGGAAAGCAAGTCCATCTCCTGCAAGATTTCTCTTGCCCTCTGCTTATCCTCGGTTCTCATACTGAGCAGAATTTCATCCAGAACACTTTCAGTAAAGAGCTGGTGGTTTACATCCTGCATGACCATATAACAGAGTTTCAATCGTTCTTTTCTGGAATAGTTCTTGCTCTGATCCTGCACCGTTCCTTTGAAGTGCTTTTCCAACCCGCAGAGGCACCGGGCAAAGGTGGATTTTCCCGCACCATTATGTCCGATGATGGCCGTGGCGCTGCCGGATGGGTAAGAGGTTTCCGTTATATGCAAGGTTTCCGGCTCATGCTTATAGGCGAAGGACACATTCTTTATCGTCCAAACCGCCTCATTCATTCTCTGCGGCGTGCCTTCAACTTCTGAAAGCCCCGCAAGATCAAGAGGGCGCAATCCCATATCATCGCGCTGTCTTGCCGACAGGCCGCAAAATTCCTCTGCTGTATAATCACCTTCGATTTCTCCATCTTTCAGGTACAGGACACGGTCAAAGAGGCCGGACAGATAATACAGCCGATGTTCAGAGATGATGATGGTCTTTCCCTGCGATTTCAAAGTAAAGAGTAGCTGTCGGAAATCAGCGATAGCGTATGCGTCAAGGTTGGATGATGGCTCATCAAGCACATAAATATCCGGGTCAATCGCCGCTGCCGATCCGCAGGCGATTTTTTGCTTTTCACCGCCGGACAAAGAAAAAATACTTCTATCAAGCAGCGGCTCCAACTTTAGCTGTGCAGCTACACGCTTTACACGGTCACGCACAAGATCTTCCGCTATGCCGTGATTCTCTGGGCCGAAAGCCAGTTCGCTGGTCGTGTCCACATTGAAAAACTGAGAACGCGGATTTTGAAATACAGAACCGACTTTCAGAGAAATATCAAACAGTGACAGGTCACGGGTATCCTTTCCATCCAGATAGACGGAGCCGGTATAAGTCCCCTCATGATAATGGGGGATCAAGCCGTTAAACAACCGGGTCATGGTTGTTTTCCCACAGCCGGAAGTCCCGCAGAGCAGGACAAAAGAACCGTCCTCAATAGTGCAGGAAATATGTTTCAAAGCGCCACCGGCCTGCCTCTCACTTTCGGGAAGGGTACTGGCAGGATAAGAAAAGGACACATCTTGACATTCAATCATTTCCTTCACCCCCTTGCGGCAAGCACATAGATTTGCGCTGCAAATGCTCCAAGACAGATCAGCAGGAAAAAAACATCCTGCACATGAAAACCCAGCTTACAGATATTCGTCCGTTTTACCGGGCCTCCCAATCCCCGCGTAAGGGCTGCCTGGGACAGTTCCTCTCCGATTTTGACGGAGCAGATCATCATGGGAACAATCCGATACTCTAAAATCGTACCAGCTTTACCACCGCCAAAGCGGACGCCACGCATCCGCATGGCGTCCCCAATGGCGCTCCATTCTTCCGCAACCGTGGGAAAGAAGCGAAACATCACAGACATGGGAATGGTGATCTGCTGCGGCAGGTGGAGCCGTTCCATCGCCGCAACAAATTCGCTGACCGTGGTTGTCGTTACCACAAAATATCCCATGACCACGCTGGGGGTGAACCTCAGCAGAATGCCAACAATGGCTACTGCAATGTAGTTTGCTACGCCAGCCAGTCGTGACAGACCGAACATTTCCAGGCACAGACTGCCTCCAAAAATCAGGATATAGAGAACAGCGCCTTTCCATTTTCTGGCCGTTGACAAAAGTAACAGCGGGATCGCCGCCAACACGATGATGTAATACTGCATGATGCCTTCATACGAACCGCCTAAAATAAAGACAGCTATGGTAATCAGTACCGCCAGTTTTGTCCGGGGGTCTAATAAAATTCCGCGATTGTTTTTTTGACTTGCAAGAAGTTCGCGGCTCATTACACAATTCCCGCCCGCTCAAAGTGCTTTTTGAAAATCTTTCGTCCAATCAGGCCACCGACAAGACCACTGACGAAAGCAGCAATAAGCAGTACCGGCAAAATCCAGTCGGGCATATAGGCCATGAGCGTGTCGGCATATTCCTGACCGTAGCCGGGGAGCAGGTTCTGGTAGTAAGCGTCACGTGTCACAACGATGGGAATAAAGGCGCCGATTACCCACATGGAAAAAACGCCGTGAATCAACACTTCGCGCTTGGCATTTTTGTAGTCACAGGCTTTCATCATAAAATCGGAAATCAGCCCGAAGATCAGCCCGGTAGGGATGCACCACCAGCCCATGCCGGTCAGCAGCATAATGATACCCAGCAGCACTCCGCAGATGGTAAGCATACCGAATTTCTTAATTTTGGAGAAGAACAACATCATCGGAATACCGCCGACAAGCGGCACGATCACGCTGATAAGCGGAATAAAGATCGGGATAAAACCGATAGACGCCGCTGCGAAAATGACGATAAAGTAAATCGCCGTAAAAATACCGATGTTGATTAAGTCCTTTCCTTGCAATTTGTTGTTCATTGCGAAACCTCCTAACATGATTACTTTCGTCTTTGTTAGTTCTTGCTAACTAGCCCTAATGATAGCATACATTCAGCTGTGCTTCTATGCACATATCGGTATTTTAAGCCCGTATAGCAAGGAGTTTTTTCGCTCTGCCAGAATATCCATTGACCGGGAGTTTTCTCGCAGGTATAATAATATCAGCGATTTTGCGTGATGAAAGGGGCGAAGCAGTTGCGTAACATGATATACAACATTTTAGAAAACAGCGATGCTGTTTCTGGTGTGACCTTGAAAAACAGTCCAAATAGCAGCACATTGCTTTTGGATCGGGCAGATGGCAAGGGACGCATGACATTCCATACGCTCTTTCCGGGGCTGACTTTGGCTTTTATTTTTGTAAACGCTCCCGTATGGCCGGAGTCGGATGAAAATTCAAATCTAAAGCCTTTGCTGATTAACTATTGCGTTTCGGGCAGAAGTGAATTGCTTCTGGATGACGGCTCCTACATTTACCTGAAGGAAAATGATTTTTGTGTCAGTGAACAGACCGCACAGAAAGAATATATCTTTCCCACACGGCAATATCAGGGCATAAAAATATACTTTGACCTGCCACTTCTTTTACAGTCCTGCGGTGAACTTTTGAAATCTTTTTCACTTGACCTCCCTACGCTGGAAAAAAGTTATTGTGGCAACCATAAGACATATATCAACGAAGCGGACAGCGAGCTGGAAAATATATTTCAAAAACTCTGGCGGCTATCCGAAAGACCCTCTGCCTTCCTTTTGCAAATCTATACTCTTGAACTTCTCCACCGGCTTCTTAACATGGAAATCCGGCCTCCGAAAACTTGCGGCTTCTACACGGAAACACAGGTTGAAATTGCAAAAAGGGCGGCACAAATCCTTTCTGATGACCTTCGCCAGCACATCCCTGTAAGACAGATTGCAGAACGATTTTCGGTCAGTGAAACCAGCCTGAAAAATTATTTTAGAGGCGTATATGGACAGAATATATCCACCTGGCTGCGGGAAATCCGTATGAACGAAGCCGCAAGGCTTCTTTCGAACACAAAGCGTCCGATTGCCGAAATATCAGAACAGGTTGGCTATTCTAATCAAGGAAAATTTGCAGCTGTATTTAAAAAACAGCTTGGATTATCACCCTTAGAATATCGACGATTCAAAAATTTGGAAAAATACTAAAGCCGAGATAGATTAATACTCTCGGCTTTATTCATTTCACATTCTTTATACAAAATTATCCCTCTAAAAGTTTATTATCATTTGCGTACCTATATTTGTCATTGCACAATGTCAAAGTTTCTTAATTTCTTTATAGGCTGACATAAATTCTTTTTTTCCAACAGGTGCCCATTTAAAACCCAGTTTTTCTAAAATGTATATTGTTTTATCAACTTTGATCTTCCTAATATTTCTACCAATATCCTGAACAATTTGGCATTCAAAAACTAATTGTTTGATCCACTCCTTCTCTTTGATATTTGCTTGTTCGTAATAATTATAGATTTCCTCTACAGAGAGTTCTTTTAAAACCTTGTTTTGCACTTCTTTTCGGTCGGAATCCATAGGAACATTCTCTAAAGTCAGCTTCGAATACTGGCTCTATTGCTATCTTTGTACGGTATCAATGATTGTTACCTCTTTTCCAGCTTCAATCTCTTTGTTGCCGTTCTTATCAGTAGCAACACGCTCTTTTGACTCCGTCCAGTATTGCTTACTTTCTGCATGAACGGGTGTAGTCGGTAAAGCAGTAACGACAGTTGCAAGAGCTAAGAAGCCCGTACACAATCGTTTCCATGTCTTTTTCATAAATCTAATGCTCCTTTCATTTTGGGTGATAAAATAGCCGTCCAATAAGAACGGCTGAAAATAGAAAAGGAACGTCATTTTAGGCGTTCCATAGTCTATGAGTTATTCATTTTTTTGTTGTTTCAATACTGATGTGCTGTACCATATCTTTGCATATCTAGGAAAACTTGCGTATCAAGGCTCATTCGTTAGTAGTAAATAAGTAGTAAATTGATGTGTTTGTTTCCTTGAAAATGCTGATAGATACTGTGTTTTAGCGGATAATCAGATTTTTATTGTGTTTTTATAACAAAAATTTTATTTTATTATAACTGAAACAGGGTGATACTGTCTACAGATTTTCTGTTTACAGCATCACCCTATATTTTACTTATTTTCTTACTGAATAAAATTTAAAAATTCTCAGATTTCATTTCCAGCCTGATATCCGCTGCGGATTGCTGCTGAGATATCTGCTGTTCTCTCACCGCTGCAGTCTCCAACATATACAAATGGAACTGTCAGCTTACTGTCGTCAAAGAGATTCTTCTTAGACCCGAGTGCATTCACAATTGTATCAGCTTCAATTGTAACCTCTGACTCGTCTTTTGTATTCACAGCATGAATCACATTATTCTCGATGGAATTCACTCTTGTATTCACATACTCTTTTACATCGTGTTCTTCAAAGTCTTTTTTGATCAGTGGCATTACTGTTTCGGATTCTCCTGTTGCAATCTGATCCAGCATCTCGACAATGCTTACTTTGAGACCTTTCTGTGCAAGGAATTCTGCTGTTTCAGTTCCAACTAATCCTCCGCCAAGTACTGCACATGCTCCACTCACTTCGCATCCTGCAAGAACATCCCAGGCAGAAACAACATTGCTGTCTGTAACAGACATTGGAAGATCCATGTTATGCGCACCGATGGCAAGAATTACATGATCAAACTTATTCAGCTCTTCACAATCTGCTTCTGTATTTAATTTCACATCTATAGAAAGTTCTGGTAGAATCTTCTCATAATATTCAATAGATCTTAAAATCTCGCTCTTTCTTGGCGGAACTGCTGCCAAATGAATCTGTCCACCAATCTTATCTGATTTCTCAAATACGGTTACTTCATGTCCACGTTTTGCTGCAACTCTTGCTGCCTCAAGTCCGGCGATTCCGGCACCTACAACTGCAACCTTTTTCTTCTCGTCTGCAGGTTTGATAAATATAGTTCCTTCGTTTCCGTTCTCTGCATTTAATACGCAGGAAATGTATTTACGTCCCTGAATTGCATCTACGCATCCTTTATTACAGTTCAAGCATTCTCTGATGCACTCTCCGGATATAGCTTTATTGGCAATATCTGCATCTGCAAGCATGGAACGTCCATAAGCTACGATATCGGCATCTCCGTCTTCGAGGATCTTCTCTCCTGCTTCTAAGCTGACAACACGACCAACTGTTGCAACCGGAACAGATACCAGTTTTTTCACTTCTCTGGCAACCGGAAGAGTCCAGTTATATGGAACATCTCCCATTGGCGGAATTGTATCTCCCATGTTTCCTGTATGGTTCGCCTGAGCAACCTGAATCATATCGATTCCAGCCTCATCAAGCATCTTTGCAAACCGGATTCCTTCTTCTGCCTCAAGTCCGCCTTTTCCACGAAGTGATCCATCAGGATTTACTGTAATGATTGGCAGTTTATACTCAATCATAAGATCTGGTGCAGCTTCTTTGATTGCTGCTACTACTTCGAGTGCATATCTTGTACGGTTCTCAAGACTTCCTCCATACTGATCTTCTCTATGGTTCAGAATTTTTGAACAAAGGGAACCAAGAAGACGATCTCCATGTACTTCAATCGCATCGATTCCTGCTTTTTGCGCCTTTGCTGCACATGCAGCGATACTGTTTTTAATATCTTCTAACTGCTCAACCGTTGCCTCTGTTACAAAATGCTGCATATCATGATGAAGTTTTGCATAAGCGCCTTTCGTAAGTCTGTCGCATTCTTCCATCTGTTTCTTTGCTTCTTCTGCATTTCCCTCTGCCTGTGCTTTTGCCGCAGCCTGTCTTGCAATACCTGCCTCCATGATCATGCGTCCAACTCCAGGAACATCATACTCCGGATGGAATAACTGAAGTGCAAGCTTACAGTCATACTTATGTAATGTGTCTGCCAGATTTTTATATACTGGAATCTGGCTGTCATCATAAAGCTTTGGTGTCGGTGAAGCTGTTCTTACAGGAGCTACATCTCCGATAACAACATACGCCACTCCACCTTTCGCAAGTCTTTCATAGAAATTCAGACTTCTCTCCCCAATAGATCCGTCTCTTTCTTCATATCCTGTTGTAAGCGGTGGAAACATGATTCTGTTTTTAAAAGTAAGATTTCCAACTTTAATTGGTTCTGATAATTTATTCCCCATCTTTTTTCTCCTTTTTTCAATTACAGTTCTTCTGCAAGTTTATGTCCTGCCGCAATTGCATCTTTCAGAGTTCCGACTTTATCACAGTCTCCGATAAAATGAACTCTCTCTTCTGTAGTCTCTACCTTGTTCGGTGCATAACCGACTGCAAAGATCAGTGTATCCGCATCTGTGATATGATATTCCTGTCCGTCTTTCTCATAAGTGATCGTAGTCTCATCAACCTTCGTCACCTGACTGTTCAGTTCAATCTTTACACCTTTTCTCTTGAGTCTCATTGTCAGCTGACTCTTAGCTGCTCCGCCTTCACCCGGCATCAATGATGGCGTCATCTCGATCACTGTAATGTCACGGTTTGCAGGGAACATGTCATCAATCAGTGGTGCAAGATAATCTGCTGTCTCACATCCAACAGATCCACCACCAAGAATAACAATCTTTCTTCCCGGATATTTTCTTCCTGCAAGAACGTCATCGGCTGTCATTGTCTGCTTAAATACTTTGAATGGAGGGATTTCCTTCGGAACTGCTCCTGTAGAACAGACAACCTCATAATCCTTAAATTCTCCCGCAAGCATTTCCGGTGTTACTTCGCAGTTCATACGAACTTCAATTCCTTCGTTTTTCAGACGACGTGCCATGAATTTGATTACTTTACAAAGTTCCTGCTTGGCGATTGGAACTGCTGCAAGTCTTAAGAGTCCTCCGAACTCACCACTCTTTTCGCAGAGAACAACCTCATGTCCGCGTTTCTTAGCAACGTAAGCTGCTTCCATTCCTGCTGGACCTGCACCGATTACAAGAACTTTCTTCTTCTCATCTGCTTCTTTGATCTCGTCAGACTCTACAGATGGATTCACTGTACAGCTGATCGGATTACCAAACATAATTCCTGTCAGGCAGCGTCCACATCCGATACATGGACGGATATCATCTGTTTTTCCTTCTGCAGCTTTATTAACAAATTCACTGTCACACAGGTTCGGCCGACCGATCATACAGATATCTGTCTTTCCGTTTGCGATAAGTTCTTCCGCTATCCATGGCTCATTGATTCTTGCAACTGTAGATACCGGAATGTTCACATGCTTTCTGATCTCCTCACTTGCGTGAGCATGCGGTGCCGGTGATGTACCAGGTGCAGGCATGGAACTTCCTCTCTTGATTGTATTTCCTCCGGAAACATGGATGAAATCAACACCTGTTTTCTCAAGCTGTTTGGATACATAGATCATGTCGTTCAGTGTCAGACCACCTTCACTGTACTCATCTCCTGAAATACGGACATCAATAATGAAATCATCACCACAAAGTTCACGGATCTTTGCAATTACTTCAAGTGTCAGTCTGAGACGTCCGTTAATGTCTCCGCCGTACTCATCTGTTCTCTTATTATAAAGTGGTGTGAGAAATCCACCGAGCAGACCATGCGCATGTGCACACTGGATCTCAACTCCGTCTCCGCCTGCGATCTGGAAACGGCGTGCAGCCTCTCCAAACTGCTGAACAAGTACATGCAGTTCTTCTACTGTTACTGCTCTCGGTGCTGATTTTGCATAATAAGGACCAACATTGGACGGTGCGATCAGCTGAGGTGTTCCCGGAATTGGAAATGCCATATAAGCCGGATGAAATAGCTGTGCTAAAATCTTCGTATCATACTGATGTACTGCATCTACCAGTTTCTTCCATCCCGGAATATAAGAGTCATCATAGATTGACATATCTCCCGGCAAGTATGTATATACCGGCTCTACTGTCGTAACTTCTGTAACGATCAGTCCAACTCCGCCCTTCGCTCTGGCTGAATAATGCTCAACCAACGCATCTGTCACATAGCCTTTATCTGCCATGTTTGTGGAAATCGGCGGCATAAAGATTCTGTTCTTTACCGTTGTCTTACCAATCTTAATTGGTTCAAATAAATGTGGAAAATATTCATTCATTTTCTGTTCCTCCAATTTGTTTTCTTTTCCCGTTCTTTTATCATCTCGCTGCAGATTGAAATTGATAAAT
>OGQY01002736.1_pt1 | contig 10279 bp, 9 predicted proteins | sample 1553361 | NCBI WGS metagenome assembly OGQY01 (sample SAMEA2579963, study PRJEB22360) | human gut metagenome | reverse complement strand
GGTGTGTCTTAGCGGAAGAAATGGATTTTCCTCCCAGTTTCTTGGTACGTTTGCTTCAGATAAGAACCCCTGAAAATGACAATCGTGTGCTTGGTTCCAATGCTATCTGGATTTGTTTGAATTGTGAGAATTGTATTGCACGGTGTCCTAAAGAAATTGATATTCCTAAAATCATGGATTATCTACGGGAGCAGTCCCGCCACCGGAACTGTATAAATAAACAATCCCGGCCTGTGGTTGCTTTCCACAGTGCTTTCCTACAATCAGTGAGATATACCGGAAGGTTGTATGAGATAGGTTTAGTTGCCGGATTTAAGATGCGTACCTTTCACATGCTACAGGATGTAAACTTGGTTCCCGGTATGTTGAAGAAAGGAAAATTGAACCTTTTGCCGGAATGTATTGAGAGCAGGCAAAAGATAAAGAAGATATTTTCCCAAACTATTGACAAAAAAGAAAAGTAGAAAAGTATGAGAATAGGTTTCTATCCGGGATGTTCGCTGAATGGTACTTCCCGTGAATACAATGAGTCGGTTAAGGCAATAGGAAAGGCTTTGGGGATTGATTGGGTAGAGTTGAAAGATTGGAATTGTTGCGGTGCCACTGCGGCACATTCCATGAATAAAGAATTGTCTTTAGCACTGCCTACTCGTATATTGGCATTGGCCGAGAAACAAGGCTTTCAGGAAATAGTGGTTCCTTGTGCTTCCTGCTATAATCGTCTGAGTGTGGCGCAATATGAATTGGAAAATAATGAAAAGTTGAAGGATGATGTGCTGACGGTGGTAGGTTTGCCTTATCTGGGAACAGTAAAAGTCTTGAATGTCCTTCAATTTATAGAAAAATATATATTGGATATATTGCCGGATAAGATTGTACGGCCATTTGCTCATCAGGTGGCTTGTTATTATGGCTGTTTATTACTTCGTCCGCATAAAGTTTTAAAGTTTGATCGTTTGGAGGATCCGCAAAGTATGGATAAGATTATGTCAATATTGGGGGCTAATCCTATAGACTGGGCATTTAAGACTGAATGTTGCGGGGCGGGCTTGTCCGTATCGCGCACAGATTTGGTTGGGCGTCTTTCTGGAAATATCTTGAAAGATGCCAGCGACAGAGGAGCGGAAGCTGTCATTGTGGCTTGTCCGATGTGTCATTCCAATTTGGATATGCGTCGTTCTACTATCAACAGGCATTTGATGGAACCGATAACAATACCTGTGCTATATGTAACTCAAGTGTTAGGATTGGCTATCGGACTTTCAGCTAAAGACTTAGGGTTGAAGCGTCATTTTGTGGGTGTAAACTTAAAGGAGGCTGAGTTATGTCAAGAATAGGTGTCTTTATATGCCATTGCGGAGAAAATATCGGTGCTACTGTTGATTGTATAAAAGTTGCTGAGCTGGCTGCGAATATGGAAGGCGTGGCATACGCTGTTGATTATAAATATATGTGTTCGGATCCGGGGCAGACACTCATAAAGAATGCAATTAAAGAATATGATTTGGATGGTGTGGTGGTAGGTGCATGTTCTCCCCGTATGCATGAACCGACTTTTCGTCGGGCATGTGCCGAAGCAGGCCTAAATCCTTATTTGTGTGAAATTGCCAATATTCGTGAACATTGTTCTTGGGTGCATGATAAAGGAGAAGCAACTACACGTAAGGCTGTTGACATTGTGAGAAGTTTGGTTGAGAAGGTAAAGCGGAATCGTCCACTGAATCCGATACAGGTTCCTATTACTAAAAAAGCTTTGGTGATAGGTGGCGGAATAGCTGGTATCCAAGCAAGTCTGGATATTGCCAATTGTGGATATCAGGTGATTTTGATAGAGAAAGATCCTTCTATAGGCGGGCATATGTCACAGTTGTCAGAAACATTCCCGACTTTAGACTGCTCTCAATGTATCTTGACTCCGCGTATGGTTGAGGTGGTTCAGCATCCTAATATTACGCTTTATACCTATGCAGAATTGGAAAGTCTGGAAGGATTTATAGGTAATTTCAAAGCAAGTATTCGCTTAAAGGCAAAGAGTATTGACGAAAAGTTATGTACCGGTTGTGGACTTTGCACAACGAAATGTCCCACAAAGAAGATTCCGAGCGAATTTAATGCAGGTTTGGGAATGCGGACTGCAATTTATGTTCCGTTTCCTCAGGCTGTTCCTAATAAGCCGGTAATCGACAGAGTACATTGCACTCATTTTCGGACAGGAAGATGCGGTGTTTGTGAAAAGGTGTGTCCAACCGGAGCTATTCGTTTTGACCAAGAGGACCGTATTATATCAGAAAATGTCGGAGCTATTGTGGTTACTACCGGATTTAATGTACTGAATACAGACTTTTTCCCGGAATATGGCTATGGAAAATATAAAGATATTATTACCGGGATTCAGTTTGAACGGTTGGCTTCTGCGTCCGGACCTACTTTAGGAGAAATCCGTCGTCCTTCAGATGGTAAAATCCCTCAAAAAATTGTGTTTGTTGCATGTGCCGGTTCACGCGATCCGGCAAAAGGTATTCCTTACTGTTCCAAAATATGCTGTATGTATACTGCCAAACATGCTATGCTTTATCAGCATAAAGTACACAATGGTGAATCCTATGTCTTTTATATGGATATTCGTGCAGGTGGTAAGAATTATGAGGAATTTGTGCGTAGAGCGATTGAAGAAGATGGAGTGAACTATATACGGGGACGTGTTGCACGGATTTATGAAAAAAATGGCAAGTTGATTGTAAAGGGAGTAGATACTTTGCTCGGTGCTTCTCCTGTTGAGATAGAAGCGGATATGGTGGTACTGGCTACAGCAGGAGTAGCAAATAAAGGTGCAGAAGACTTGGCTCAGAAGATGCATATCTCCTATGATCCATATCAGTTTTTTGCAGAAGCGCATCCTAAGTTGAAGCCGGTAGAAACGAATACTGCCGGCATCTTTCTGGCTGGGGCCTGTCAGGCTCCAAAAGATATTCCCGAGACAGTGGGGATGGCATCCGGTGCAGCTGTGAAAGTAGCAAGCTTATTTTCACAAGCCAACTTGGTGCGTGAGCCTATGATTGCTGTTGTCAACCGGACTGCACCTCCCTTGTTCAGTACTTGTGTAGGGTGTTTTATGTGCCAGACCGCTTGTCCTTATCAGGCTATTGAGCGTGAAGAGATAAAAGATCGGACAGGCAAAGTTTTGAAAACAGTAGCTAAAGTTAATCCGGGGCTTTGCCAGGGTTGCGGAACATGTGTTGCTTTTTGCCGCTCTAAATCAATTGACATACAGGGATATTCCAATGAGCAGGTATATGCTGAAGTAATGGCTCTGTTGAACAATTAAAAGGAAGTTAGATATGAATGAGAATAAATCTGAATTTGAACCGAAGATTGTTGCTTTCGTCTGTAACTGGTGTACCTATGCCGGGGCCGATCTAACCGGAACAAGTCGTTTGAAATATGCCACCAATGTGGAAATTGTACGTTTTCCATGTACGGGTAGGATTGATTTTATGTTATTACTGAAAGCCTTTGCTGGTGGAGCCGATGGTATTATAGTATCTGGTTGCCATCCGAATGATTGCCACTATACATCCGGAAACTTTCATGCCCGCCGGCGTTGGATTGTCTTTCGCGGACTACTTGATTTCCTGGGCATTGATGTTCGGAGAATCTGTTATTCTTGGGTATCGGCAGCCGAAGGAGCCAAATGGGCAGAGTTAGTCAATCAGACAGTTGCCGCTATTCGAGAGTTAGGACCTTACGAAGAATACAAGAAGGTAGCTGCATATTTAGAACAGGAGGTGGCTTATGAATAAATTGGCCGAAAAAGTAAAGTCACTTTTCACCGAGGATCTCGTGAAATTGGTTATTGGCTTTGAGAAGGGGAGTCACGGAGTACGTCCATTTTTTTGTAGAAATATAGAGGAGGCAGATAAACTGGTTTGGGATGACTTTTGTACAAATAATATTGCAGTTTATTTGACTAAAACAGAATTATTCGGTACAGATAAAACAGCCTTGTTTGCTAATCTCCCTGCACTGCGTACTATTCTGCAACTAGCGTCAGAAAATCAATTGAAGCAGGAGCAATGGATTATTCTCACATTGAATGCTCAGGAAGAAGTTATTCAGTTCGACAACTTTGAAGATATTTATGCTTATATGGCTGACTATCCGATGCTGGCGAGTGAAGAAGACCGCCAACTGATAGAGAAGATACAAAACATGACTCGTGAAGACAGGTGGCAATATTGGATTCATGAAATGTCAAAATGCATTAAGTGTTATGCCTGTCGTGCAGCTTGCCCATTGTGTTATTGCAATCGATGCATTGTTGAAGTGAACTGTCCTCAGTGGATACAGGCATGGTCGGCTCCGCTGACTAATATGGAGTGGCAGGTAAACCGGGTCATGCATATGGCTGGGCGTTGTGTAGAATGTGGAGCGTGTGCAAAAGCTTGTCCTGTAGGTATTCCTCTTCATTTGCTGACACAGAATATGATGGAAACTATCCGGCATGAGTTTGAAAAACAACCGGGTAATCTGGGGAATAAGGGAAATGTACTTGCCACTTTTAGAGTGGAAGATAAAGAAGACTTCATACATTAATGGAAACAATGACTAATTTACATATCAGCCAGCATGCTTTGGAGCAATGGCTTTATCAGATGGTAAACAGTAAGATAGAAGTGTTTGCCCCTGTACATGATGGAGAAAAAACAGATTTCCGGTTATTGGCTTTCGGTGATAAAGTTGCTGATGATTATGTACAGACTACCCAATCCGCGAAGCGTTTTGCCTTTCCAAAGGCAGAAAAGTTATTCTCATACAGAAAAGAAGGGAAAGACGTAACCTTACAGGAAAGGGATCTGAATGATTTTCCGGAAATTGTGCTTTGGAAGGTGCGTCCTTGTGATGCGGCTGGTTTTGCTCCACTTACCGGTATTTTTAACTGGGATTATAAAGACAATATATATAATGCGCGGAGGGATAAAATAACTTTAGTTAGTTTCAGTTGTACCCGGTGTGATGAATATTGTTTTTGTACTTCTGTCCATGGTGGTCCGGGAAACACGGAAGGCAGCGATATACAAGTAACAGAATTACCGGATCGGAGTGCTTTGGTGGAGATATTGACTCCGAAAGGTAAATCGTTGATAGTACGTTTTGTACAGGAAACTACACCAGCGGACGGAATAGATAAAGAGACATATTTGGCTTCTGTTCCGGTTCGTTTCAAGTTAGAACAGCTCCGTGAAAAACTGGAAGGAGCTTTTGATAGCCCTATTTGGAAACAACAATCCGAGCGTTGTTTGGGGTGTGGCGCTTGCGCATTTGTTTGTCCCACTTGTGCTTGTTTTGATATTCAGGAAGATGCTCGGGGAAGTTCCGGCAGTCGGATTCGTTGCTGGGATTCCTGTGGCTTTTCTTTATTTACTCAACATACGTCCGGACATAATCCCCGGCCTACTCAAAGTACCCGCTGGAGACAGCGTATTCTACATAAGTTTTCATACATGCCGGATCGTATTAATGAAACGGGATGCACCGGATGCGGACGTTGTTCCCGTGCCTGTCCGGTCGATATGAATATCGTTGAACATTTAATGTCAATAGAAAATCATGGATAAACAGAAAGATTCTCTTTATCTTCCATATCGGATGATAATTGAAAAAATAACAGATGAAGCTCCCGGAGTCCGGACATTCCGCCTGAAATTCAAGGAAGAACGGGAAGGTGAGGATTTTCATTTCAAGGCCGGACAGTTTGGTGAATATTCTGCATTCGGTGAGGGGGAGTCTACTTTTTGTATAGCCTCTTCTCCTACGCGCAAAGGATATATAGAATGTACTTTCCGACAAGCCGGAAGAGTGACAACAGGCTTATCTAGATTGGAAACGGGCGCCACAATCGGTTTTCGCGGACCATTCGGCAATACGTTTCCTTTGGATGAATGGAAAGGAAAGAATCTTTTGTTCATAGCCGGCGGAATAGCACTTCCACCTATGCGATGCGTAATCTGGAATGCCTTGGATTTGCGTGAAAATTTCAATGATGTCACGATTATCTATGGAGCGAAGTCTGTGGCTGATCTGGTTTATAAAGAAGAATTGAGGGAGTGGGATAATCGTCCGGATGTCCGTTTGGTTACTACGGTTGATCCGGGTGGAGAAACACCGGATTGGAAAGGGCAGGTGGGCTTTGTTCCTTCTGTGCTGGAGGCTGTTGCTCCCGACAGTGATAACACTGTTGCCATTGTTTGTGGCCCTCCGGTAATGATTAAGTTTACTTTTCCTGTATTGGAAAAGTTAGGTTTTAAGGACGAAGACATTTACACAACTTTAGAGAACCGGATGAAATGCGGTGTTGGAAAGTGTGGTAGATGTAATGTCGGGAAGTTGTATGTCTGTAAAGACGGGCCTGTGTTTACAAAAGCGCAGTTGAACAACATGCCCTCTGAATATTGAATCCATAATTATAATATATGCTTTCCGTTGTGAAACGGGAAAAGCTGTATAGAAGTAAAATACATACCGAAGTGATTTCAGGCAAACTGTATTTACTTATTGCTTCTATATGGGATGAGGAAAGCCCAATGGGAATAGTTTTCATGTGTGTGTCTAATAATGGTTTCTCCATTGGGCTCTTTTCCTCTTTATCAAGATAAAACGGTATAAACTGAAAACATTTAACTTAACTATCTGTTTCTAATTATATATGCCTCATTTCTTGAGGTTTCATTTTATGTAACATTCTATTTTTAATCATAATAAACAGTTTATACCATGAAGTTTTTTATTGACACTGCAAATTTAGATCAAATCCGGGAAGCCTATGATATGGGCGTTCTTGACGGAGTGACAACTAATCCTTCGCTCATGGCGAAAGAGGGTATCAAAGGAGTAGATAACCAGCGGAAACATTATGTAGAAATCTGCAACATCGTGCAAGGCGATGTCAGTGCCGAAGTAATTGCTACGGATTATGAAGGTATGATTAAGGAAGGTGAAGAGCTTGCCGCACTCAATCCGCATATCGTAGTAAAAGTTCCCTGTATTGCCGACGGTATCAAGGCTGTCAAATATTTCACTTCCAAAGGGATTCGTACCAATTGCACATTAGTATTTTCCGTAGGACAAGCATTGCTGGCTGCCAAGGCAGGAGCTACTTATGTTTCTCCGTTTGTAGGGCGTCTGGATGACATCTGTGAAGACGGTATTGCACTGGTAGGCAAGATTGTAGAAATGTATCGATATTACGGTTATACTACACAGGTACTTGCAGCTTCCATTCGTCATACAGCGCACATCATGCAATGTATTGAAGTAGGGGCTGATGTAGCAACCTGTCCGTTGTCTGCCATCAAAGGTCTGCTTAATCATCCGTTGACGGATTCCGGGTTGAAAAAGTTCCTTGAAGACTATAAACGTGTAAACGGATAATAAAAAATACTCTATAAGCCTATCTTTCACGGTTTTCTTGGACAATATTGGCGTAAAATAGAATAAAAAAACTATTTTTGCGCTCAATATAAATATAAAAAGAGAAAAAGCTGATGAAAGAAAGGCTTATTGGATTGATAAAGACGTACATTCTCTTCGTCTGTATCTTTATACTACAGAAACCGTTATTTATACTCTACTACAGTTCTTTGTATGCAGGAACTTCCTGGACAGACCCTTTCAAGATTATCTGGAATGGTTTACCGCTCGACCTCTCGCTTGCCGGATATTTAACGGCTATTCCCGGACTATTCTTCATAGCGTCCGCCTGGACACTTTCCAAGACACTCCGCCGTATCTGGAACGGCTATTACTTCTTCATCGCTATTTTGCTCGCTGTCATTTTCATTGTTGATATAGGTTTATATGAGTATTGGGGCTTCCGCCTGGATGCTACACCGCTCTTTTATTTCTTCTCTTCTCCCAAAGATGCGCTGGCAAGTATCAGTATATGGCAGGTGCTGGGAGGGATAGTAGCCATGATCCTGTATGCATCATTGCTTTACGTTCTTTTTCTTTGGATACAGAAAGGTATCTGGAAAAGGATGAAACTGCCTTATCGCCGATTGTCGGTGTCAGGTGTAATGCTGTTACTGACCGGTTTGCTCTTTATTCCTATTCGTGGTGGTTTTACTGTTTCTACAATGAACACCGGCAAAGTTTATTTCAGTTCCAACCAACGCTTGAACCATGCAGCTATCAATCCGGCATTCAGCCTGATGGAATCTCTATCCAAGCAAAAAGATTTCGGCAAGCAATATCGTTTTATGGAAGCGGCACAGGCGGATGAGCTGATAAAGAATCTGGTAGATCCGTCAGTGCTGGACAGTACTGCAATGGTTCCCGATACTTTACGTACGACTTTATTCAAGACAGAACGCCCCAATGTTATCTTTGTTATATTGGAGAGCTTCTCATCCAGATTGATGACAACTTTGGGCGGTGAGCCGGATGTTGCCGTACAGATGGACAGTCTGGCAAAGGAGGGAGTACTCTTTACAAACTTTTATGCCAACAGTTTCCGCACAGACCGTGGACTGGTGGCTATTCTGAGTGGCTATCCCGCACAGCCTACCACGAGTATCATGAAGTATCCCCGTAAGACACAGAATCTTCCTGCCATTGCAGGTAGTCTGCGTGATGCCGGATACCGTACTAAATATTATTATGGAGGTGATGCCGACTTTACGAATATGCGTTCCTATCTGATGTCTTCCGGTTTCGAGAATATTATTTCCGATCAGGACTTTCCCGTATCAGAGCGCTTGAGTAAATGGGGAGCGCATGACCATCTTGTTTTCAACCGTTTGCTGGAAGATATGAAAGCTGAGGCGGCAGACACAGCTTCGGCAGAAAATGCCCGTCCTTTTTTCCAGGTATTGCAAACCTCCAGCAGTCATGAACCCTTTGAAGTTCCGTATCGCCGTCTGGCGAATGATCGTTTAAATGCTTTTGCTTATACCGATAGTTGTGTAGGCGACTTTGTGAAGCGTTTCCGCGAATTGCCGCAATGGAAGAATACAGTGTTGGTATTGGTTCCCGACCACCTGGGTGCATATCCTGAACATCTGAATAATTTATCGGTAGATCGCTACCAAATTCCCCTGTTATTGATAGGAGGTGCGGTTAGCGAACCAAGACGCATTGATATATATGGTTCCCAACATGATATTGCAGCTACTTTATTGGCACAATTATCATTGCCACATCAGGATTTTGTGTTCAGTAAAGATATGCTGAATCCGGCTTCTCCACATTTTGCATTCTTTGCCGTGCCGGATGCTTTTGGGATGGTGACACCGGACAATCAGTTGATATTTAATTGCGAAGCTAATGCCGTGGCAGTAGATGAAGGCAGTACGAAAGGAAAGAACTTGCTACCGGGCAAGGCTTATTTGCAGAAATTGTATGATGACATTGCTAAAAGATAAAACAAGATGATGCTATTAGAACTTTTGAATGAGGTTGTTGACATTGATACTGACATATTCCTCTCCCTCAACCGGATGCACAGTCCGTTCTTTGATTATTTCATGAGTACCTACAGTGGTAAATGGATTTGGATACCCATGTATGCTGCCATTTGGTACGTGATGCTACGCAATTTCCATTGGAAAGTGACTTTGTTCTGCATGGTCGGCCTGGCACTCGTAATTACCATTGCCGACCAGACGGGGGCGACATTGATACGTCCGTATGTGGAACGTCTCCGCCCTTCCAATCTGGAAAATCCTATATCCGATATGGTACATATTGTAAACGGACGTCGAGGAGGGCGTTATGGTTTTCCGTCTTGCCATGCTGCCAATACTTTCGGCCTGGCATTCTTTGTCTGGTTTCTTTTCCGTAAGCGATGGCTCACCGTATTTATGATGGGCTGGGCGTTGCTGACCTGCTATTCACGTATCTACCTGGGAGTACATTATCCGGGCGATCTCATAGTGGGAACACTGATCGGATTATTGGCCGCATATATTGTATACCGCCTTTTCTTGAAAGTCAGCGGGTATAAGACCATGAAGAAAGTTCCCCATATTTATGCTCCTATATTGGTGGGCGGATTGACGATAGTGGGGATACTGATATATTCCACGGTGATGATCTTATAGATTCAGAACTGATAATTGACTGTCACCATTGCTTCCCTCGGACGTATATTTAGTCGTGAAGTGTAACTTTGCGTGGCGGAATACGTTGTGTAAGCATACTCTTTTTTGTTGAAGAGATTGTTAAGGGTTGCTTCCAATCTCCATTTTTTTCTTTTATAGATAAGGGATGCATCTGCGAACAC
>OGQY01002728.1_pt1 | contig 10294 bp, 9 predicted proteins | sample 1553361 | NCBI WGS metagenome assembly OGQY01 (sample SAMEA2579963, study PRJEB22360) | human gut metagenome | reverse complement strand
AATCGTAATCGATGTTGCACCTTCCATGTTTGCCATCTTTGCTTCAAGACGCACCAGATTGGCAATTCCCTGTATCTTGAGTTCTGCATTGTCCTCGATCGTGATCAGCCGTTCATCCGGCGGAATATAATTGGACAGTGCGCCAAGAAACGTCGTCTTGCCGCTTCCTGTCCCGCCTCCGATGACCATGGAATATCGTGCACGCACAAGTGCCGCAAGAAATTCTGCACATTCCGGCGGCAGGCTTCCAAGTGAAATCAGTTTTTCCATCGTGATCGGCGTATCCGGAAAGCGCCTGATCGTCAGAATCGGCCCATTGAGCGCCACAGGGCGGATCACCGCATTGACTCTGGCACCGTTATCCAAACGGGCATCCACAATAGGCATTGATTCGTTGACCACCCTGTTGCACTTACCTACGATCTGCTGAATGACATCTTCCAGCTTTTCTCCGGAAGTAAATGTTTTGTCCCATTTTTTCAGTTTTCCGGCACGCTCCACAAAGATGGCATCCGGTCCGTTCACCATGATCTCCGTCACCGTCTCATCCTCGATCAGTTCCTGCAGAACATCCAGTTTGCGAACAGAATGAAAAAGTTCCTGGCGAAGCTGTACCTTTTCTTTCAGCGAAAGACCGTACTCCCGCATCCGCCCGAGTATCAGATCATCAATCTCATCAAGGATTTCTTCATCACTCAGCTCTCTTGCGAGATCCAGCCGCTCCATCAGATGTGTACGAAGTTCCTGAAATAGTTCCCTGCTCATCTGTTTTCCTTTCTGAAAATTACCTTCAGAGATTTTCTTTCTCAAGCAATTCTCTTACAAAATCTCCCAGTTCACTCCAGACCAGTTCCTCTATCCGAAATTCATTGTCCGTATTTTGGGATAGTATCGGAAGCAATACTTTTTCTATTCCTGCCAGTAACTGCGAGTAATCACGCAAACGCAAAAGTTTTTCAAACTGTTCCATTTTGCATTTCGAAATGCGGTCGTCGCGCACCGGCACATAGACTCTCGTACATAAGTCAAGAATCTGAAATACTTCTTCGATTCCGTCGCCCACATCCAATATGACTGCCTCATAGGAACTGTGCAGAACGATTTCCTGCAAAAGGTGCTCCCAGTCCTGCCACCTTGTCCCCCGGATGTCCTCCGGGGACTGTACCGGCGGTATAAAATCCATACTTCCCATACTCTGAATCATACTGTTCATTTTTACGGTAATGCCTGCCTGCTCCTGTCGTACAAAATACAGAAGATCACTGAGTGTATAGGGGTATTCCTTTTCAAAGAGTTCTTCAAACCCGGAATACTCTTCCATGTTGAGATAAAGAACGGATTTCTCTCTGCCCAGGATCTGAGCCAGTGCCAGTGCAAAAGAAGTCTGCCCACAGAATCCGAGCGGTGAATAAATCCCCAGAAGTTCTGTCGTCTTTTTGAGCACCGGCATCTGCGCCGGAAGCATGGCCTTTTCTGCACCATAACACGCCATCACCTCACGGACGATATCCGAAGATGCCTGATACTTATAAACATCGGCATATCTGTCCAGTTCATCCGGTTTGCTGCCCTCGGTCAGAATCACGATCTTGCCGATATCCAGCTCACCGACCTCATGACACATTGCCTCCGCTGAGATCAGAAGAAGCTCGACCGGGTTTTCTTTTGCATATGCAACAAAACTGCTGACATTAGTAAATGCCTGAATCTCAAAAGGAATATTCTTTTTCTGGTTGAGATAATCCATGAAGTTGCGGGCATATTCCGCCTCGAGATCACAGACTGCAAAAATTTGTTTTTTCAATAAATACCTCCCGTATACAACATCACACTCATAAAGATCGGAATCGTAAAATGAATGTTTTCAAAAGCAGTTCCTGTCCGATAATACGGACTCTGTTTGCCAGTTTCGATAAGTTGTCTTATGTATTGTTCCAGATAGTGAAATCTTTGGTGGAAGCCGCCGCAAAAAAACAGGATTGCCAGCGATAGTACTGCTCCTGCAAGAACCGCATACCACATACACCATAATATGTGATACGGTCCCATCAGACCGCCAAGCACGCAGAAAAGCTTTATGTCACCTGTACCCAGCATTCGAAAATAAAACAGCCATCCCAGAAGCACAATCGGCACAGCCGTACCAAGAACAAACTGCACTATACCATGCCGGTTTCCGGACCATATACTGTAAGTCAGCCCTGCAATAAATGAGCAGATGATCCAGCTGTTTTTTATCCGCATCTCATACAGATCCATCAACACTGCGATACCCGCAATCGTCAGAAGCAGCATCTGACGAATGATTACTTTACTCACACCCCTTTCTCAAACTAATAAAAAATTGGGATTACCCGTCAGATCTGACGGAAGGAATACCAGAAGATCTCTGGTGAGCTTTATTATAGAGCGCTTCGTTCTTCTTGTAAAGAAAATTCGTTCGTCAAATTCTCCTATATTCTGACAGATGCGCAGGTTGCACAATCGCACTCTCTTCTGTATAATAAAAGACAGCATGAAAACGGAGGGGGACACATACTGCCATGGAAAACATCAAAAAAATTGAAGATATGTCGCTGAATGCATGGCCATCACACAAAATGGAGCTTTATGACGGCTGGATTCTGCGTTTTTCTTATTTTTATACACACCGTACCAACAGTGTGGAACAATTTGGAAATTCCATGCTTCCATGGAGAGAAAAAGTCGCCTACTGCGAAAACGTCTACAAGCGTCTCGGCTCTCCGGCTATCTTTAAAATCAGTCCTGTTGTATCACCGGATTTTGATTACACACTGGAAAATCGTGGCTACGAAATCCAACATACGACGGAGGTCATGACAATGGCTCTGTCAGACGCACATATTGACACCCATTATCAGGATGTCATGCTTACTGATGAAATTCCGGATATCTGGATCAACAGCCTTTTTGACCTGAAAGGAATGACCAATCCAATTCACCGGGCAGTCGTACCTTCCATGTACCGTGCGATTCCGAAAGAAACCATCTGTGCTTCTATCTGGAAAGACGGCAAAATCATCGCTACCGGTCTCGGAATCCTTGACCGTGACTACATTGGTATCTACGCGATCCATGTCAAAGAAAAATACCGTGGCAAAGGTTATGCCCGCCAGATCTGTACCGCTCTTCTAAGTGAAGGTATGAAAAAAGGCGCCCAAAATGCCTACCTTCAGGTAGTGCAGGGAAATACAGCCGCCAAAAATCTGTACACCTCTCTCGGTTTTACAGATTCCTATACGTACTGGTTCCGTGTACAGCCTGACACCACAAAGGAGAACACTATAGAATGAAAAAATTAATTACCATCGGCATCGCCTGTCTGCTTTCACTCTCCCTTTCCGGGTGCAGTCTCGGAAGTGTAATCGACCGTTTTACTGCTTCAGATGATGCTGCCATTCAGGACATCAATCCTGAAAGTACCCGTGTCTATATGGATGAAATCCGTGGAGAACTTCAGAATTTTACCGGCAATCAGATCACTCTCCTGAGCGATGAAGAATCTTATACCTTTGATATTTCCCAGGCAACGCTGGAATGCAGCAACGGTATGCTTGCCGGAGATGCCGTCAGTGTTGTATATGAAGGCCAGCTCGACAGCACCAATACGGGAGCCGTGCATGCCCTGAAAGTAGTTGACGACTATCATCAGATGACCACACTTGAAGATCAGACTTTCCGCGGACAGGTACAGGTGTTGACAGCCAATTGCATCACTGTCAAATCAGATAAAAATCAGACTGTCACTTTTCCGGTCACCGGCACCGAGCAATATTATCAGGCCGGAATCAAAGCCGGAAACTGGGTATACATCCACTATAAAGGCAACCTTGTTGCCGCTGCAGACGGAAATGCCGCAACTGCCGACGGCTCTCATACAAAAACATTCAGTATTTCTGATGTAGATCCGTTTAATGTTCCTGATCCGACACCGACTCCTGCACCACAGGAAGGTACAGAAGTAAAAAAGGAAAATAAATTGCGCGCTGTGATCCAAAACATTCAGACCAATGTTTTGCAGGTATCCATCGAAAACACCACCACTGTCCTGAATCTGGATATGTCTGCACTCCCCTGCTATTTCAAAGGCGGTGCTGAGACCGGATCACATGTAAATATTATTTACACAGGTGATTTTAACGGAACCACACTGGATGGCATCAGTATTCTCGGAATTACCGGTGAAAATCCGGATAAATTAAGTGAACGTGATATCGGTTTTACTATCTCCGGTGACATCATTGCTTCTACCGCCAACACGATCACACTCCGTACTTACGATGGCGCAGATATTACCTGCAATACGGAAAAAGCCACCAACTCTTCATCCGGCGGGCTGCTGACCGGAAGTTCAGTAAAAATCACATTCAACCCTGCTGATTCCAAAGAAACCAATATTTATACGTCAATAAAAATAGAAGATCTGTGATTACAGGTCTTCTATTTACGTTCTGACACTCTTTTCTGATTATCATACTCTCTGTTTTATTTTCTTTTAAATCTGTCTCTGATTTCTTTTTCTCCTGTCTCCAGCCACTCTTTCACTTCTTCGGAATCACCAAGGATCTGACGGAACGCTTCCCACTCCTGTAAAATGCCCTTTCCATGAGGCACCATATAGGCTCCGGCATCGCTTCCCGGTGCTACTTTCACTTTTTTCTGATAGGCAAGCCGCACAAGTACTTCCGCCTGATGAATGATTGGTTTCAAAACACCATCTTCATAACGGCCACACCCTACCAGATTTCTTACTGTAACAAGTGTCGGCACCCAGACAGTATTGCTGTCTGCCAGCATGGCTATTGTTTCCTCGTCCATATAATTGCCATGTTCCAGACTGTCCACACCTGCCTCGATTGCAACTCTTGTACCGTAAATTCCGTTTGTATGACTCATGACAGCAAAACCCTCTTCGTGGGCAATGTGTACCATCTCTTTGACTTCCGCTGCGTCCACAGGAGTTCCCGTTACTTTTCCGTGATCATTAAAGTCCAATAGCCCAGTGGTCATGATCTTGATAAAATCTGCTCCCTCTGACGCTGCTTCCAGTACTCTCTGATGGAATTCCTTAAGCGTATCAAATCCACGACCCACAATTTTTCCATAATGTCCGTTTTTATGTATAGCAAATACCGGAGAGCGATACTCAATCCCATATTCAGGAGCCAGTCTGCCAGCCAATAAAGATGCCCCGTATGGATCACCACCTTCACGCACAAACGTCACGCCTGCTTTTCTGTATGCATCCAGAGCACTGCGCACAGCTACTTCATCAGCTTTTACTTTGTGTGTCTGAACAGCTCTGTGATAATCAGTACCATTCATAAATATGTGTGCATGACATTCTCCAAACATCTTCTGTCACCACCGATCACTGACGGAAAAACTGACGGATTTCTTCTTCAGATGCCTTCACAGAACCCTGTACAAAAAATGGCTTTCCACCACCTCTGCCATTCAGCGCTGCATTCATTTCTTTCGTAAACTGTCTGAGGTCTCCATTAAGTTCACCCATCGCATATTTGTAGCTGCCATCTCCGTTCGAGGAAAATACAGCGCAGCATCCGGAACATTTCTGCATCACAGCATCTGCCATCTTACGCACCTGATCTGCCTCCAGTCCATCATGGAAAAGAAGAACACTTCCCTCTCCTTCCCACCGGTCTGCTTCAGCTTTACAGAGTTCATCCACCACATGTGCAACCTGTCCTTTCAGGCGGAAGTTTTCATCCTGAAGCCGTCCTACAGCCACAGCAGTCTCGCCGATCTTTGCAGAAAGTTTCACGGAAACCTGTCGGTTCTGGTCATTAACCATATTCAGATAATCCATGACTCTCTTACCGCAGATCATAGTCAGGCGGATACCCTCATGGAAATTTTCGACTGTAAGGATCTTGACTGCTCCGATTTCTCCTGTATGCGTGACATGCGTTCCACAGCAGGCACAGAGATCCGATCCCGGGAAACGTACCAGACGCACCTGTCCGGTCAATTCTTTCTTGCTTCTGTAGGAAAGTTTCTCCAGTTCTTCTTTTGACGGGTAAGTAATCTCCACCTCGCTGTTTTCCCAGATTTTTTGGTTGGTCTCTGCTTCAATCTCCGCAAGCTGTGCCTCTGTCAGCACACCGCTTAAATCTACTGTGATCACGTCACTACTCATATGGAATCCCACATTATCATATCCATACGCCTCATGCACCAGACCACTGACAATATGCTCTCCGGAATGCTGCTGCATCAGATCAAATCTTCGATCCCAGTCAATTTTTCCGATCACTTCACTGCCTGCTTCAACTGCTTCTTTTGTGTAATGTACGATCTCCCTATCTTTTTCCTGCACATCCAAAACTGCTATCCCGTTTAATGTACCAAGATCACACGGCTGCCCTCCGCCCTCCGGATAAAAAGCGCTCTGATCAAGAATGATCTCAAATCCTTTTTCACATTCTCTGCATTCCAGAACCTTCGCAGTAAATTCCTTTTTGTATACATCTTCATAATAGAGTTTTCTTGTCTCGCTCATGCTGTCAAATCCTTCTTTCTGATAAATTATCTGCACTGTATAGAACTTCTTTTTTATATTTTCAGTATAGCACAGCTTTTGTTTCCTGAACAGAAAAAAGACAGACAAGCAAATTGCAACTAAATTGTTTAAACAATTTGCATCGTCTGTCTTTTTAAAACGTTTTTATGTGAATGTTTTTGTAAATATTATTGCCTGGAATTTTTAATTTTTCAGGTTTTTGGTCACGCGAAGTCTTGTCATTGCTCTTGCAAGAGCTGCCTGACTTCTGTGATATTCTACAATACTCTGCTTCTGACGGAGCTGTTCTTCAGCACGATCACGTGCTTCTTCCGCTCTTCGTATGTCGATTTCCTCCGGACGCTCTACAGTCAGACAGAACAGTTTCGCACGGTTGTTGATCATCTCAACAAATCCGGAACTGACCGCTACTTCTGTCCAGTTTCCCTCGGGATCCGCAAATTTGAGTTCTCCCGGAACGATCGCACAGATCATATCGGCATGATGAGCCAGAAATTCTTTCTGGCCATCTTCAGCCGGAATGATCAGTGAGCAGGCTCTTCCCACAAAGAACTGTTTGTTCGCAGCGTATATTTCAAGACCGAATGTATTCTGCATAAGCCTCACTCCTTACTGTTCCAGAGTTTTTGCTTTTTCAATTACTTCGTCTATAGTTCCTACATTGAAGAATGCATTTTCCGGATACTCATCCATTTCACCATCGATGATCATCTTGAAGCCACGGATTGTTTCTTTCAGTGGAACATATTTTCCAGGAATACCTGTGAAGTTCTCAGCTACATGGAATGGCTGAGACAGGAATTTCTGAATCTTTCTTGCACGGAATACAATGTTTTTATCTTCATCAGAAAGTTCTTCCATACCAAGGATTGCAATGATATCCTGCAGTTCTTTGTACTTCTGCAGGATTTCCTGTACACGACGTGCAACTTCATAGTGCTCCTCACCGACAACATCAGCTTCCAGAATACGGGAAGTAGATTCCAGCGGATCAACAGCCGGATAAATACCCTGCTCTACGATCTTACGTGAAAGTACGGTCGTCGCATCCAGATGTGCGAATGTCGTTGCCGGAGCCGGGTCAGTCAGGTCATCAGCCGGTACATAAACTGCCTGAACAGATGTAACAGATCCGGATGTTGTGGAAGCGATACGTTCCTGAAGTTCACCCATCTCAGTTGCAAGTGTCGGCTGGTAACCTACTGCAGACGGCATACGTCCCAGAAGTGCAGAAACCTCAGAACCAGCCTGTACAAAACGGAAAATATTATCAATAAAAAGAAGTACATCTCTGTGTTCCTGATCACGGAAATACTCTGCCATGGTAAGACCCGTCTCAGCAACACGCATACGGGATCCCGGCGGCTCATTCATCTGTCCGAACACTAAGGCTGTCTTTTCCAGTACACCTGATTCTTTCATTTCGCTCCAGAGGTCATTTCCCTCACGGGAACGCTCTCCTACACCGGTAAAAATAGAATATCCGCCGTGCTCTGTAGCGATATTTTGAATCAACTCCTGAATCAGGACTGTCTTACCAACACCGGCACCACCGAACAGACCAATCTTACCACCCTTTGCATAAGGTGCCAAAAGGTCAATTACCTTGATACCTGTCTCAAGAATCTCTTCTGCAGGATTCTGTTCTTCAAATGTTGGAGGTTCTCTGTGGATTTCCCACTTCTCCTCTGTGTCTGGCTGCTCTCCACCATCAATAGCCTCTCCTAATACATTAAAGAGACGGCCAAGAGTTTTCTCTCCAACAGGAGTCTTAATGCCACTGCCTGTAGCTGTTACTTCCATGTCTCTGCAAAGACCTTCACTGGAAGCAAGCATAATACAGCGGACTGTGTCGTTACCGATATGCTGTGCAACTTCCATTACACATTTTTTATCACCATTATTAACTTCAAGTGCGTCCCTGATTGCCGGAAGGTTCTCATCTTCGAACGCTACATCGACAACAGGTCCCATTACCTGTATAATCTTTCCTTTATTACTCATATTATCTCCTATCCGTCGCATTATTTCTTTCGTTTCTTCTTCTGCGACTTCGCACCAGCGATAACCTCAGTTATTTCCTGTGTGATTGAAGCCTGTCTGGCTCTGTTATACTGTATATCAAGATCGTGCAGCATATCCTTTGCACTCTTTGATGCAGCCTCCATCGCCATCATACGGGCATTCTGTTCGCAGGAGAATGACTCTACCAAAGCTCCGTATACGAAACCAACTATATAATCAGGAACAATTCTGTCCATAACTACTTCTGGGGAAGGTTTTAATGCAAGTTCCTCTCTTTTGAAATCAACCGGTATCTGGATATTGAAATCTGCCTTCTTAAGAGGAAGAAGCTGTTCAATCTGTGTTTCCTCCTGAATAGCATTAATCATACTTGTGTATATGATATACACCTCATCAAGTTCACCTTTTCTGTACAGTTCTATTATTTCTTCTGAAATATTTCTTGCTCTGTTAAGAGTAGGATTCTGAACTGTATAGTGGAACTGCTTCTCAATCTCAATACCGCGCTGTTCAAAATAATGTCGTCCAAGTTCTCCTAATACGAATAATGAATGATTAGGATTCTTTTCAAGCTGCTCCTGCGCAATCTTTAAAACATTATGGTTATATGAACCTGCAAGTCCTTTATCCGCCGTAATAACAATGTACCCGGCTCTCTTTTCTTCAGGACTTTTTTCACTTGTTCTGAAAAATATGCTTTCCATATCCGGAACATGTCTTAAAATTCGCCCCATCTGAGACTGTAACGCGTAAAAATAAGGTTCCGTATCTTCCAGCATTTTCTTTGATTTTTTTAACTTTGACGAGGAAATCATATACATTGCATTTGTTATTTTAAGTGTATCATTGATACTCGCCATTCTCTCCTGAATTTCCTTTGTGTTTGCCATTTCTGACCTCTCTTACTTCAAAAATCCATCAATTACTTAGTAGCCTTATATTCATCAGCTGCTGCTAATATTGCCTTTGACAATTCATCTGATAAATCTTTTTTGGTCTCTATTTCCTCTGAAATTTCCGGATGCTTCAAATCAATATAATTTAATACTTCTCCGCAATATGACTTAACTTCATCAGTTGGAATATCATCAAAAACTCCATTATTTGCCATATGCAGTATAAGAACCTTTTCATGTAATGAATAAGGCTTACACAGCTTCTGCTTCAATAATTCCATAAGAGCTTTTCCGTGATTAAGCTGTTTCTTTGTAGTTTCGTCCAAATCTGATGAAAACTGGGTAAACACTTCCATTTCCCTATACTGTGCCAAATCAATTCTTACGCTTCCTGCTGCTTTCTTCATTGCCTTAGTCTGTGCCGCACCACCTACACGGGATACGGAAAGACCAACGTTTACTGCCGGTCTCATACCTGAGAAGAATAAGTTGCTTTCAAGGAATATCTGACCATCAGTAATTGAAATAACGTTTGTAGGAATATATGCTGACACATCTCCTGCCTGAGTTTCAATAATAGGAAGGGCTGTTATGGAACCGCCACCTAATTCATCACTTAACTTACTTGAACGCTCCAACAATCTTGAATGAAGGTAGAATACATCTCCCGGATATGCCTCACGTCCCGGTGAACGCTCTAACAATAATGATATGGCTCTGTATGCTACCGCATGCTTTGATAAATCATCGTATACAATAAGTACGTCTTTTCCCTGATGCATAAAATACTCTGCCATGGCTGTACCTG
>OGQY01002718.1_pt1 | contig 10318 bp, 10 predicted proteins | sample 1553361 | NCBI WGS metagenome assembly OGQY01 (sample SAMEA2579963, study PRJEB22360) | human gut metagenome | reverse complement strand
AGACTGTATGCACGGTCATTCAGAACAATGCTCTGGTACTTCCCGACATAAATCTTATCCTTGTCCACCCCGCCTACTTTGAATCCCGGATGTACATTCTGGCTGCCTCCATCCATAATGTCGGAAATATTCATCTTCGGAAAAGGAACCATGACAGAGGGCATTTCCATGTCATCAAAAAGGACGGTATTCTTACCGCCCGACATCGCTTCAACCGCTAATTTAAAATCATCAAAATTCGGCATATCTTTTTAAACCTCCATTTCCCATAATCTGAGTTCACACTTTTCGATGTCAAACGGAACCGGCTCTCTGGTGGTAATCGTTGAAGATTCCATGCTACCGTCTTCCGCTTCCGGATCATAGTCCGGATTCTCCGATGTGGTTTCGATGTACTCCCTTGCCGGGACAACCAACTGAGCCACATAGCGTTCCCCCTGCGAAGCGCCCATTACCAAGCCGCCTGTGTAGTCCTGGCAGATGTCAATAACCACCTCGTAGTCCCTTTCTTTCTTTGACACATCAAACATCAGATCACCATCATTGAAACTCACGATTTTCCCCATGACCTCATAGGGAATAAATTTCTTGCCGTCCTCCGGCAGATATGTTACTTTCATCAGAAATACCTCCTTCTGTTCTGAGCCATGTTTACCGCTTCTCTGGTACGTGCCGCCGCAGTCTCCGCAGCTTCCCGCATAGCCGGATCTTGCCGGTCTACGCCGTAGCTTTTCATCACATGCTCTTCATCTTTTCTGCGGTCCTCACTCTTGATAATCACATTCGCCACTTTAGATACCTCCTCTCACATAGCAGTTCACAACCACCTGGCTCGCTGAGCCGGTAAATGCAATCTTGAAACCGTTGAGCAGCTTATCGCTGAACTCAAAGTCTCCGACAGCCCCGCCGGTCACACTTACCACCTCGCACTCGACTGTATAGTCCATGTTGTTTTTCGGTGTAGTAAGCTGGACAGTCTTCTTAGAGTTGTTATGCGGGTACTGCTGAGAGTTCGTCAGTGTTACCTGAATCTTTTCTCCAATCAGACTTTCCAGTTCCCGGTTTACCTGAAGGAGATTCCGGCTGTTTTCGGATGCCATGAGCATCGCTTCCAGGATTGCCAGGTCCATCAGGTTAAAATTTGTGGCGTTCTGAGGCGTTCCCTGCTGTAATACTTTTCCGGGCGATGCCGTATGCTGGATCAGCCCGTCTCCCAGGTCTTCTTCCTGGAATCTGCCCGGATACTGGACTACATGGTCTTTCCAGTTCACAAGTTCTCGCATTATTCCTCAACCTCCCTTTCGCTGATTTCCAACTGGCAGATATAATAAAAGCCCTCCGCTACAGAATCCATCTTCAAGGATTCCTGCTTGGAGAGCCATAAATCATTATTCGTATCATACAGTTGGATTTCTGTGACGGTGGCTGCGCCAGTGGATGCTGTCTCAATCTTGAACATAATTTCCACAAGCCCGTCTCCGTTCACTTCAACAGATTCGATCTTCGCTTTATGATAGGTCGAACCAATCTTGTACTTCGCATAGGCAATCGTGCGCTTTGTGTAATCACGGTAGCCCTGGATTGCCTTGCTTGTCAGTAGCTTCATCTGCCTACCTCCTCTTCTTATATCTCAAAGGTATCTCCACAGAGCCGGTATCTTACCTGATACGATTCTGTAGTAACCTCTGGAGCCACGCCTTTTTCAGATTCCAATACCCCGGTGGATGTTCCCGGTCTTGTTCCGGTTTCTGTGTTTCCAGTCATCCCATATACAGCTTTCGTTGCTTCTGTTTCGGGAAGAATTTCTGCGTCTGCCGCCGCTTCTTTCATCCGGATGCTCACGACCGGCTCTGTTCCAGCCAGCTTGCTCTGAAACTTATACCCTTCTCCGTCAGTCTCTATTTGAACCTCCGCCGCTGAATATACTGCCTGCTTCTGGATTCCAGGATATGTACCGGTTTCCATGTTCTCGCTAGTTTCCGGATAATCTGCCAGATAGCTTTCCGTATTCCCTTCGATGTCTACAGCGCCATCTGTAATTTTCAGTCCTATGCTGGTCTTCGGGTATTGACCTGCTTCTCCGGAATTTCCAGACATCGGTGCCACGCTCTTGTATCCTTCGGCAGACGGCAAAATCTGTACTTCAGCATCTACGATCCGGAGTCCTGTGCTTACCATCGGGACCGTTCCGCATTGTGTGTACTGGTTCTTCCACTTCTGAGTTCTCCCGCATATTTCTATCCTGGCTAACGAGGTAAAACTGAGGGTAAAAACTACATGCGACTGCTTAATCTCCTTCAGTTTTTTGATAGCCGCAACCACATCCACCACATTATCCCCGGATTCCAGTTCCACGGTAAATGTGTTCACTGGTCCGGATTCATCGTCTACATGAGCTTTCCTTCCTGTGATATTCTCCAAAATCACTTCCATGCGGTATGGGTTCATCGGAGAACGTTCATCACGCTTGCTGTAAATGTTCCGTCTGCGTTCTTCATAGGACATCCCCTCCCGCACCGGCAATCCGTATTTCTGTTCGTGATAACGCAGCCCCCACGTTGCCTTTTCTGGAAATGCCTGATAAGGCAGTTCTTCTATGAACTTTCTTGCTTCATCTATTTCCAAGCCCATAACTTGGAAAATCCATTTCCCGACATAGGACTTGTCATAAAATCCGCCAGAGTCTACCGATTCAAGCATCCTCTTTGCAGACTCACTGGTTGGGAAGTTTTCTAAATCCATACACTCACTTCCCTTCTACGAAAATGTAACTTCATCCGTTTCCGGATATTCGTCCTGATCCAGCGTGATGTTGTCTTCTGCCCCGTTTATCTTGAAGTCCGTAAAATCCAGAACTCCCGGAAGATTTGTGAGCAGAGCGTGTACCCGATTGTACCGAACTACATTTTCCAGTTTTGCTGCCGAATAGTATTGCATCACAGCATCTTTGAAATCTGATTCAATCTGCTCAAGGTTCGTAGTGCTGTCATAAGACAATCCGTTACAGGAATAGCTTATCAGCTTCGTATCCGCCGCAACCACAGTCAGGTCAGCACTTCCCGTTGGCATGAGTCTCTTCTCTCTATCGTTTGGAGAAACAATATGGTCGTACACCGCCTGAACCAGCCGTTCATTTGCCGGTCTTCCGTTGGAGTCTACCAGAACCAGCTTTACAGTACCCGGTCCATTCCAGGTTGGCACTACAATGCAATCTCCGATGCCGGTAACTTCCTTCGCCCACCTTTTATAATCAGAATCATTCCCGATGTAGGAGGTCCCCTCGGATGAATATGCCTCCATGATTCTTTCACGATATGCTTTGTCACCTTCTTCATCCGTTCCTCCGGTAATATCTTCCTCATTGTACAGTTTGGTGATTCCTTCAATCGGCGTAGACATCAGAATGACTGTATCCGCTTTTGTGTTTGATGCGATGCCGCCAGCTACCGCCGTGACCGATGCTGTAACCTTCCCTCCCTCTGGTATCGTTACCTCTTCATCCGTAACAAATTCGATAGATGGTCCCACATCCGTTGCCGGTGTGCAGACTATGAATCCTGAAGCAATTCTGGTTTCAGGAACTCCCTCAAAGGTAACATTCCCACTGGCTTTGTTGGCTTCTTTCCGGATGATTCCCTTCTGTCTGCCGTGATAGTCCAGCCATTCATCCCAAGCCCACTGCGGGAACATCAGCATAAGCGTCCGAACCAGATGGAACTGGATCAGTTCTGATTTTTCGTATGCGGTCGGCATAGTAAAATCATACGGGAATCCTCCCGGCATATCGTCTATATCAGCAGGAAGATTCTCCATCATCCGATCCTGTATTTCTTCCGGCGTGCAGCCCGACACAAAATCAGGGGCTACAAATTTATACTGTTCTGTTGCCACTTTTCTCACCTCCTCGCACGGTTTCCTATGGTTACTGATAAGGGAAATTCTTCCCAGTCAATTCCTTTCACGGTAAAACTGCAAAACAGTTCGTCACCATTCCAGGTAAATTCAAATCCCCGAACGTACTCTGTCCGGGGATTTACAAGCAGCGCTTCTGTGATGGTTCGCTCTACGGCAGATTCCACCGCAGCGTTTGTTTTTTCTTTCAAAGCCGACTCCATCTCTGTCCCAATAGAATCCGGGTAGGCGAGGCAAGCCCACCGCTCCGTGTTTACTACTTTCACGCACCAGACACGGTAAGCGTCCCGCCCGTCACATTCCATAAGCTGATTCGCCCCATTACGAACAAAATCTCCGGCTTCCAGGTCCCACGCAACGCTCGGCTTATATTTTTCATCGTACTGCTCTGATTCCTGAATCAGCTCCGGAACCTCTACAGTAGGGAACAAATAATTTTCTGACATCCCGCACCTCCCTACAATCTGCTGGCAGGAACGATGACATCAATGACAGTTGCCTCATTCTGAACCCACGCTACCAGGACACGATCTCCCGGCTTCACTGTCGGTACGGGGATTGTGTGGCTGTGAGAGCCATTTCCGGACTCATGCCCGCCATGTTCCCCTCCGCTCGTTCCGAGGGATAAACCGCCAACATGTCGGCACACTGTATAATCTGACTTAGGTATCGGCAAAGGAAATGTATTCGTCTTCAAACTGTAGTCTGCTTCGATGCTTCCATAGTCCAGAACAAGCGGGGATTTGCTTTGCTTCGACATTCTCTGCGCCAGAACTTTTCCGAGTTTACTTGCCCCCGGATTTCCCTGATATGGCATATAGCCTCACCTCCTGTTATTCAAATGTGCCGTCATCTACCCAACCATACACATTACTTCCACTGTCTACGTGAATTAGATGCCAAGGATGGGCTTTTCCGGAACCGTTTTTTTTGGTTATCTTTGCCTTTCCTGCCCCGGCATTGTATCCTTTTGCACCCGGATAGGAAGAAACATAATGTGTTCCTCCTTTGAAATTTACAATATCCCCGACATTATAGGACTTCGGCGCTGACTGATGGTTCTGCACAACAGGCTCTGCAACCGCTTTCTTCAAATCCATCGTCATTGACATGCTGTCTGCATCATGCCGGACTCCCTTCACGAAATAATAATCATTCAGAGTCCCGGCAGTAATATGGACCAGATCCCCTTTTCGCACAAAAGGAATATCCGGAGACTGCACTGTGATTTCTTCATCAACCTGTCCTTTATCGTTGATAATGTCCTGCGCCGCCGACTGAGCATCGCTTACGCTGTCATCTTTTCCACGGACATATATCTTCTGCCGGATACCGAACTTGGTCTGCCCGTTTACCACAGCTTCTACGCTGGAGCGCCCGTCATCGTCTTCCTGCCCGATAACCTTTACCCTGGTAATCATTCCGGCTGTACTCATTTTGTGGGAAACCTGTTTTGTGTTATCCACCTCGAAGTGATATACAGTCTTGTTGCTCCCCCACTGGAGAACGCTGACCTTCCCTTTCGCAGCCCGGATAAAAGCATCACCGCCGCCTTTCTTTTTAGCATCATCCAGAATATCCAGCAGCACATCTGCCAGGGATTCTGTCTTATATGCCAGCTTCCCATGCGTCACATCCGGACCGTCATACTTCTCTGTCGGTATCTGCCAGTTATCAAATATCTGAGTAATCGCCGACTTTGTACCGATTCCGGAAGAATAATAGATAAGGTCCTGGCTTTCTTCCAGATTGTAGAGTTCGTCATAGCAGGTAATATCCACCTTGTCTTTGCTTCCGGACAAGAGCGGTTTCCAATTTGTGACATATCCTCTCGCCACTTCTTCATCTATGGAGCCGTCAGTAGCAAAAACGCCGACCAAACATCCCGGCTTTGCCAGGGATGATATAAGACCGGCGCTTGTCTTTTCATTTTTTGCTGTGAAGGAAATTCTGGTAGCCAGTTCGCCGTCATTCTCTTCCCACCCAAGGTCTTCTACAAATTCCTTGATGTTATATTGCTTCTTGCTTTCCGTCATTACCACCAGGCGGTACTTGATTTTCGATATATCAATCATGCCGCACCTCCATTACGGTATTGTCAGAACAGTTCCGGGATAAATCCAGTGCCCGTGGTCGCTGCCTCTCCCTCCTCTGCGGCTGTTCGCCACCGATTCTATGGTGGAGGCATTAGCGTCATACAGCTTTGTCCAGTTACTTCCTCCTCCGAGTTTTCTGGATGCAATCCCCCATAGGGTGTCTCCGCTTACGACAGTATAGGTACTCTTTGGCGCTGGCGTAGGTCGTGGAACCGTCTTCTTCACAAATGCTGCAATCTTCAGTTCAGATGTGGTGTAGATTTTCAATTCTTTGTTGATAACAAAGCTAATGGAGTAATCTATGTTGCCAAACGCTCCTGTCTCCACCGGCTCAAATTCGCTGATTGTCACATCATAGTTGATAGTGGTTTCCGTAACCATAAGCCGCAAAACCGTTCCATCTTTCATCCAGTCCCGGAGTTTTTTTACACATTCAGAAGGTGCTGCCCATTCCCGGCACAGCACCTCATTTCTTTTCGACTTCCCGAAAAACACACCGTCCCAGGAGACACTTTCCGCTTCTGTCCCTCTTGGGATTTTCACTGCGCCTTTTCCGATAATGTCATAGCTTTGATAATTCGTTCCAAACTTCGTCTTTATCTTTTCCGGAAGAACCGGAAACGTGAAGCTGGAACTTTTGTTCTCCACTTCATTCAGGTAAATATCCATCTTCACGCCTCCCCTCTTACCGGCATATTAGAGAATACCATCTCCAGCCTTTCTGCAAGTTCACCGCCGATTTCATCTGCAAGTTCCTTCATGTGCGCCCGGAAGACTCTGACAATATCTGCCTCATTTCCGCTGCTTCCGTTAATCTGGAAGGTGGGATTCAAGGTTACATTTACAGATACCTCTGTCTTTCTTCCGCCGTCATCCTGCTCCGCCTTTACCGGGACGTCTCCCGTGATAGGTGTATCCTCTGTAGTATCCTCTGAGAACTCGTTATTGCCCCGTGGTGCCTTTGAAAGAGTTTCATTGATATAATTTAGGTCATCGTTGTTTTGCAATGGATTTGGGCTATATCTCGGATTTCCAATCAGCCCTCCGTCTGCATATTTTCTGACTCCCAGCAACTCTCCCGCTTTTTCCCACAGGCTAAGTCCTCTGCTTCTCCTTTTCCCTCCAAGGGGAATGATTGCTTCCGGTCCATCTTCTCCAACCCATGACAAAATCGGGCTGTCTATGATGTCGCCTTCTGCGTTGGATGCGATGCTCGCACTGACCGTTGCCGTTCCAGAGCCGCCTCCTGAGAAGCTGATTGTAGCTGACGGATTCGCCAACTTGTAGTTTGCCGTGATTGTAACCGGCGTTGTGGTGTTGAACCCAGGAGCAAAAGCTGTGTCAATCGCTGTCCCGGTGTTTCCTTTCAGTGTTGTAATGGCTGAGTTGATCTGACCCATATCCGTATTCTGGATGGAACTTCCAACTCCGCTCCCTACTGCCGTACCGATGCCGGAATAATCAATCGCTGCAATCTGTGACGGAAGACCTGTGCTGATATTCTCTACCAGCGGCGCATACGCACCGGACAGATCAGCCGCCGCCATCTGCTCGTAATACTCGTTGGAGAACGGACCAACAAAATCAATTCCCGAATATGCGCTGCTCATATCTACGCTGCTGAAAGCTGATGTGATCTGTTCCTGCATACTCTGAGGAATCGTCTCTGCCACACCGCTCATCATTTCTGTAATCGCCGCCTGGGTTTCCATGCTCAGACTTTCCAGTCCAAGCCACTGAGATGCCGTTTCGGTATCCCACGCTGTCACGTCCACGCCGCTTGCCATCGCCTCATGTAGAGCCTGTTGCAGCTTTTCTGCCGTGGTTCCGGACAGTTCCGGAAGAATCCCATCCAGTTCTTCTGAGTATGCTTCCGCAATCGCTTCCAGTTGGAAGTTTTCTACGGTAACTGACATGTCGGAAATTTTCGCTTCGTATCCATCTGACAGTGCCTGTAGCTGTTCATCGTACTGTTCCTGCGTAATAGCGCCTTCATCCAACTGCAATTCAAGGCTGGCAATGCCAACCTTCAAGGATTCATCATAGCTTGACGTAGCGCTCTCCACTTGCTCCTGCAATTCCGCCTGGAGTTCTGCGAAGGAATCCGCGTCCAGGGCAGCGCCGCTGTACTTAATCTTCAGCGCCTTGAACTCCGCTTCGGTCTGAATATCTGCAACCTTCTGCGTGATCTCCGTAATCTGATTCTGGAGATTGGTAATCTCCGCCTGTTCATCAAGCGTAATAACGCCATCCTCCAGCGCCACATTCACCTTCGCCGTCAACTGTGACCCAAGGGAATCAATCTGCTCCTGCAATCCGGCATAAGCCGCATTAAGCCCGGAGGTCATATCCACATCAGAATCCGGTTCAATCAGCAGATCAATCGCCGCTTTCGCCTCATAGTGTTTGCTCTCCACATAATCGGCTGCGTTCTGGATCAGAGCGTCAATACCATTCACGTATTCCTGAATATCGGTATCGTCAAACTCCAGCCCTAGGCTTGCCTTCCAGTTCAGCTTATCCATATTGGAAATAGCCGACTCCATATTGCTGTACGCCTGTTCAGTCTGTTCTGATGCGTCCGCAAACTTTGTGACCGCTTCAATGTTCTCTCCGAAAGTCATCTGCTTCGCAATATCCTGAATTTCCTGCATGGAGAGTTTTATATCTCCAAAATGGTCCTTCAGGTTCGTTCCAACTGCTTTCTGGAATAGCTGACCGAACTCCTCTGCTGTCATGCTCGTGTCAGCCAGCGCATCCTTTAATTCCTGAGATTCGTACTTTGCCTGTTCTTCTGCCAGTGCAAGAGCTTCTGCCTCCTCCTGTGCAGCTTTCAGATTTTCTTCGTACTCTTTCTTTGCGCTGTCTCCCTTGATCCATCCGGCGATGCCGCCGACTCCGGCTCCAATCAGAGCGCCGACCGCAGTTCCCAGTCCAGGAATAACGCTTCCCAGCGCTGCGCCAGTAGCCGCTCCGGCAGCCACACCTCCGACTTTCCATGCGCCGGATTCTTTGTACGCAGACGCTTCTTCTTTGTTGTCCGATGTGAATCCTTTATACAGGTCCACGCCGCCGCTGATAAGCGTTGCTCCACCGACTGCTCCTCCGGCTGTTGCTCCAAGCCCCAGTGCCGACAATGCTCCGGCAGATAAGGATGCTCCGCCAGCCAGGTTTCCGGCTCCCAACTTGATTGCTGTATTTGCGCCGAATCCGAGTAATCCCGTTCCGGCACCGGCACTTCCGATAATCCTGCTTCCAAGTCCAGGTACTACTGTAGTTCCACCCCCGGCTGTTGTAGTAGTCGTGCTTCCAAACAAGGTTTTTCCAACATTGAACGCTCCCTTGCCTACGTTAAATCCAGTGCTGAGTAGCGGCGTACCAATTTTCGCAATCAACGCCGCAGACAGCCAGGAAGACAGGTCTGCTTCTTCTCCGCCCGGAAGTATCTTCGCAGCATTGGAGAAAATGCCTTTGATAGCCTCTGATAGCTTACTCATAATTACTTTCGTGTCGAATCCATCTGCAAATCCCTTTGCAAAAGCACTTCCGATATTCTGCCCTTCATCCAGGATTCCATCAGTATCTACACCAAGCAAGGTCAGGATTCCTCCGGAAAGAGCCGTCCCCAGTCCACGACCGAGCGATCCGGCTTTCCCTATAAAGAAGTCATGACCTTTCGTATCCCACCATTCAGAAAATGGCTGCGCAATCAGTTCATCCCAGGCAATTCCGATCTTTCCGAAAACATCAGCGTTCGCCCACTCCTCCGTGTTCGTGAACTCTTCAATCTTGTCCTTCGTTTCAGCAATTTTCTTGTCAATCGCATCAAATACTTTCAGACCAAATTCTTCTATTGCCGGCATATTCTCCTGAAGCATATCGGACAAAGCAATAATGTACGGCTTCAGGCGCTCTCCCCAACTAAGCTGTACTGTTTCAATCGCACCGCCAAGCTGTTCAAGAGAGCCTTTCAGATTATCCTGCATTGTGCCAGCCATCCGATCCGCCGCACCCTGGGAATCGTTGATAGCCTCTGTTAGCTTTTTGTAGTCCTCTTCTGACGTATTGATAATTGCCAGCATACCAGCCATCGCTTCTTTTCCGAAGATGGTGCTTGCCGCTGCCGTCTGCTCTGTCTCTGACAGCCCGCCGAGACTGCTTCTCAGGTTATCCATGACACCTTTCAGGGTTTTCATGTTTCCCTCGCTGTCGGTAAGGCTGATTCCATACTTCTTCATAGCAGCCGCCATGTTATCTGTCGGGGCAGCCATATTTGCCAGGGCAGTCTTCAATGCAGTTCCAGCCCTACT
>OGQY01002714.1_pt1 | contig 10328 bp, 9 predicted proteins | sample 1553361 | NCBI WGS metagenome assembly OGQY01 (sample SAMEA2579963, study PRJEB22360) | human gut metagenome | reverse complement strand
ATAACACAGGCACGCAAAGAAATCAGTCTGTTTTTTCTTTTGTTTTACTTTTTCCTCTGTAACGGTTACAGAAGCATTCTTCCCTGCTCGTCTGCCTTCATTGGCAGCGCAATCATTAAGTCAATCAGTGTCATTGCAAACGGAATTCCGGTCCAGCAAAACAGCAGATAGATAACACCCAGGGCATACTGCTTCGTATAAAACCGATGACCGCCGGCCCAGCCCAGACACAGGGCCAAAAGGAGATATTTTTTTCGGAATACAGGCACCGGCTGTCTGGTTCCGGCATGATTGGCGATAAAGTCACCAATCCGGACCCACCATCTCGGCTTATCCTCAATTCCATACTCCTTTTTCAGAGCGGCCATCTCCTCTTCCAGAGCAATCATCTTTTTTGGATCCACGTAATCCGGATCGTCCTGTTTTCTTCTTTTTCCCATTATTTTACCTCCTGCCGCCGAAAGCCGCTTCATTCCGCCTTACTCCCTGATCAGTCTTTGCCCGCTTAATCCAGTAAAAACCAGTCGGAATACCCCATTTTCTCAAGGTTCTCTTTGCTGATTCTCAGGCTCTCAAACGGATCTCTTCCATAGGTTGTATCCTGTTCAATCAGGAAATACTCACTGCCTCCCGCAAAACCGGCTTCGATGCACTCCTTAACCGGAAGCGTTCCCTCACCGATTTCCGCAAACTCAACAATATCGGAAAAGGCAGCCATAAACGTTTTCGGATCAAACGCTCCTTCCGGCATTTTAAGCTGCCCGATGCGGTAATCCTTCAGATGAAGCAGCCGGATTCTTCCGTCATATTTCCGGATAAATTCCACCGGATTCTCTCCGCCGCGGTGAATCCAGTGGATATCCAGCTCAAATCCCATATTCCTGGTATTGTTTTTAATAATGTCCAGCAAGTATTCCCCATCGTATTTTACAAACTCCACATGGTGGTTATGATAGTATAAATCTATGCCATGCTCTTTTAATCTTCCGGCCATTTCATCTGCGCGTTTCACAAAATCCAGAGCCTTCTCACGGCTTCCCATGCAGGTCATCGGGAGCATGCCGATCCGCAGCATATCGCAGTTTAAAGTCTTGCAGTCAGCCACGATCTTATCAAAATCCGTGGTTAAGTATTCTCCCGGCATGCCCGGCATCATCGGCTCTACGGCAGCACTTAAAGCGGCAATCTTTATGCCGAATTCCTCACAGGCCTTCTTCATTCCAGCCACATTCTCTTCCGTCATGGGAATCTGGGAAACCTCCACACAGTGGTATCCCAGCTCCGCACAGGCTTTTAAGGTGCCGTAAGCCCCAAGCTCTGCAATCTTATCTTTGATGGTACTCATCTGAATACCAATTAACCCTTTCTTCATGTGATATCCCCTTTCTAAACTTATAAGATGGATTTGTAAGAACCGCTCTTACCGGACTCTAAGATGGCATCAATCAGGCGGATGCTCATCTTCGCATCCTTCACCCTGATATACTCCCCTTCTCCCATTTCCAGCACTCTGTAAAATCTGTCGATTAATTTTCCATGGCTGGCGCCGTAATAGAAGTGGGTTCCCGGAAATTTCCGGTCCTCAGCCAGCTTCTTTCTCCCGCCCTCCGGCAGGATCTGATACAGAATATTTTCTTCAATCCGGAACTCGCCGCGTTCCAGCTGGATGGCGATCTGAACCGCTTCATTCTTATAATTGGCATTGGTGGCAAAGAACAGCCCTTTGGCGCCGCTTACGTAATCCAGCCGTGCAGTCACCGTATCTTCCACCTCAATGCCGTAATCCAGGATCTGGCTTACGGAGGCGTTCAGGCCTTTGATATCTCCGCCCAGATAGTACAGAAGATCAAGTGTGTGGACCGACTGATTGATCATACAGCCGCCTCCCGCCGTATCCCATCTTCCTCTCCAGGGCTTCGCGCTGTAATACTCAGCCGGACGGTACCAGGGAACGATTCCCCTCGTTCCCACCACCTGACCGTATTCGCCGCTCTCTATGATCTCTTTCAGCAGCTCTACGCTTTCATTGAGGCGGTTCTGCAGACAGATTCCGATTCGAATCTCCGGATGGGCTTCTTCCAGCCGGACAAACAGCTCTGCTTCCTCGGAATTCAAGGCGGCCGGCTTTTCGCAGAAGACGTTGCACCCCATCTCCGCCAGTTCTTTTGTCACCGGATAATGCATGTAATGGGGCAGGCATACATGGACACAGTCCGGTTTTTCTTTCTCCGCCATCTCACGATAATCCGTATAAAAGGCGGCACCTTCCGGCGCTGTTTCCTTCAGCTCCGGATTGTTGTCGCATACCGCGCACAGAGTGATATCCGGATTTGCCTCTATGACTGGTATATGGATCTTCGAAATATCCCCCAATCCAATTACTGCAGCCTTTTTCATCTTTCTTCCTCCATTTCTGCGAAAGCGCGCCGGCTGTCAAACCGGCGCCTTTCAACTAACGGGTTGGAAATTTGCCTTCTGCGGCAATCTTCCTGTTCAGCTCTTCCAGATACAGGTCTTCATCGACCGGCATATCCACTTCCCTGCCCAGCCAGCTGGAAAGCAGGGTAGCATTGGCTAAGTTTACACCATTGATGCCGTCGGAGCCCGGTGCCAGCAGAGGAGTCCCCTCCACCATATGGCATGCAAAGTTCTCCATGACAGTCATGTGCTGTACGCCCCAGCCATCTGTATTCTCAAAGGTTTCCACAGTGTACAGGCCGCCGTCTGCTCCTGCAGCATTCCCCTGTGTCAATTTTACCAGTTCCATCATGGACATCGTGCGGTTTAACTCGTCTTCATTTTTTTTCAGACGATAAACCGTAGCCGTACGGCTGTCCTCCACGACAATCTTTCCACCGTCCAAGTCGATCTCCAGACGGTCTGTACCGATGGGATCATGGGTACAGGTGACAAAGCTTCCCGTAGCTCCGTTGGGATACTCGGTAACGATGGTGACATCATTCTCCACAATAATGTCTCTGTGATCCCCATAGATGCACTTTGCGTATACCCTGTTCGGTACGCCGCAGATCCACTGCCACAGATCCAGCTGATGAGGCGCCTGGTTTACCAGGACGCCGCCGCCCTCTCCTCCCCAGGTTGCGCGCCAGTCACTCTGACGGTAATAGCTGTCCGGACGCCACCAGGAATTGATGATCCAGTTGGAACGGCGGATCTGGCCCAGTTCGCCGGACTCCACAATCGCCTTCACACGCTGATACAGCTTGTTCGTACGCTGATTAAACATGATGCCGAAGGGAACCTCCGGATGAGCCGCCGCACACTCATTCATCTCACGAACCGACTTGGCGTATACGCCTGCCGGTTTTTCAACGAGAACAGCCACTCCCCTCTCCAGACAGTAAATCGCAATCTCTGTGTGCAGATAGTGAGGAACGGTCGTCACCACCGCATCAACCGTGCCGGAATTCACAAGATCCTTCCAGTCTTTAAAAAATGGCGTCTCCGGATATTTTTCTTTACACATGGCTTCCTTCGCAGGGTCTGTATCACACAGCGCACCGAGCGCGCAGTGAGGAGGGCACTCCGGTGCGGGCATACCCGGAAAACCGCCTCTGCCCGTTAAAAATCCGGCGTATGCACCGCCCTGAGCTCCGATACCAATCAGTCCAAATCTTACCTTATTCATATGCAGCAACCTCTCTTTCTTTAATCCTGTCTCTCTATGGAATTCAATATTTCTTTCAGCGCATGATACTGCATTGAGTACCCTTCGGCTCCATCCTTTGCCTTGTTCTCTTTGATTATACTCTCGGCATCAGAGACCTCTAAGGACTGCAGCGCATCAAACAGTACCAGATGGGGTTCCAGTGTTAAAAATCCTTCATACCCCTCTTCTCTGATCGCTCTCGTCAGAATTTCTTTGATTTTTCCTTCGCCTGTTCCGCAAAGCACATTTTCTTTATCCGATGCAACGGCATCCTTGATGTGGATATAAACCACCTGGTCACGGAGAAGCTCCCAACATTCCACGGTATCCTCTCCGCACTGTACGAAGTTGGCAAAATCAAACACTGCCTTAAAATGATCGCTTCCCAGTGCATCCAGAATCACCCTGCAGCGCTCCTTCCGGTCTCCATAGATATCCTTTTCATTCTCATGAATCAGGACAATGTCGTGCGCTTTCGCTATGGCGTCAAACTTTGCAAGCTTTTCAATCACCTTCTCACGGTAATCCTCCGGGTCTTTTCCTTCCGGAATATAAAAGCTGAACATCCGGATATAACGGCAGTCCAGTACCTTCGCAATCCTGCACAGTTCCTCCAGCTGGATCAGCTGGTTTGCAAACCCTTCCTCGTCATCAATCCCAACCTTACCGATGGGAGATCCCAGGGAAGAGACCCTGATGCCCGCGGCCTGCAGTCCCGGAAGCAGCTTCTCCTCCGCCTCTTTTGCCGTATATTCCGCAATCCCTTTCCCGTCAGCGCTGCGGAGGGAGATATACTCCATCCCCAGTTCTGAAACTACTTTTAACTGTTCATCAAAATCAGCGCTGATTTCATCGGAAAACCCGGAAATCATAATTTTTTCCATCTGAGCAGCCTCCAATCCTACGCCTGCTGGGCCTGCGCTTTAATTTCTGCTATCTTTTCCTGAATTTCTTCCATCTTCTCTCTTGTCAGAGGATAGAACTTCATGGCGATCAGATTACAGATCAGACCGAACAGGATCAGACCGAAGAAGCAGAACAGGCCGATAAACTTAAGCTGCGGACTGTATGGAGTATCTACGCCGGGAAGAGTCTCTTTAAATCCGATCATGGCGCACATAACGCCTACGATACTTGCTGCCAGAGAGGAGATCAGCTTGTCAACAAAGCTGAACAGAGTTCCCATCAGGCCCGGAACGTATTTGCCGGAGCGGTAGACCTCATAGTCGGCACAGTCTGCGGTCATCGGAATAACGATGTTGCCGGATACTCCCATACAGCCCTGTCCTAGAATATACAGTGCCAGGAATGCCAGAGTAAAGAAGTTCCAGCCTGCGAAACCGGCGATCCCCGGGAAGGACAGCTGAGTCGGATCTCCCACGGCAAACAGGACAATACTCAAAGTGGTAAAGATAAGACCGCCCCAGGTACCAAACAGCATGGCTTTTCTCTGTCCCAGGCGTGTTGCAATCCAGCCTACGCCAAAGAACAGGATCAGCATGTTCGGGACTGAAGTGTAACCGGCTACCGCACCAGACAGCGCATAGTTGCCGCAGATGATTGCGTACAGAATAACGCCGATGGTGGAATTGCTTCTGACAGAGGACGCCAGTTTATCTGTGGATGCAGCTACTACCAGCATCTGTATTGCCCGGTTATTCTTTAAGACCTCCCAGTAATCCTTAAATCCAATCTTAACCACCTTACCAGTTCCAAAGTATTCCAGACGGTCCTTACTGGAGATACAGTAAATGGCAATGCAGGTCAGGATTCCGGATGCTGCCGCCACATAGCACCAGAATTCATGGAAAAATGCAGCATTGAATCCGCCGTGCTTCGGTACTAAATAGCTTGAAACAAAAATAGGAATCAAAGCAAAGACAATCGTATTGTAAACACCGTCGAAGATTGAGAATAAAGGTCTCTGCTTCGGATCATTGGTCAGACAGGACTGTGCGGACTTCGTAACGACGCACTGGAAGGTATAGCCAATGATATAAACCATGTAGATCAGCACGAAGAAGATGAAACGTGCCCCCGTGGGAAGTAAATGAGTCACATGAAGCAGAATAAAGCTTCCCACTGCCAGAATCACATTTCCGATGACCATAAACGGACGGTTCTTTCCGAATTTTGAATTAGTCTTGTCTACCATGTATCCGATGAACGGATCGGTAACCCCATCCCAGATACGCATCGTGGTAATCAAAGTAGATGCGACTACCACTCCGACGCCCACATAGCCGGTTAAGTAGTACGCAATGAAGTTCATCATGAACATATACAGGTTTGTAGCTGTATTGTTAAATGCAAATCCCCCGATCTGCCACAACTTTGCACGGTGCATACCGCTTGGATTCGTTGTTTTTCCCATATGTATAAATCCTCCTGATTGTTTTAAACCATATTTTTATACAGCGCGCCTCACTACAGCCGGGTATCCCAGGCTCCGCAGAAAGCATCGACTGTGCTTCTTCCCTTAAATTCCGACTTGCCGGTTATCTTATCCACGACCTGACGGATGACGTCGCGGTCAGGACTGTAGGCATTGATATAAGTCGGAACCATAGGCACATCGATCAGATGAAACGGATTATTGACCGACACAAAAACCGTGGGCAGTTCCGTCACATACCACGGAATATCCGGCCCCATCGGCATGCTCCAGTGGAGCCGCCTCTCATTGCTCTGGGAGAAGCCGCTGACGTTGGCCACAAGAATCACCGCGTCAAACTGGCTGACAAACGCTTTCACCGGCGTACCTGCCAGGCGCTGTTTTCCATTCTTCCCCTCCGGAGTGAACACGGTTACTGAAAATCCCGCCTCCTCCAGGTACTCCTTCATCATACTCTCAGCCGTATCCTGACCGCCGCCCATCATGCTGCGCATAACCGCAGGCGTGGAATCGATGCTGTAGAGCATAATCCTTTTATGGGTTTCGGGAGTCAATGGAAGCTGATTTCTGGTGTTCTTTACCAGCGTGATGGCATTGTCAATGATTTCATTGGCTTTCTTCCTGTGCTCCTGGCAGCCGATGACACTTAATTCCTCTTTGGGAGGCATCAGCGTCCCCTCTTTCTGCTTCCTGTGAAGCTTCAGCATGGCTTTCATCGCAAGCACACGGGTAAGCGCCTCATCAAAGCGCTCACGGCTTAAGAGGCCGCTTTCCAGACCTGCCTTAAAATTCTCCACATCCTCGTCTTTATCCCTGTAATAAAGCACCATATCACAGCCTGCTTCGATCACATACGGCACAAATTCGCTTCGCTTCATCTTGGATGTAAGTCCGACCATATGGGTGGCATCCGTAATGATGAGACCATTGAATCCCAGCTGCCCGCGGAGCAGACCGGTTAAAAGTTCTTTGGAAATCGTTGCGGGCATGATATCCTCATCCCGGATACCGGGGCACAGCTTACGGCTGTAGCTTGGAAGCGCGATGTGACCAACCATCACGGACTGGACGCCGGCATCGATCATGCCTTTGTAAACCTTTCCGAAGGTTTCATCCCATTCCTCACAGGTCATGGTGTTGATGGTCGTCACGATATGCTGGTCTCTCTCGTCAAGACCGTCACCCGGGAAATGTTTCATGCAGCAGGCAAGACCCGCGTCCCCAGCGCCTCTCATGTATTCCTTTCCCATCTCAAGCACCATATCCGCATCACTGCCGAAGCACCGGTTGGATACCACGCAGTTGCGCCAATTTTTGTTGATATCCACGACAGGAGCAAAGGTCCAGTTACAGCCGACGGACGCCGCCTCTTTACAGCCGTAGTATCCCATGTAATAGGCATTTTCCGCACTGCCGGAAGCTCCGATGGCGACCGGATCGCCCAGCCTCGTTCCTCCTGTCACAGCACCGTTTCCGCCGGATTCGACATTGGCCGCAATCAGCGCCGGAACCCTGCTGCACCGCTGAATCACTTCATTCTGGTGATACAGATCTTCAGCCGGAAGGTTGTTGTAACGGAAACCGGAGATCCCGTACGTGTCAATCCTCCTCTTAATTTCCTCATCCGTATCGCCCCAGAGCATATCGACAAACAGCTGGCCGATCTTCTCATCCAGGGAAAGTCCGGCTTTTGTCGCCTCTACCCAGGCGATGTCTTCATCAGACAGGTAAAATGGCTTTGAACGTAAATCTATCATAGGTTCGTCCTCCTTTTCTAACGACATTTTAACATCGCTCAGAAAAATGCATGAGGAGAATTTTTGTTGAAATCTGTAAAATTATAACTTTTTTTCTTCCTGCCCTACAACTGGGACCTGACAAGAATCAGCTCCCGATACTCGCTGGGCGTTTTACCTGTAGCCCGTTTAAACAGCTTGCTGAAATAGTTGACATCCGAGATTCCCACATCTGCCGCAATATTTTGTATCTGCATATTGGTGGTATTTAAATAACGGATTGCCTGTTTCATCCTCTGTTGATTCACATAGGCCGTAATGGTCACCGACATTTCTTTTTTAAACAGGGAAGACAGATAGCTGGGGTTGACATTGAATTCTGCCGCCAGATTTCTTAAGGACAGGTCGGACACCAGATTTAAATCAATATGGTTGACCACCTTCTGTACCAGCGGTGAATATCCCTGCAGAGAATAATTTCTCACAAGCATGCAGTACTTGCGGACCATCTCCAGATTAAACCGGTCCGCCTCCTGCTTTGTCATCAGCGTTTCTATCTTCTTCGCACATTTACAGGATAATTCATCGATATGGACCGGATGGACGCCTCCCGCCTGGGCGGCTTTCCGGCAAAGAGTATTGGCTGTAATCATAAGATTCCTGAAGTTCCTCGCAGGGTCCTTATACCGCCTGGCAATCTGGAAATTGCGGAATTTCCCCTGCGCCTTTAAGGCTTTCTCCATATTGCCCTGGGTTATGGCCGCCATCAGTTCCTCCTCCGCTTTGTAACGGTCTTCGATCAGTTTTACCGCCAGCGGCTCATCCGGATGGCTGCTGACCATATTGGTATCCCCGTACTCGTCAAGACTTTCCCGGAGAACGATCTCCACTTCCCTGTCCCCGTAGAGTTTTCTGACCATAGCCGTGAGTACAGACATCCAGGTCTCATAAAGCAGTATGACAGGAACCGCATGATAGTATTCCTGCAGCTCTGCCATCAGCCCCATGGGAATTCTGTGAGACTGCACCAGCAGATTGAGCTGATACTCATCCACCAGTTCCTTCTGATACGGCCCGATTAATACCAGTTCCCCGTACTGGCTTTCTTCCCGGGGGATCCGGAACAGACAGTATTCCATTTCAAAGCAGTCATCTAAAAAGTACAGGGCGCCCTCCCGGCAGATCCTGTACAGATGCTTCACTGTCTGCCCTGCACTTTCCTCTTTCCTGAACGTCCTCCTGATACCCAGGTCAAAATTCCCGATATCGTCATCAGGTGTTTTTATGACTGTCATATTGACTCCAAAGCTTACTACAAACGCCTCTGTGACTTCCAGTAAATCTACCTGCATCTTTTCCTCCATCTGTTTCCTAAGTGTACAAATCCCGTGTACGGGAAAACTGTCAGCCTTCTATTTGCTAATATACCGTAAAACAGTTTGGAGTCGGTAGAACAATTTAAAGGTTATATCGTATAATTTTCACTTAAAATGATCATTTACCATGATATTCTATTGTTTTGCACAAAAAAAAGCCAGATTGACGAAAATCTGGCTCTGCCTGTAACATACCATATTAATTTCTCGGATGGGCTCCCGCATAGGCGCTGCGAACCGCCTCACCCCGGGTATAATTCATGTACATCTGTGTCGTGGCCATATCAGAATGGCCCATCATGGCCTGCACCGCGTGGATATCGGCTCCATTCCCCAGAAGGTGTGCGGCAAAGGAATGGCGCAGTGTATGAGGCGTAATATCCGCCTGAATACCGGCCTTCTCTCCATAATATTTGATAATCTTCCAAAATCCCTGTCTGGACATAGGCGCACCCTTACAGTTGAAAAACAGGTAATCGCTTCCACCACTCATATCATCACGCACCTCTGTTATATATCTGCTCAGTGCTCTCTGTGCAACTTCCGCAACAGGAACCGTCCTCACCCGGTCTCCATCATGGCATTCTATAAACCCAAGCTTCATGTTAACATCCGTGAGCTTGAGTGTAACCAGTTCTGTCACCCTGATGCCCGTTGCATAAAGGAGCTCCAACATAGCCTTATCTCTGATCTCCTTTGGAGTCTTGTTCGTAGGCTGTGAAAGAAGTTTATTGACCTCACTGATCGTAAGTATCTCAGGCACTTTCTTAACGATCTTCGGTGGCTTTATATTCTCAGCGGGATCATCATCAACAATCCGCTCTCTGAGCAAAAATGCGTAAAACGACTTTATGGACGCTATATTACGCGACACCGTAGCCATTGACATTCCATTCTTCTCCATATCAAGAACATACGAGGTTATATATGTCTCAGTTATATCCTCCAGCCTGTCAAGATGTTTGTCGCAAAAATAAGCAACAAACTTCATAAGATCCCTTCTATATGACGCTATGGTATTCTCACTTGATTTTTTTACATTTCTTAAATATTCAACGTATCTGTCTATGTATTGTTCCACTAATTTATCCCCTTAGTTATGTAGACTAAAATATATTATAAATATAAATGTAAATAAAATCAAACACTAA
>OGQY01002709.1_pt1 | contig 10339 bp, 8 predicted proteins | sample 1553361 | NCBI WGS metagenome assembly OGQY01 (sample SAMEA2579963, study PRJEB22360) | human gut metagenome | reverse complement strand
CCGGCCTCAACGCCGCGCTTGTGCTCATGGTAGAGCTGCGACAGGGCGGTGGCCATCTTGCCCGAGCCCGGGCCAGGTGCGGTTACCACGACGAGCGGACGCGTGGTTTCCACGAATTCGTTTTTGCCGAAACCGTCATCGGAATTAATGCGTGCGATATCGTAGGGGTAGCCAGCGATAGGGTAGTGCAGATAGCTCTTCACGCCGAGCGACGAGAGCTTCTGACGGAATGCTGCGGCAGAAGGCTGGTTCTCGTAGCGCGTAATGACGACGCCAGCCGTGGCAAAGCCCATGTTCGCGAAAATATCGAGCAGGCGCAGCACGTCTTCGTCATAGGTGATGCCCAAGTCGCCGCGCATCTTGTTTTTCTCGATGTCGTTCGCGTTGATTGCGACGATGATTTCCACGTCGTCGGCGAACTGCTTGAGCATGCGAATTTTGCTGTCGGGCTGAAAGCCTGGCAAAACGCGGCTTGCGTGGTGGTCGTCGAAGAGCTTTCCGCCGAACTCGAGGTACAGCTTTCCACCGAACTGGCCGATGCGCTCACGAATATGCTCCGCCTGCAGGGCAATATATTTGTCATTGTCGAAACCGATGCGCATAAAGCCTCCTGGTAATCTGGACGTGGCACGCGAAGCGTGCGTATGCATGAACGACTTATTTTAGCGCTCTGCGCAACGCGTGTGGGCGACTGTGTTTCCGCCATGTAAAAACACCGCATTCCTTTGCAATCGCGTGCGGCTCTTGGCGCCGCGCGCGTAAAATAGAACAACGTTTGAGTGAGGCATGTGCTTGCGCGCAAGCGTATTTTGGTGCAGCGCATGTCGTAAAAAGAAGGCACGACAAGCGCAAAGGAGCATCATGGCCAAGCACATTTTCGTGACGGGCGGCGTGGTTTCGTCGTTGGGCAAGGGCATTACGGCGGCATCGCTCGGGCATCTTTTGAAAGCCCGCGGATACCATGTGACCATGCAGAAAATCGACCCGTACCTCAACGTCGACCCGGGCACGATGAGCCCGTTTCAACATGGCGAGGTGTTCGTGACCGACGATGGCCATGAAGGCGACCTTGACCTGGGCCATTACGAGCGCTTTATCGACGAAAGCCTCACGCGCGACTCCAACTTCACCCAAGGCTCTATCTATCAAAGCCTCATCGCCCGCGAGCGTCGCGGCGATTTCCTGGGTGGCACCGTGCAGGTTATTCCTCATGTGACCAACGCTATTAAAGAGCGCCTCTATCGCATCGCGAGCCAAACGAACGCCGATATCGTTATTTCCGAAATCGGCGGCACGGTGGGCGACATCGAGAGCCAACCGTTCATCGAGGCTGCTCGCCAGTTCAAGAAGGAAAAAGAACCCGGCGACGTGATTTTCGTGCATGTGACGCTGGTTCCTTACATCGCCGCGGCCCACGAGGTGAAAACCAAGCCCACGCAGCATTCCGTTAAAGAGCTGCGCAGCGTTGGCGTGCAGCCCGACTTCATCGTATGCCGCAGCGACCACGAGATTTCCTCGAGCGTTCGCGACAAAATCGCCCTGTTCTGCGACGTTGACCCGGGCAATGTGCTCGCGTGCATTGACGCGCCGAGCATTTATTCGGTGCCCCTCGCGCTGCATGACCAGCATTTCGATGAGAAGGTGCTCGCGAAGCTGGGTCTTCCTGTGGAAGACGTCGACCTCACTCCGTTGCGCAAGTTCCTCTCGGCGCAGGCCGATTGCGAGGGCGAAGTGAACATTGCCATTGTGGGCAAATATGTGAAGCTTCCCGATGCGTATCTCTCCATTATGGAAGCGCTCCATCATTCGGGCGTGGCAAATGGCGTGAACGTGAACCTGAACCTCATTGATGCGGAAAAGGTCGACGACGAAACCGCCGAAGAGCTGCTTGGCGCCATGGACGGCATTTTGGTGCCGGGCGGTTTTGGCCAGCGTGCTTTTGAGGGCAAAATCGCGGCTGCACGTTACGCCCGCACGCACAACGTGCCCTACTTCGGCATTTGCTTGGGCCTGCAGGCTGCCGTGTGCGAGTTCGCGCGCGACGTTGTCGGCCTGTCGGGTGCGACGTCTTCGGAGTTCGACGAGAACGCCGAGTATCAGGTTATTTCGATTATGCCCGATCAGAAAGATATCGACGAAAAGGGCGGCACCATGCGTTTGGGCGCGTACCCGTGCAAGCTCGAAAAGGGTACCAAGGCATTTGATATCTATGGTGAGGAAGTCATCTACGAGCGCCATCGCCATCGTTACGAGGTGAACAACGAGTATCGCGGCAAGCTCCAAGAGGCCGGCATGGTGATTTCCGGCGTCTCGCCCGATGGCCGTCTTACCGAGATGATCGAGCTGCCGAACCATCCGTGGTTCGTGGCGAGCCAGGCCCACCCTGAATTCAAGAGTCGTCCTACCAAACCCCATCCGCTGTTCAACGGTTTCGTTGCCGCCGCGCTCAAACATCGCGACGAGGAATAAAAACCTGAGGCCTAAAAAGAATGAGGAGCGATCGCTTGGCGCGGCGCTCCTCTTTTTTAGGGCGGAGGATAGAAAACGTGTTTGCCTCAGAAGGCATCGATTCGGGTCGATGACTTCTTTGCATGCGTAGGGTTCGTCGGGCCCATGGAAACGTTCGGGCAAAATGCGCGCCTGCGTAGTTGCCGTTGCGGTGCTTTGGCCGAGATGTGCGCGGAACGATTTCGCAAATCGCGCGTGTGCCAGCATTTTTGATGGGCCCCTTGTTTTTCGCGGGGTTGGGCGGGCGATGGGCTTGTGCTATGACCGATGAGTCTGCCGTATACTTTGCTTATGCCAAAGGAATCTTTCATATATAGTCTCGATGACACGGATGCGGCAGCGCGCCCCTTTCTTCAATACGCCCGCGACTATGTGGCGCATTTGGGCGTTGAGCGTGGGTCGTCTCGCCTCACGCTTGCGGCGTATGAGTCTGATTTGCGCGATTACTTCGCGTTTCTTCTTGGCCGCGGCGTGCTTGCGCCATGCGACGTATCGCGAGCCGATATCGTTGCCTATGAGTCCGACCCGGTCGAACGGGGGAATGCTGCGTCGACTATCTCCCGCCGCGTTTCGGCGGTGAAGGGCTTCCATCGCTTTCTTGTTTCAGATGAGCTGGTGCAAACGAACCCGGCAGAATCGATTTCTCTGCCCCAAAGGCCTGATCGCTTGCCCGATGCGCTTTCCGTCAACCAAATCAATGCGTTGCTCGACCAACCTTTCGGCAAAGGCCCTCGAGCGCAGCGCGACAAGGCGATGCTCGAGATTCTGTATGGCTGCGGTTTGCGTGTAAGCGAACTGGTGGGCCTCGATATGGGCTGCATTGATTTCGACGGTGGGGTGGTGCGCGTGCTCGGCAAGGGCTCGCGCGAGCGCTTCGTGCCTATTTCGGGAACGGCCGAGACGGCGCTGAAAGCGTACGCATACGGCGGTTCTCGTGCGGAGCTTTCCATGAAGGGCAAAGGCTCGCCGGCGGTGTTTTTGAATGCCCGCGGCGCGCGCATGACGCGTCAGGCGGTGCATCGTATTGTGGCGCATGCAGGTGAAGCGGTGGGTATCGCCGATCTGCATCCGCATATGCTTCGTCATAGCTTCGCGACCCATATGCTCGAGGGCGGCGCCGACTTGCGCGCCATTCAGGAAATGCTTGGGCATTCCGATATTTCAACCACGCAAATCTACACGCATGTCAGCCGCGCTCACATTCGCGAGGAATACCTTTCGGCACATCCTCGCGCATAGCCCCAACGTGCGGTGCGTCATGAGGAAAGAGCGCTTTTCGCCGGCCACTATATATGGTGGCCGTTTCATTCCCTACACAAGTCACTTCGACCTCGATTTGGCCTCAAGCGCCTTCTGTGCCCACATGTTCGTCACATTCGCACTCGTTTTTTCGGAATTCGGGTGCATCCGGTAAAAATTTTTCCCACTTTCTCCCACTGACTTTTTTCATCGTTCGCGCAAAGCGGAGCACAAGATGTTGTGCTCCGCTTTTTTATTTTGCGCGAAATAGCTTTGAGGTCCTGCGCCGGTGGAGGAAAGGGGGGTGGAAGTGGAGGGGAAGGAAGGGGGTGATAGGGGAGGAATTGGGGGCGAATTTGTTGTGGAGTGGGGCAAAGTGGGATAAAATGGCGGCACCGGTTACGAAACGCGCGAATAACAACGAACAAAGGAGGTGTCCATGGCTGGGCTCAATGGCGAATATCGTCATAAGCTCGATGCCAAGGGGCGTCTGTCTTTGCCGTCGTCTATTCGCAAGCTTCTGACCGAGGAAACCCAAATGGTCGTTGTTCCCGATGCGCGAAACGAGTTTCTGTCGGTGTATACCAACGAAGCTTTCGACGTATGGATCGACACCTTGTTTGAAAAACGCGGTGGCTTTGACCCCAACAAGCGTGAGCACATGTTGCTGAATAGCATCCTTCGTGGCAATGCGACTCCGGTGACCATGGACTCTGCGGGCCGCATCACCTTGCCGCAGAGCTTGCGCGAGCGCGCGGGCATCGACAAGGAAGTCACCCTGGTTGGCGCTGGCAGCCACTTCGACATTTGGGATACCACGCGTCGTGAAAACCTGCTGGCGAGCATCGATCTTGATGCCCTGCTCTATTCGTAGGAGTTCTGACGTGGAAGAAATGACAAACCAATACAGGCATACACCGGTCCTGCTTGCCGAGTGCCTCGAGCACTTGAACCTTAAACCGCAGCACACGTTCGTGGATTCAACGCTCGGCGGAGCAGGACATTCTTCCGAAGTCGCCAAACGGCTTGGGGAAGGCGGCCTTCTTATCGGCATCGACCAGGACGAAATGGCCTTGGCTGCCGCCAAGAAGCGCCTCTCTTCGGCTTCCGCCGAAAACGCATGCGAGGTCATGTTGCTTCGCGGAAACTTCGGCGACTTGGATGAATTGCTGGTGGAAGCGCAGGTCCCTGGAATCGATGCGATTCTATTCGACCTTGGCGTTTCCTCACCGCAACTCGACCTCCCGCAGCGTGGCTTCTCGTTCAGGGAAGACGCCTTGCTGGACATGCGAATGGACCCGGGTAGACAAACCATAACCGCAGCAGAGCTCGTCAACACCTTATCCGCAGCAGAGCTCACCCGGATCATTCGCGACTACTCCGACGAGAAGTGGGCGAGTCGCATTGCGCAATTCATCGTGGAGCGCCGCGAGAGCCACCCCATCGAAACGACGGGCGAACTCGTGGACATTATTAAAGCGGCCATTCCCGCTTCGGCGCGTCGCGCTGGCGGGCATCCCGCCAAGCGAACGTTCCAGGCGCTTCGCATCGAAGTGAACGGCGAGCTTACCGTGCTCCGTCGAGGTCTTGATGCCGCCATTCGGTGGTTGAATCCCGGCGGTCGCATCGCGGTCATCAGCTATCACTCCCTGGAAGATAGGGCGGTGAAGGAAGCTTTCGCCGAGCATTCGAAGAAATGCACATGCCCTCCCGGTTTTCCGGTGTGCGTGTGCGGCGCGAATCCCGCGTTGAAAGTGATTACCCGCAAACCCATTCTGCCCACCGAGGCGGAAATTGAAGTTAACCCCCGCGCCCGCAGCGCCAAGCTGCGCGTTGCGGAAAAGATTAGATAGGCGCTCTGGTGCCTAGATGGTCGATACGCCGACTGTAAACGCAGCTTAAACACAGAAAGGAGGCAGGCATGAGACAATACGATTCATACCGCGCCTCCCAGCCGGCCTATGTCCATGGTTCTGCCGCGCCCGATTTGCGCAGGCAGGGCAGCCCCGATGTCAATGTCATGCCCGGACGCCGCAATGGCGTCAATCATGCCGGTGTGCCCGAGAGCATTTTTGGCGTGGTGAGCGTTGTATTCGCCGTGGCGATCGTTATCGCGATTTTTGCATGCGCTCGTGTACTTCTTTCCGCGGCGAGCGTAACCACGACTATTGCAACCGATGAGCTTTCCACGCAAATCGCCAACGAGCGCACGCTCGGCAATGATCTTGAGGTGCAGCAGAGCCAGCTTTCCAACTCCACGCACATTCGCTCCGCGGCTGAGGGCCTCGGAATGGCCCCTGCCGCTACCGAAAGCATCGAGCTTGGCGCCGACGTCGTTGCGACCGACGCTTCGGGCAACCTTTCGCTTTCCGGAAGCTTGTCTTCTATGGCAAGCCAAGGCTAGGTGCGATTCGTGTCTCGCGACGCGCGCCGTCAGGCGCCGAAATATTCCTTCGGCTCAAATCGCTTTAGGATGCTCCTGGGCTTTTTTGGAATCATCCTTTTGTTGCTCGTAGGACGTCTTGTCCAGCTTCAGATTATTCTTGCTGACGATTACAGCACCCAGGCCGCCAATTCGCGCACGGTGTCGGTTGAGCTCTCGCCTCGCCGCGGCACGATCTACGACCGCAATGGCAAAGTGCTCGCCTCCGACGTGCAGGCGACGACCATCTATTGCAATCCGAAAGAAATCACCGACGTGAAAAGCACGGCCGAGAAGCTTGCCGGCGTGCTTGGCGGCGACGCGTCCATCTACGAAGGCGCCCTTTCGACCGAAAACACCACGTTCGCATACGTGAAGCGCAAGGTCGACCAAGATAAAGGCGAAGAGGTACAAGGCCTCGGCCTCGATGGCGTTTATTTCCTTGACGATATGAAGCGCGTGTATCCGTATGGCAGCACCGCGGGCCAAATTCTTGGTTTGGTCGATGTCGACGGCAACGGCCAAACCGGTCTTGAACTGTATTACGACAGCATCTTGAAAGGCGAACCGGGCAAGCTCGTGCTGCAGCAGGGAGCATACGGCATGCCTATTCCAGACGGCACCGAAGTTGACGAGCCCGCCAAAGATGGCCAAGACATCATTCTTTCTATCGATATCGACATGCAGCAATATGTCGAAGAGCGCCTTACGAAGGGCGTGAGCGACATTGGCGGTGAAGACGGCTCAGCCGTGCTTTACGACGCCGATTCGGGCGACATTATCGCCATCGCCTCAACGCCTTATTTGGACCCCTCCGACCGCAGCAACATCGAAGAGGGCGCTACGTCGGTGAAAGCTATTACCACGCAGTTCGAGCCGGGCTCCATTTTCAAGACCGCGTCATTCTGCGCGATGCTTGAGGCGGGCGGCATTACCGCCCAAACTACGGTGGACTGCCCGGTATATCTTGAGGCGGACGAGTACAAAATCTCTGACGCCCACGAACGTGCTGCAACTACGATGACCGCGGCCGAGGTGCTCGCTCAATCGTCGAACGTCGGCACGTCGCTTCTCGTGCAACAACATTTGGGCTTCAACGGCTTGTATGACAAGATTCGCAAATACGGCCTCAATGATGCTACGGGCGTAGACTACCCCGGCGAAGCTGAAGGCTATTTGACCAACGTGAGCACGTGGTCGCTCATTCAGTCATACAACGTAACGTTTGGCCAGGGCATTTCGCTGAGCCCTCTTATGATCACGCGCTTTTATGGGGCCATCGCGAGTGGCGCGGGCGTTGCCCATACGCCGCATTTCCTTATCTCGAAGCCCTCTTCGGGAGAAGAGGTCACGTGGGATAGCGAGCAGATCATCGACAACACCGATGCCATCGCGCCGCTTACCGACATGCTGGTAGGCGTTGTGGAAAACGGCACGGGCAAAACGGCTGCTGTCGAAGGCTATACGACGGCGGGCAAAACCGGTACGGCGGAATACGCCGACGATACGGGCTCCTACGTGAAGAACATGTATAACCTCGACTTTGTTGGTTTCCTGCCAAACGCGACTTCGAATCTGGTGTGTTTTGTCGGTGTGAACCATGTGCCTTACGAGCGAAATACGTGCGAGGTGTTTAAAGATATAATGACCGAAGCAAGTAGCCGATATAAAATCGCGCAGAAGTAAACGCCGCCTTCGTGCGGCGTTTTGCCTGATTAAGCGATTCCGTTGAGGTGGGTTGAATGGAACTCGAAATAGGACGTGTAATTGAGGCATGCGATGCTTGCGTGCTCGTGGAGCCCGAGAGCCGCGATGGTGCGGTCTTGGGCCTTACGTGGGACTCTCGCGAGGTGAAGCCGGGCTTCGTGTACGCGGCCATCGTTGGCGAGCGCGTCGATGGTCACGCCTTTGCGGTTTCCGCGATCGAGGCGGGCGCCGTGGCAGTGCTGTGCACGCGTGAGCTTGACGATGCTGCGCTTGAGGCGGCCCATGCTGCCGCGATGCTGGGCGCAAAGACGGCGGTGTTCACGATGAGCTTGGACGCCATCGGCAATATGCCCTGCAATCCCAGCATCGGCGGCACGGCAAAAGGCACGCTGGTACGCGAATTGGATGCGCTTGGCGGTGTGATGGGCCTTGCGGCAGATGCTACCTATTTACAGAGCCGGATGCTCAACAAGGGCAAAGGCCCCGCTGTCCACGCTCTGCGCGTCCAGACCGACCGCAAGCGCTATCATGAATATATGAAGCACGCCCTTGAGCTGACGCCGGGGCTGGCTATCCATCAGGCGGAAATCATTTCCATCGAGGTGGAGGACGGCCATGTGAAGGGCGTCGTCACCCAGCTGAACGGGGAGTATGGCGCAAAGTGCGTGGTCATCGCCACCGGCACCAACCTCGGCGGAAAAATTTTCGTGGGCGATGCATGGTACGCCTCCGGCCCCGACGGGATGCACGCGGCCAACGCCCTCACCGAGAGCCTGAAAGCCGCCGGTCTGCCGTTGCGCCGCTTCAAGACCGGTACGCCTGCTCGCGTGCATCGGCGGAGCATCGACTTCTCTAAGCTGGAATGCCAGCCCGGCGACCCGGACAATGAACTTCAGCCTTTCAGCTTCATGACCGATGCCCCTATGCACAACAAGGTGGAGTGCTGGATCGCCTACACCAACCCTGAGACGCACAGAATCATTCTGGACAATATCCAGCGCAGCCCGCTCTACGGCGGCATGATCGAGGGCGTCGGCCCGCGTTACTGCCCGTCGATTGAGGACAAGGTAGTGCGGTTTGCAGGGAAGGATCGGCATCCCATCTTTGTGGAGCCTTGCGGCGAGAACACCGAGGAAATGTATCTGCAGGGGGCCTCCAGCAGTCTGCCGGAAGATGTGCAGAATGCATTCTACCGGAGCATCAAGGGCTTCGAGAATATTGAGATCATGCGCCCGGCCTACGCCATCGAGTACGACTGCGTAGACCCCACCAGCCTCGAAGCCACGCTGGAAAGCAAGGTGGTGCGGGGCCTCTACGGTGCGGGACAGTTCAACGGCACCTCGGGCTACGAGGAAGCCGCCGCGCAGGGCCTGCTGGCCGGTCTGAACGCTGCCCGGAACGCATTGGGCGAAAGCCAGCTCATCCTGCCCAGGCAGTCGAGTTATCTCGGCACACTGGTCGATGACCTTGTGACCAAGGGCGTCATGGACCCCTACCGGATGATGACCAGCCGCAGCGAGTACCGCCTGACCCTCCGTCAGGATAACGCCGACACCCGGTTGACGCCCATCGGCAGGGAATACGGCCTCGTGCAGGATGACCGCTGGACAAAGTACCAGCAGACGCAGGCTGTGCTGGACGCAGAGCGCCACCGTCTGCATGACGCCCATCTGCGCACGGCGGACCTGCGCGCCGCGATGGAAGCAGCGGGCCTCGCCCCGGCCGCAGAGGGCGGCATTGCCGAAGAGCTGCTGCGCCGACCGGAAATCGACTATCCGCTCATCGCGGGCATGATCGGCTGGGGTGAGGGCATCACGCCCATGCTGGCTGAGCGTCTGGAAACTGAAATCAAGTACGCGGGTTACATTGCCCGGCAGGACCGGATGATACACGAGGTGGCCCGCCACGAGAAGACCCTCATCCCGGAGGATTTCTCTTACACAGAGCTCACCGGCCTGACATTGGAAGCCCGCGAGAAGCTGGCCCGCATCCGCCCGAAAAACTTGGGGCAGGCGGGACGCATTCCCGGCGTGTCGCCGTCGGATGTGGCACAGCTGAGTATTGCGCTGGCGGCGAAGAGAAGCTAAAGTTCTCTTTTGCGCACCAAAAGAGAACCAGAAAAGTGCCCGCTACTTTCGAGGCGCGGGAGGCACGAATCAAGGGCTGCTCGCCCTTGATAATCCCACAGAGGTGGGCTCCAACTCAAAATGCTGGAGATTCGTGCATTCGCACGAAGATCTCTTAACCGCATTTTGAGCCTCCGCCAATTTGCTGCTTCGCAGCAGACTTTACGCCTTTGCTGAACGTAAAGTCCTGCTGAAACGTAACACCCTCGGCGAAGCCGTAAATCGGAGAAACGAGAAAAAAGCGTTTAGCGAAGCGGCTAGCTTTTTTCCGTTTCGACTTCCCCTTCGGGGTCTGAAAGGGGCGAGCAGCCCCTTTCTCGTGGATCCAGCGCGTCGA
>OGQY01002707.1_pt1 | contig 10342 bp, 8 predicted proteins | sample 1553361 | NCBI WGS metagenome assembly OGQY01 (sample SAMEA2579963, study PRJEB22360) | human gut metagenome | reverse complement strand
CCCGCTGGACGGTACGATTCTCAAAGGCTTTTCCACCTTGGACACTTCGGCCCTGACCGGAGAATCCATGCCCCGCGAGGTGGAGCCGGGAATGGAGGTCATCAGCGGTTGTATCAACCAGACCGGTATCCTGAACATCCAGACCACAAAGGAATTTGGGGAATCCACCGTAGCCAAAATCCTTGACCTTGTAGAAAACGCAAGCGATAAGAAGGGCCGTATTGAGAATTTCATCACGCGCTTTGCCAGGTATTATACCCCGGTAGTGGTATTCGCTGCTCTTGCGCTGGCGATCCTGCCGCCGCTGATTACCCAGCAGCCATTCAGCACCTGGATTTACCGGGCCTTGACCTTCCTGGTGATTTCCTGCCCCTGTGCGCTGGTCATTTCCATTCCGCTTAGTTTCTTCGGAGGCATCGGCGGCGCGTCCAAGATCGGCGTTCTGGTAAAGGGCAGCAACTATCTGGAGGCCCTGGCAAATACCGAGGTCGTGGTCTTTGATAAGACCGGCACACTGACAAAAGGCTCCTTTGCGGTCAGCGAGATCCACCCTGTCGGCATGGAGGAAGCGCAGCTTTTGGAGCTGGCTGCATACGCAGAGGATTACTCCAACCATCCGATTTCTCTTTCTATCAAGAACGCCTATGGAGAGAAAATCGACAACAGCCGGGTTTCCGATGTCCAAGAAATTGCCGGTCACGGCGTACAGGCCGTGATTGATGGGAAAACGATTCTGGCAGGAAACACCAAGCTGATGGAGAAGGAGCATATTAAGTACACGCCGTCCTCCGCTGTCGGCACCGTGGTCTATCTGGCCTGTGACGGGAAATACGCTGGATGTATCGTCATTGAGGACGAGATCAAGGCCGATGCTCCAGCCGCAATCAAGCTGCTGAAATCTGCCGGTATCCGCAAAACGGTCATGCTGACCGGCGACGCAGACGCCGTTGGAAAGAAAGTCGCTGGACAGCTTCATCTGGATCAGGTTTATACCGAACTACTCCCGGCTGATAAGGTTGATCGTGTGGAAAGCCTGCTGAAGCAGAAAAGCGAAAAAGGTATGCTGGCCTTTGTTGGGGACGGTATCAATGACGCTCCCGTACTGGCGCGGGCCGATGTCGGTATTGCTATGGGCGGATTGGGTTCCGATGCTGCCATTGAAGCTGCTGACGTTGTTCTTATGACGGATGAACCGTCCAAAATTGCCGCTGTTATGAAGATCGCCCGTAAGACTATCCGCATCGCAAATCAGAATATTGTGTTTGCCCTGGGCGTGAAATTCCTGGTTCTGATTTTAGGTGCGCTGGGCTATGCGAATATGTGGGCGGCGGTGTTCGCGGATGTAGGCGTTTCCATTATTGCGATTCTCAATGCCATCCGCGCCATGCGGGTCAAGCTGCCGGATATGCCTGCGGGCAGCACAAATCAGGGTTAAGCGCAATAGAAATGCGCCGCAACTTTCACACGCTGCGGCGCATTTCCTTATTGTTCAGTCGGGCATGATATTTCAAACAACGCATCTATGGCATGATGCAGGAGCTTTGCCTGCGGCGTGTCCGACAGCGAATAATAAACTTCTTTTCCGTCCCTGCGGCTTGAAATGATTCCGCTCTTTTTTAATATCCGCAGATGATGGGACACAGCAGGGGCACTCATATCCACAGCCGCCGCGAGATTACATACACATTCTTCACAATGGCACAGCAGCCATAGAATCCGCAGCCGGGTCGGATCGCCAAGCTGCTGAAATAAAAATGATATATCCTTAAACCCTTCCGCAGAGGGCATCTTATTTAAGACTTTTTCAATATTCTGTCCGTGGTTGTGGGGCAGATTGTAATGCGGCATAAAAATCAGCTCCTTCCTGTGACTATGATACTGACATAATTCTTGTCTGTCAAACAGCTTCATTATAGATTGGAGAAAAATACATGAACGAAACAGAGAAAACAACTTTTTCCGTTCCAAGCCCCGGCGAATTGGAACAATTAACCGAGCTTCACAAAGCGATGGGCGATTACACACGGATGCGGATACTTTGGTATCTGATGCAGAAAGATTCCTGCGTCAGCGAACTGGCACAAAAGATGGAGGTCACAGAATCGGCCATATCCCACCAGCTTCGTGCGCTTCGGATTGTCCGGTTAGTGCAATCACGCAAGGCCGGGAAAAACGTGATTTATTCCTTGCAGGACGAACATATCCGGTGGATTCTTGAAGAAACCTACGCTCATATTTCAGAAAGATAAAAACGCAGCCCCTGTGCTGTTTTGCAGGGGCTGCGCGGGTATTCCATTACAGCGTTTCGTAGGAAACCAACTGGCTCATCGGGATGCGCTGCTTATTGAAGCGATTGGGGTCGCCGGTTCCTTCATCGGAATAGCCGACAACCAGAATGTTGACCGGCTCCAGGTTGGCCGGGAGGTCAAATTCCTTGTGCAGAACATCGGGCTTGAAGTAGCATACCCACACCGTTCCAAGGCCCAGCTCTGTGGCCTGGAGCATCATGTGGTCGGTCAGGATGGAGGCGTCAATGTCACCGGTCTGCTTCTGATCGAAAGGCCGTACCCACGCCTTATCGTGATCGGCGCAAACAATAATAGCCAGGGGCGCACCGTAGATATTGGCCGCTTTACTGATCTTCGCAAGACCTTCCTCGCTCTGAACGGCAATCAGGCGAATCGGCTGAAGGTTGGCAGCGGTCGGGGCCACATGAGCAGCCTCCAGAATCTGCTCCAGCTTCTCAGGCTCTACCTTCGTTTCCTTGTAATCGCGTACCGACATACGCTGCTTTGCAATCGTGATAAAATCCATAATATATAGTCCTTTCAGTATTTTTATTTTGAGCATATCAAATCAACCATTGACCTAATTGTAGCACTTGAACACAAAACCGCAAGAATGCACTTTTTCGGAAGATACTTCCCAAAAAGATAGCACCTTGCGGGAAAGGAGAACCATTCTATGAAATGTCAAACCAATCAATTCAACTGCCCAGTTGAGGCAACCCTGTCTTTGATCGGCGGCAAGTATAAGCCGTTGATCCTCTGGCATCTGATTGACCATCCATTACACTATATGGAGTTACAGCGGCTGATTCCAAACGCCACGCCGAAGATGCTTTCGCAGCAGCTTCATGATCTGGAAAACAACGGCATGATTCATCGTGAAGTAATTCCAGAAAAGCCGCCTAAGACGGTATATTCTCTTACCCCATTTGGACAGAGCATCGTCCCCATTCTGGACGCGATGTGCCAATGGGGAAACAGCTATCTGGACGGCCTGGATGTGCAGCCGCCATGCTGTCAAAGCCGCAAATAAAATGCTGGGCATAGCTGACGAAAAGCGGCTATGCCCAGCGTATATTTTCTGCTCTAAATTTGTGACTGCCGGACGTAATTGCACAGCGCGGCAAAGTCCACATGGGGATTCTTACTTACAATCTGTTGCAGACTTTCCTCGGCCTTTTGATGCAGCTTCGGCTTTTTCAGATCGTCCAAGCGGAAGAAGATATTGAGCCGCCTGCCGACAGCAAACAAAAGCCTTTCATCCGGTGGCAGGGTCAGAAAGCGGTCAATCGTAGAGAGCATTTCCTGTTTCTCCGTCCGCAGATTTCCTCTGATCTCCAGAAGCAGATTGACGATGTGTTCATTCACATAGTAACTGTCCATCTCATGTAGCTGTTGTAAGAATAGCTTTTGCTCTACAACGATTTCTTCCTCCGATTGCAGAGCAAAAGAGCCATTCCTGACAAACTCGCCCAGCTTGGACTCCGGCTTAATACCCGTGGCATGGACACGGATAAAATCTGGCTGGATGATATTCAGCGCCTTTGCTGTTTGAGCAGCATTTTCTTCAGACAGCTCCTTGCCGCCGATCCCCAGCAATATGAACTCCGACAAGATCATGTCCGCTTCTTTTGCCATGCAGCCGCTTCGGACAACAATATCCGCGTCAAAACCTTTGTTGATAAGTTTCAGTATCTGATCCGAGCCGGTTTCCATTCCGCTGTAAAGATGGTTTAGGCCCGCTTGCCGGAGCGCCTTTAGCTCTGCCGGACTTTTCCGGGTGATACTATCAGCGCGGGCATAAGAAGTGATGTACTGCATATCAGGAAAGCTCTGATTGATCGCTTCCAAGATACGGAGCAGATAATCTGTTTTCAGCACCAGGGCATCCCCGTCCTGCAAGAAGCAGGAAGTAATCTTTTTCCCCCGGTTAAGCTGGGCCTGCCGCCTAATATCTTCGATGGTTTCATCGATGGGGCGCATGGAGAAGCGCATGGATTTATAAAGCCCGCAGAAATAGCACTTGTTCCAATGGCATCCCCTTGTGACCCGGATTAGCAGGCTGTTACTTTCAGAAGGTGGACGAATAGGCCCGATTTCTATATCTTTCATGGTGGTTATCCTTTCAGTGTATTCATGTTAAGGGTAGCATTTCACGGCGGGCTTAACAAGAACGCACTTTTAGGGTAGACACTTCCCGTATGGGTAGCACCTCAAACAAAACTGGCAAGCAATGCAGAGTGGTACACACTCTGCGATTTTGCTTTGCAAAATTGCTTGTTGGTGGACGACCCCCAATCCCCCGGAACAGCTCCATGCTGGAGCTGGCTGCGCGTTTCTCCGAAACACTTTGACGCGGCCAAAAGGCCCGCGAAAACTACATTATGGAAATGTGCATAACAGGTCATTCCACCAATGGAAAACGTCATTCACATAGCATGGAAAAGTCTTAACTTTCCCACACTCTGCAAACATCGTTTCCCACAGTTCCATATAGCGTCCAGTTATACACATTCCCACAATGCCTACTACTGCGGCAAAGGTCTTTCTTCACCTTCCGCCCTGCTTGGAGAGTGAAAAGAATGGGAACAAGGCTACTTGATAAATCAATAGCGTATGCTCCCATTTCTTTTATCGAGAATCCTTCGAGGTCTGTTCCGCTTCTTTTTTCTGCTTTTGTTCCTGTTCCTTCTCCTTTTCATCATAGCCCATCAACCGGGCAACATTGGCTTTTGCCATCTGCAAATCCCGCATCTCCTGCCGTGTGCTGGAGTATTCGGGATAGAGCTTTTTCTTTTCTGCCAGCAGCTCCGCATACTCGGCCTGGAGGCTCTTGACGGTAGGTAGCTTTTTGATCCCCATTTCATCAAAAGCCTTCTTTGCGGCCTTATGCAGCAGAATGTCCGCTTCATGCTCCGCCAGGAACTTCTTGGAGTAACCGGCTTTCCGGTAGGCCACATATACATCGCGGGTCTTGGCGTAGTTGATGATATGCTTTTTCATAACGGCGATCTCCGCCATTCGCGCCTCCGCCGCCTTGATCTGGTCAGACAGCTCATGGAACCGCGCTGTTACTTCATCGGTTTTCTTACAGAGCGTTCCATAGTCCAGCAGCTTCCGCTCCGTCAGGAAATTCAGGGTGGAGGCCATCTGCTTCAGATTGAAGCTCTGCGCCCACCGCGCATACCCGGCTCCTTTGCCTTCAGCAAGTTTGGCCTGGATGTCCACCAGCAGATTGACGCGCTGGGCCTGAATCTTCTTTGCCTCTTTCCGGGCCGGGGACAATTCCTTTCTCCCAACGATGATAGAGAGAATATCGCCCTGGGAGTATCCGTCCTTCAGGGAGCGGAGGCGGGGAAAGTTCTTTTGTCCAGGCCCACGGAAACCGGGCTGTTTTCCGTCCTTGTACTCATACCCGGCCTCCTTCATCAGCTTTAGAAAGGCATCGTAGTCCTTCGGCTTCTCTGCCAGAGCCGTATCAATCGCCAGCCGGAGCTTATCCTGAAAAGACAGCTTCTTTTTATCGCCCAGCCACTTGCCATAGTGCGTCCGGCTGGGCTTTGGCTTCTCAACGATAGAAAGGCCGTTTTCTAAGCAGAGGCGGTCACTGGCCCACCGCAGAGCAAAGCTGGAGCCGAGGAAATTGCGGTATTTATGCCGCGCATCTATCTTTGTGGCATTGTAGATGATATGGGTATGGATATGGGCGTGGTCGATGTGTGTGGCAACAACAAACTGGTGCTTGCCCTTTGTCCAGGTCATCGCCAGCTCGTAACCGATCTGCTGGGCCTGCTCCGGCGTAATCTCACTGGGCTTAAAAGATTGCCGGATTTGATACAGCAGCACATCGCTGTCCGGGATCTCTCTGCCGGTAAAGTCAGCATAGGCCCGCTTCGTCAAAAGCATCTCATTAGCGGCGGTGGCCGGATCGCAGCCATAGGTCATCACCAGCTCGCCGCCCAGGGTCTTGGCCGGATTGATTGCGTATTTTATCCGCTCATGGACAGTATAGGCAATGGACTGATTTTTGATTTTGTGCATGGGAATCAGGCGCGTGGTTGCCATGCAGGAGCCTCCTTCCGTTCATTTTGGGAAAAATAAGCCGCTGATAAATGGGGCTTGCGCTCCAAATACCAGCGGCTTGTCAGGTTTGCTATATTGTTGGGTTCAGCCATATTTCTCGGTTGCCGGTATGGGGAGTAGTTCCCTCAAATACCGTGAGAAAATGGCTTGCTTATTCAAGGTTTGTATTGTTATCTTATTGTTGCAGTTTAATGGTGTCCACGATTGCCATTTTACTTATCTGTTTAATGGGGCGTCTGATTGCGATTGCTGCTGATGCAAAGCACAGCAGGACAATGAGCAAAAGAGAAGTCACAGGAACTTGCCAGCCCGTTCCCCATTTCTCAGCGATCAAAAATTGGAACATCATCTTGTTAAGAGGCAAGCCCAAAATACATCCGACTACACAGCCCAGCATCGCATAGGTAAGAGATTCTGCGGCAATCATTTTGTAGAGCTGATTTGCTCCCATACCAATGGAGCGCATGATACCGTATTGCTTTGTCCTGGATGCTACGCTGGCGTTCATGCTGTTGAAAATATTGAATACGGTTATTAGTGCGATAATGATAAGGAATCCATAAATGAAAATGGCTCCGGTATAATAAGAACTCTGTGCTTCGGAATTTGAAAGCCTCTTATCCGAAACAGAGCTGTCGGCCGGGAATAAGTTTCGGATAGCTGAAACCGTATCATCATTGCCTGTTTTGGAAAGCTGTACGTCAACTGTGGTATAGCCTAAGTCACCCGCAATATCAATGAAAGTCGGTTCAGAGCAAATCATATATCCATTACTGCCTGCACCATTTCTTGCATTGGTTGTAGCCAGGATTCCCGCTATCGTGACCTGTTTATCGCCTGCGGATGTATGAATGGTTACGGTATCGCCAACAGCCCAGGCCATTCCATCACGATAGACTACTAAAACATTGTCCGTGTTGTCCTGAACAGGCGCAATTTTCCCTTCATTCAATTCATCTTTTGCCCATTTGAATTGATTATCGTCATAGGAAATGAGCGTGATGGTTCCATCCTCACCGTCAAAGGAAACGGACAAATCTGTTTGCTCCATTCTGCCAAACACTTTATCTACGTCATCAATTCTGCCTATTTCCTCGATTACAGTTCTGGTAAATGGCGCATTTCCCATAGTGACAGATACATCTGCTGCGGAGGAAGCCAGGGCGGGCATTCCTTGATCCAGAAAAACCACCATTACCTGAAAAGACAGGAACATCATAATGCTGATAGCAAAAGAGCAAGTCATAAGAAATACGTTTTTCTTGCCGGATAGTGCATGGAAAATTCCCATACTTGTTTCCACACGGAATAGTTTGGTGTTAGCCGCTTTTTTATTCTGTGTAAGTTGTGTGTTTCCACTGATCGCGGTCACAGGTGAAACTTTAGCCGCTTTCTTCGCCGGAGATAGAGAGGCCAGAAGTACGATCAAAAAACCAACAACCGCGCCTGCAACCAAGCCAACTATACTGAACTGAAATAACGGAATCTCTGAAAAGCGATCACCACTAATGGATTTCAACAATAGGCAAGCGCACCATGTAATGATCTGTCCGGTAATCAGTCCAATAGGAACGCCTCTCATACTTTGACGCAATCCTTGCAGGATGACAAAGTGCTTTACTTGCTTTTTAGACGCTCCAAGGCATCGTAATAATCCATAGAACTGTACGCGCTCCAAAACATTTGTATTAAAGCTGGCCGCAATCATAACCGTTCCGGCAATCAGAACCAGCAAAACCAGAAAAGCAGCCACAAGATACAGCGATTGCATGGTACTATTTTCGCTTTGTCCCATTAAGCCAAGCAAAGCTGTATTTTCGGACACCTGATTATCACTTAACCCATAGGAATTTTTAATCTGCCGGATGGCCTTTTGAATATCAACACCGCTTTTGAATTGGACACGAAAGGTTGTTCCGTCATTTGCGTTCTCGTCTGCAATCGCCCGGAAGCCGTCCTCACTTAATACCATGCCATAAACATCAGCCTTTAATAGACTTCCCATATCTTCAAGGACGCCAGTAATGCGATATTCCTTTTGCGAACCATCTGGAACAACAACGGATACCGTATCGCCAATCGAAAGCCCAAGCTGCTCTAAGGCATTGCTGTTTAACAGGGCTTCATCCGGCGTTACGGGATAGGCCCCATCCTGCATATTCATTTCAGAAAGCTCAGTAAATGCTGCCTCGCTTGCACCGGCAAAGCTCACCGTTTTCTGGCCTATTGATCCGGTACATCCCTGATATGTCCAGCCGCAGACAGCAACATCCACTCTGGCTTTCATTATTTCTGCGGTCTGCTCATCAATCCCCGTCAAGCTGATGTGATACTCTCCATTTGTTTTGATGAAATAATTTTTTTGTGCGCGTATTGCCATATCAGCCATGCTAAAAATGGCTGTTACAAGCAGGACGGACAAAACGATGCACAGGACGGAGATCCTGTTGTTTTTCCGATGTACTTTTTCATATTGGGGAACCAGTCCAAGATAACTTTTCACTGTGACGACACCCCCAAATCCTTCAGAACGCCATCTGACATACGAAAAACACGATCCGCCGCGCCTGCATGGTTTTCATTGTGCGTAATCATCAAAATGGTCTGCTGATACTTGGCTGACATAGATTGTAAAAGTGCGATAACCTCCTGACTGTTTTTGCTGTCAAGGTTTCCAGTCGGTTCATCAGCCATAATCAATGCCGGACGAGTGACCAAAGCTCGGCCAATCGCCACACGTTGCTGCTGGCCGCCGGAAAGCTGGCTGGGTAAATGGTTCCGGCGCTCCGCAAGGCCCAGCACATTCAGCAGCTCATTCACAAATTTGGGGTTCGGCTTCTTATAGTCCAGCAAAAGCGGAAATGTGATGTTCTGCTCCACATTCAATTCTGGAATCAGATTGAATGACTGGAAAATAAATCCGATATGCTGCCGCCGAAAAACAGTCAGCTTCTTTTCAGACATGGAAAAGATGTCCTTTCCGTCAATCAGAACCTTGCCGGATGTCGCGTTGTCCAACGCCCCCACTACATTCAGCAGCGTACTTTTCCCGGAGCCGGATTCACCGACAATCGCAATGAACTCTCCCTTGCGGACGGAAAAAGAAATGTGGTTTAGTGCATGAACCTCTGTTTCGCCTGTGCCGTAGGTTTTGCACAGGTCTTGTACTTCAAGAATATTCATAATCATTACCTGCCTTTCAGGATTATATTATCCCTTGAGGCTTACAAACAGATGAAATCTATCTTACTCATTTGTAAGATTGAAAAAATTTAATGTGAACGTAGTTCCAACGTCAATTTTGCTCGTCACAGAAATGGTTCCTCCATGACTTTCCACAATAGTCTTAGCAAGTGGCAATCCCAGTCCTATTCCATGAACGTCCTGTGAAAATCGGCTCCGGTAAAAACGCTTGAATATATTATATAAATCTTCGGGATGTATGCCTTTTCCATTATCTTCTACGACTATTTGCGTTAGCAGAGGGGTCTGCTCCCATCGGACAGTGATATGCCCGCCTTCCGCCGTATGTTCTAAAGCATTTTTTACGATATTCCCAACGGCCTCTGAAACCCAAAGGGCATCACAATGAAATGTAATATTAGCATCCCCGGAAAGTGTTATTGTTTTGTTTTCCCGATCTGCCCAAAGCTCAAATCGTTCGAGAATATCCTGCATCAGAACAGAAATATTCTCTGGTGCTTTTTGCATTTGAATAATTCCGGCATCAAGCCTTGCTAATTTTAATAGTGTATAAACAACATCCTCGATTCGCTTGATCTCCCGCAGAGACTTTTGGGAAAAGTCCATTACTGCCGCCTGTTCCGTATCGCTTTTACCAATAATCTCATTATACATTTTCAATGCAGACAGGGGCGTCTTTAGCTGGTGTGACACATCCGAGATAATATCCTGCAAAAACTCTTTTGTCTGTTTTTCATTGTCTGCATGGGCAGAAAGGATAGCGGATA
>OGQY01002704.1_pt1 | contig 10357 bp, 7 predicted proteins | sample 1553361 | NCBI WGS metagenome assembly OGQY01 (sample SAMEA2579963, study PRJEB22360) | human gut metagenome | reverse complement strand
TCACACTCATACGATCGACAAGATATCCCATATTCGTGATCAATTCATCCGAAGTGCCAGGAATCGCTTTCACATGGATATATCCATTAAAATGGTACTTTGTACGAAGCAGATAAATCGCTTGATACATTAATTCCATCGTATAAGTCGGACTCTTTACGATTCCAGAGCTTAAAAATAACCCTTCAATATAATTTCTTCGATAAAATTCCACAACAAGTGTACAGATCTCGTCCGGAGTAAATGTTGTACGAACCCTGTCATTACTTACTCGGTTTAGACAATACTTACAATCATAAATACATTCATTGCTAAGTAAAATCTTAAGCAAAGACACACAGCGCCCATCCGAAGAAAAACTATGACAGATTCCAGCAGCCTCTGTATTCCCGAGCATTCCTTTCTTTCCACGGGAAGAACCACTGGAAGTACAGGCGACATCGTATTTTGCTGCATCAGCTAAAATCTTCAATTTTTCATTTAAAGATAAATCTTTTGATGAGATTTCCATATCAAACAGTTCCTTTCGAATATATGTTCTAGTTTAACATAAATAAACGTAATTTACAAATTGTATTTTGATCTGATCATCACATATATTTGAAAAAACCACCACATTAGTGACCATTAAGATCATAAATGTGATGGCTTTTTCTAACCAAGAATCTTCTTATTCGATACAGCTGCATCCTGATAAGAATATGACTTGGTTGTCAGAGATTCTAAAATCTGCTCAGGATGAACAATGGCATCTTCTAAAGATGTGACATAAAGCTTTTTATTACCGAAGCGGGAAGCTTCGTCGATCGCAACATCAGCAGCAATCACAATATAATCAGCTTCATCGATCTGTTCAGGGGAAAACTGATTTTGAATTCCCATAGCTCCCTGTGTTTCCACAGAAAGGTCAACGCCAAGTTTCTTACCTGCCTGTTCTAGTTTCTCTGCCGCAACATAGGTTTGAACCATTCCAGTCGGGCATTTTGTTACACACAAAATTTTCATGAAATCCTCCAATCGTATGTTACTCCTTCTTGATAGTCAGTATAGCATGAGATAGTAGAAAAGGAAAAGCAGAATGATAGAAAAAATAGTTTTTGTTAAAAGTGCATAGAAATAAAGTGAAAATATTGTTAATATCGACCATAAACAACAACTTGTAAAGAGGACCGTACAAGTTTTAAAATAAGAACCATAAGGAAGGAGGATGTCAAGCATGGGAAAGAACAAAGGAGAAATGAAATATCACACATTAAAGGAATCACTGAAGAATGATATTTTATCTGGTGTCTATCAACCGGGAGATAAGATGCCGTCAGAGAATCAACTAGTACAGGAATATGATCTTAGCCGCCATACCGTACGTAAGGCGCTGTCAATTCTGGAAGAAGAAGGTTATATCATTGCAGTTCATGGAAAGGGAACGTTTTGTACAGAACGGGCACTTCATAAAAAGGAATCAAAGAACATTGCAGTGGTTACAACCTATATTTCTGATTATATATTCCCTAGATTGATCCAAGGAATCAACAGTGTCCTTTCCAAAGATGGATACAGCATTATTTTTAAAACAACAGAAAATAGCAGACGAGGAGAGACAGCATGTCTTGAAGATATTCTTACAAAAGATATTGATGGATTGATCATTGAGCCAAGTAAAAGTGAGATTGTATGCAGACATCCAAAACTTTATGAGAATCTTGATAAATATGAAATTCCCTACATTTTTATTCACGGAGTCTATGAGGAGATGAAAGACAAACCCCACATTCTTATGGACGACTGTAAAGGAGGTTATCTGCTTACAAAATATCTGATCGATATGGGACATCAACATATCGTAGGAGTTTTTAAAGCAGATGATCATCAAGGAAGAGAACGACATAAAGGTTATGTGATGGCACTTCAGGAAGCAGGATATCAATATGATCCAGATATGGTTGTCTGGTTTCATACAGAAGATCGTCAGACGAAACCAGTAACATCGGTTGTTCAGATGATAAAGGATCAAAGAAAGATGGATGCAGTTGTCTGTTACAATGACCAGATCGCATTTTCAATCATTGGAGGATTGCATCAGATTGGTGTTTCAATTCCAGAAGACTTGTCGATTACAGGATATGATAATTCAATGCTTGCACATCAGCATCCACTTTCTTTAACGACTATTGCTCATCCACAGGAAAAACTTGGCGAGATGGCAGGACAGTTGTTGCTAGAAAAGATACAAGGTGGATCAGATAAAGACATGAAAACAGAGTATTTGATCGAACCGAAATTGGTGATCGGAAACTCATGTAAAAATAGGAATCAAGAATAGATATAAAACTGGGAGGCAAAAAATGGAACTTAAAAAAAATTACAAATTTTGGTTTGCAACAGGATCACAGGATTTATATGGAGATGAATGTTTAAGCCATGTGGCAAAACATGCACAGATCATTGTGCAGAATTTCAATGAAAGTGGTATCTTACCATTTGAAGTTGTATGGAAACCGACATTAATTGATAGTACTTCGATCAGAAGAACATTTGAAGAAGCAAATGCAGATGAAGAATGTGCCGGTGTCATCACATGGATGCACACATTCTCCCCAGCAAAATCATGGATCGCAGGATTACAGGCATTTAAGAAACCATTATTACATCTTCACACACAGTTTAATGAAGAAATCCCATATGACACGATTGATATGGATTTTATGAATGAAAACCAGTCAGCACATGGTGACAGGGAATTTGGACATATCGTAACAAGAATGGGAATCCCAAGAGAAGTTGTTGTTGGATATTATGAATCAAAAGAAGTGAAAGAAAAGATCGCATCTTGGATGAGAAGTGCAATCGGAATGGTGGAAAGTAAAAATATCCGTGTGGTAAGGATTGCGGATAATATGAGAAATGTTGCGGTTACAGAAGGTGATAAAGTCGAAGCACAGATTAAATTTGGATGGGAGATCGATGCATATCCAGTCAATGAGGTTGTAGATTATGTCAATGCAGTCAGCAAAGGTGATATTGATGCACTGACACAGTTATATTATGAAAAATACAATCTTTTATTAGAGGGCAGAGATCCGATCGAATTTAAGAAACATGTAGAGGTACAGGCAGGAATCGAGATCGGACTGGAAAAATTCTTAAAAGACCATGATTATCAAGCAGTTGTTACACACTTTGGCGATCTTGGTGGATTAAAACAGCTTCCAGGACTTGCGATTCAGAGATTAATGGAAAAAGGTTATGGATTTGGTGCAGAAGGTGACTGGAAGACAGCAGCAATGGTACGACTGATGAAAGTTATGACAGCAGGAAAGAAAGATGCCAAAGGAACATCATTTATGGAAGATTATACATACAATTTTGTTCCGGGAAAAGAGGGTATCTTAGAAGCTCATATGTTGGAAGTATGCCCAACGATCGCGGATGGTCCTGTTTCAATCAAAGTAAATCCATTATCTATGGGAGATCGTGAAGATCCTGCAAGACTTGTATTTACAGCAAAAGAAGGAGAAGGAATAGCCACTTCTTTGATCGATCTTGGACATCGTTTCCGTCTGATCATTAATAAAGTGGATTGTAAAAAGACAGAAAAACCAATGCCAGAGCTTCCAGTAGCGACGGCATTCTGGACACCAAAACCAGATCTTTATAAAGGAGCAGAGGCATGGATCTTAGCTGGTGGAGCACATCATACAGCATTTTCTTATGATCTTAGTGTAGATCAGATGGTTGCATGGGCAGAGGCTATGGGAATTGAGAGTGTTGTCATTGATGAGAATACAGATATCAGAATATTAAAGAATGAATTAAGATGGAATGAAGTAGTTTATCGTTAGAAAATGGAGGTAGTATCATGGAAACAAAGCAAATGATCGCAGATGGAAAAACAGCATTGGGAATCGAATTTGGATCAACAAGGATCAAAGTTGTACTGATCGACAAAGATCATCATCCGATCGCATCCGGAAGCCATGACTGGGAAAATCGTCTGGAGAATAATATATGGACTTATACATTAGAAGACATCTGGAGTGGACTACAAGACAGTTACCAAAACTTGGTAAACGACGTGAAAGAAAAATATGATATTACACTAACTAAGGTTGGAAGTATCGGATTTAGTGCGATGATGCATGGATATATGGCATTTGATAAAGATGGAGAATTGTTAGTGCCATTCCGAACATGGAGAAATACAATGACAGAAGAAGCTTCTGAGAAATTAACGGAAGCATTTTCTTATCACATTCCTCAAAGATGGAGTATCGCACATCTGTATCAGGCAATTTTAAAAGGCGAGCCTCACGTAAAAGATATTGATTACATTGCCACTCTGGAGGCATATGTACATTGGAAACTGACTGGAAAAAGAGTTCTTGGAATTGGCGATGTTGCAGGAATGTTCCCAGTGGACAGCACTACCAGGGATTACAATGAAAAAATGGTTCAGCAGTTCGATGAGCAGGTTGCTTCTTATGGATTCCCATGGAAGCTTCGCGGCATTCTGCCGAAATGTCTTGTTGCGGGACAGGACGCTGGCTGCCTGACAGAAGAAGGAGCAAAGCTTCTTGATGTAACAGGCAGGCTGAAAGCCGGAATTCCTATGTGCCCGCCGGAAGGTGATGCTGGCACTGGAATGGTAGCTACCAACAGCGTTGCAAAGCGTACCGGAAATGTTTCCGCAGGTACTTCCGTATTTGCCTCTATTGTTTTGGAAAAGGAGTTATCTGCACCATATTCTGAAATTGATATGGTTGCGACTCCATCCGGACATCCGGTTGCAATGGCACACTCTAATAACTGTACTTCTGATCTGAATGCATGGGTAAATATTTTCCGTGAGTTTGCAGAAGCAATGGGTATGGAAGCTGATATGAACAAGCTTTTCGGAACCTTATACAACAAGGCTCTGGAGGGAGATGTGGACTGCGGCGGACTTTTGTCCTACTGCTATTTCTCCGGTGAGCATATGACTGGATTTACAGAAGGAAGACCACTGTTTGTACGTTCTCCAGAGAGCAAATTCAATCTTGCCAACTTTATGAGAACCAATCTTTATACCTGCCTTGGCGCTATGAGAGTTGGTCTTGACATCCTGTTTAAGAAAGAGGGGGTAAAGGTTGACCGTCTTCTTGGTCATGGCGGACTGTTTAAGACAAAAGGTGTTGGACAGCAGATCCTTGCAGATGCTGTAAATGCCCCGGTTTCTGTTATGGAGACTGCCGGTGAAGGCGGTGCATGGGGAATTGCAGTGCTCGCTTCCTATCTTGTAAACAAAGAGGAGAATGAGACCCTGGAAGACTTCCTGGATACCAAGGTATTTGCAGGAAATCAGGGAAGCACCCTGAATCCGGATCCGGAGGGTGTAGAAGGCTTTAATATGTTCATGGAAAGATATATGAAAGGCCTGCCGATCGAGCGCGCAGCTGTGGACTCCAAAATCTGGTAAGTGGCTTGAAATGAGGCGGAGATGCCTCAGATCATTCCTGCAATCTGCACGCGAAAAAAGTTCTGTGTAGTTATAAAACGAAATAAGTGAGAACGGATGGATTTTTCTCTCAGTTAAAAACGGAGACCTTTCTCATACCAGAATGTGAATTTTTTCAGGATACTGGTATGGGGAGGGTCTTTTATGTTATAATACTGAGCATTGACAGACAAACATGCTCCAGAGCCTGTTTGAAAAATAAAGGAGATACACATGGTTTTCAGCTCGATGCTCTTTCTATGGATCTTTCTGCCCTTAGTACTGGCAGCATATTATATAAGTCCCGGAAAAATCCGAAATGGAATCCTGGTATTTTTCAGTCTGCTTTTTTATGCATGGGGAGAGCCGCTTTATGTTTTCCTTATGCTGTTTTCCGTGGCGGTGAATTTTACCGGCGGAATTCTGATTGAAAAATATCAGACCAGGAAAAAAAAGATTCTTGTGGCAACTTTGATTATTAATCTGGGGTTGCTGGGATATTTCAAGTATTTTGGCACTCTGACAGAAGCCATAACCGGACTTTTTTCAGCAGATGGAACAGGAACCACTCTTTTTCAGGTGGCGCTTCCAATTGGAATTTCTTTTTATACTTTCCAGGCGTTGTCCTATGTGATCGATGTGTACAGGGGAGAGGTGCCGGCACAGCACAATTTCTGGCATATGCTTTTGTATATTTCCTTTTTTCCACAGCTGATCGCAGGACCTATTGTAAAATATCGCGACATTGCAGCTCAGATTACAGGAAGAAAAGAGACTATCCGAAAATTTGCAGCCGGGATAATGCGTTTTTGCTGGGGACTTGGGAAAAAGGTTCTCCTTGCCAATTCCTTTGCCCGTGTGGTGGATGAAATTTTTAAATATGGTCCATATGCGGTATCCAGGAAGGCTCTGTGGCTGGGCGCAATTCTTTACATGATGCAGATTTATTACGATTTTTCAGGATATTCCGATATGGCCATTGGTCTTGGAAAAATGTTCGGATTTGAATTCCAGGAGAATTTCAATTATCCCTATACAGCTGGTTCCGTGCAGGAATTCTGGCACAGATGGCATATTTCCCTGTCTTCCTGGTTTCGTGATTATGTCTATATTCCTTTGGGAGGAAATCGTAAAGGCGCGGCATGCACCTATCGAAACCTGCTTATCGTATTTTTCCTTACCGGAATGTGGCATGGGGCTGGAATGGCATTTATCCTCTGGGGGCTTTATCATGGCCTTTTTCTTATACTGGAACGTGTGTGGCTTGGGAAAAAACTGGAAAAACTGCCTGGAATCGTGGGCTGGGGCTACACAGTGACCGCGGTGTTTTTTGGATGGATTCTGTTCCGTGCAGAAAATATTTCCCTGTTTTTCACTTATGTGAGAAATATGTTTGTGGCACATGGAGGAACCATTCTTCTTTCTGCATATCTTGACAGCAAAATGATCTTTCTGATCGTTATGGGTGTTTTATTTGCAGGAGTTTTGCAGAAGATATATGAGAAGGTCCGGGTACATTCCGCTGGAAAAATCCCTGCCAATGGAATGGTGACAGTTCCGAGAATGATCGCCTGTATGGTGATTTTCTGGCTGAGTGTGGCGGCACTTGTAAATAACAGCTATAACCCGTTTATTTATTTCAGATTTTAACAGGAAGCATATGAGAAAACAGAAAATTCTGATTGTATTATTTGCAGGAAGTCTGGTTCTGCCAGGAGTGGTGTGGGCTGGATTTTCCGGCAGATTTGATACGGAAAACAATGAAAACAGAAAACTGGCTGAATTTCCGGAGGTGAATCTGGAATCTCTGGGAGACTTCCCGGAGCAGTTTGAGGCGTATTATAAGGATCATGTGCCCTTCAAAAATGACCTGGTGAAGTTCTGCAACTTTATTGATACGGAATTTTTCCGCAATACAAAGATCGGGGATGTGGTGATCGGAGAAGATAACTGGCTGTTTTACCTGCCGGAAAGGGAGGGAGAAAATGCCATGGCAGATTACCAGAAAACCAATGTGTATACACTGGAACAAAGTGCGGAAATTGCATCCGGAATTGCAAAAGTACGGGACTGGTTCCTGGACAGGGGTGTGAAACAATTCCATTACTACGTGGCTCCCAACAAAGAGACACTTTATTCGAAGTATATGCCGGAGAAGCCAAAGGTGATTGGAATCGGGGATTCCAGAATGGAGACTTTTGCAAAATATATGAAAAAAAATTCCGACGTGGAATTTGATTTTCTGGCAGATTATCTGAGGGAGTTTACTGAAAAATACCAGCTGTTCCGAAAATATGATACTCATATGAACAATTTAGGCGGCTATATTACCAACGAGAAAATTGTACAGGATATGACAGGTGAAAGTCTGCCAATCGAAGATATTCATGTTCTGATCGGAACTAAACCTTGCAGGGGGGATCTGTCCAGGATGATCGGGCGGTATAAAGAGCTGAATGATGACAGGGAGTATGGGTTGAATTATTTTCACGATGGTATCCGTTACAAGGTGAAAAAAGAGGAGAGTGAAGGCGGCGAGGAGATCCTGAAAGTGTTTAAATCCAATTCGGAGAATGAGAAAACTTTAATGGTGATCGGGGATTCTTTTCGACTCCGCCTTGAAAAATACATGCCCTATCGCTATCAGAAAACCATATTTGTGAGAATTGATGACTTTGACCAGGAGCTTTTGGATAAATATGAACCGGATGACGTGATTGTGATTACTGTTGAGCGTGACCAGAGGTATATGGAAAAACTGGATAGTTATATTATACAGGACAGTGGAGAGTAAATGGTACAATATGATATATCAGAGCCTGTCCGGAATTATAGGATTTGTTTGTGGGAAAAATTTTTGTTTTATTGGTCACAGATGGAACAGTAACCACTTTTTTGTCACGGGAATCGTCAGAATATTTATGGGTTATTGACAATAAGTTCGGCAAATGCTATTCTGATATTAACTTGTTTTGTCAGATATGTCTGTTATGGAACTTTGTATAGTCCGTGACGGATCGTTGACAGAAACTGGTTGCTTAACTGGTAATGAGAGCAGTTGGGAATTACCAGCAAACAGCAACGGGAAGATTGCAGAATCCGTAAGGATTTATACCAAAGGAGGATCTTATGAAGAGAAAGAAAATTACCGCAATTTTGTTAGCATCCCTTATGGGAATCAGTGCAGTACCGGAACAGCTGCATTTTGCCGGAACCTTCCCAATATCTTTTGCAAAAGAATTTCACGGAAAAATGTTCCGGGATGAAGAGATTGCATTTGTTTATATTTTCAACGAACCTGTAAATACAGACGAACTTATTCTTCAGACAGAAGAGGTAGAGAGCGTTCAGTGGTTTGATCTGGAGGAAGTCTGTGAAAAATGCGAAAAACACAGGGATATCTTCTGCGTACCCACCGGAGGTCTGGAAGTGGTACGGAAATATCTGGATAAGGTAAAAACTGCATGAAAGATGGAAACCGTGCGGAGAGTAAGTTAAATGAAAGTTCGCGTAAATTGGATGATCCAGACATGAGAAAATCCAGTTACTCCCGCAGACAGATATTCCTTCCTTTTTTGGTGAGAATCCCTTCTATTTCCAGATTTTTAAGTTCTCTGGTCATGGCGCTTCTGTCCACGGTAAGATATTGAGCCAGTGCGGTATAAGACATAGGAATCTGTACGCTGCGGCTGTGAATCTGGATGGAAAGGTTGTTCAGATATGCCAGTAATTTCTTTCTGGTCGTAGCTCTGGATAATACATAAATTCTTTCCATTTGCTGCCTGGACTGCATTGCCGTCATCTGAAGCAGATTGCTGACCATCTGACTGTGATGGTGGCATGCTTTTTCACATCTTTTGATCACATGCTCATAATCAATGAATATTACCTTTGTTTCTTCTGCGGCAGTCACATAATAATGTTGGGCGTCTGCCGGGAGAAGAAACGGTTCTCCAAAAACAGCATCTTTCTTAAGCTCATCGATCATATATTCATTTCCTTCTTCGTCGCAGCAGTAAAGAACTGCCCTGCCATAAAGAACCAGCCCGATCTTGTTCATGGAACTGGAATATTCCATGATCGTCTCTCCATTTCGGAAAATATCTTCTCTTGCATGAAAACAGATGCGCATTCGTTCCTGTTCTTCGGGCAAAATATTTGTAAACAGTGTAATATGTTCCATCGCAATTCTATCCCCTTTTTCCAGATTATAACATATTTTTTCAGGGAAATCATCAATTTGTGACTTTTGCAACAGAAATTCTTGCGTCATTCTGTTATTCTTTTAACAAAGTTATGAATTACAACAAAATTACAGATTACAGGCAACCAAGAACTATAAAGCAAATAAAAGTAAAACAAAAAACTAAACCGGCACAAGTAAACAGAAAAACGGAAGCTTAATTATTCAATCTAAGAGAAACGGAGGAAATTATATGAAAATCACAGATACCATCAAATACGTAGGCGTAAACGATCACCGCATTGACCTTTTTGAAGGGCAGTACAAAGTCCCGGGTGGAATGTCTTATAATTCTTATGTGATCCTGGACGAAAAAATTGCGGTTATGGATACTGTAGATGCAGATTTTACTCACCAGTGGCTTGACAATATCCAGCAGGTTCTGGATGGCCGTAAACCGGATTATCTGATTGTACAGCACATGGAACCTGATCATGCAGCCAATGTTGCAAATTTCCTGAAAGTATATCCGGATACTACAGTAGTTGCTACAGGTAAAGCGTTTGGCATGATCCGAAACTTTTTTGAACTGGATCTGGAAGGAAAGAAAATAGAAGCGGAAAACGGCAGTACACTTTCTCTCGGATATCATCAGCTTACTTTCGTATTTGCACCGATGGTTCACTGGCCGGAAGTTATGGTTA
>OGQY01002690.1_pt1 | contig 10401 bp, 9 predicted proteins | sample 1553361 | NCBI WGS metagenome assembly OGQY01 (sample SAMEA2579963, study PRJEB22360) | human gut metagenome | reverse complement strand
CCCACAAGCAATGTCCATTATGGCTTTCTGCATTGGCTATTTTAATCTCTTTATCTGGATATTCTTTCTTGATTACATCAACTACAGCCTGTGCTACTCCGCCAGATACGGCAAAGTTTCTTCCGTCTGCGGATACATCGTTGACACCGTCTACGTCTTCATGCATTGCTTCAAGATCTAAGTCTTTTGCTGCGAAAATTCCACTCATTTCCTCGAAGGTAAGTACGAAGTCTACTTCACTTCGAACGGTTCTTCTCATCGCTTCAAGCTTCTTCGCTGCACAAGGTCCAATAAATACAACTTTGGCATCTGGTGTGTGATTCTTAATTAATCTTGCGGTTAATGTCATTGGTGTTAATGCCATGGATACGCAGTTTGCATACTCTGGGAAGAGCTTCTTAGCCATTACGGACCATGCCGGACAACAGGATGTTGCCATAAATGGAAGTTCTTCCGGTACTTCTTTTAAGAAGTCTTCTGCTTCCTGTTTCGCACATAAGTCCGCTCCGATCGCTACCTCAAGTACATCGGCAAATCCGAGTTCTTTCATGGCTGCACGAAGCTTTTCCGGTGTTACCTTTGGTCCAAACTGTCCTACGAATGCAGGTGCTACTGCAGCATATACCTTTTCACCGGACTGGATTGCCTTGATTACCTGATAAATCTGGGACTTATCAGAAATTGCACCAAATGGACAGTTTACAAGGCACATTCCGCAGGATACACATTTATCATAATCAATCGTTGCTTTTCCGTTCTCATCAGATGTGATAGCATTCATACCACATGCTTTTGCACATGGGCGTTCCTGAACAATAATCGCATTATAGGAACATACAGTAGCACAACGTCCACATTTGATACAGGCATCCTGATCGATGATGGACTTACCGGTTACGCGATCAAGAGAGATTGCCTTCTTTGGACATACTTCCATACAAGGATGTGCCAGACATCCCTGACATCCATCTGTTACATGTACTTTCTTTTCATCACATGCATTACATGCGAACTTAATTACGTTAATAAGTGGTGGAGTATAGTAGCCTTCTGGCTTATCTGCCTCCATAATTCCATCAGATACCGGTGCTGGTTCTGCTGCTCCTCTGTATGGCAGACCCATTGCCATTCGGAGTCGTTCTCCTACGATTGCCCTTTCAAGGAAAACGTCATTTCTGAAATTACCGGTTTCACCAGGTATGATTTTATAAGGCAGCGCCTCAATCTTTTTATCAACAGGTCCCTCTTCATAAGCCATTTTAGCTACTTCAGTAAATACAGCATGTCTGATTTCCTGAATTCTTGTTTCTACTCCTCTCATTCTTTCTTCCTCCTGCTGTATTTTCCTCCGCATCTTTTCAGTTAAAATTATTCCGCTTTCTATTACTATACTTGATTTCGAAAGTATTGTCATCTTTTTCCCGTATTTTTGCTGAAAAATTTCGGTCTGCACAAAAAAAGAACCTGCCGTCTCTGTATCATTTCACAGAAGTGACAGGTTTCTTATTTTTACCGCTCCCAGAGATCCGGGGCGAGTTCGTCTTTTTTCATACGCTGCATCAGTTCATCCACAGCCTGTTTCGGGTTTTTGTTTTCAAACAGAACCTGATTGACTGCCTGAATGATCGGCGTTTCGATTCCGAATTTTTTCGACAGGGTAAGACCCGCTTTTGCGGAATAGACGCCCTCGACGATCATCTGAACCTCATCCATCGCCTGCTGCATCGTTCTGCCCTGGCCGATCAGGTATCCGGCTTTCCGGTTCCGGCTGTGAACGGAAGCACACGTTACAATCAGGTCGCCGATACCGGAAAGACCGTAGAAGGTTTCCGCATGGGCACCCATCGCCGTGCCGAGCCGTGCAATTTCCGCGATCCCGCGGGTAATCAGAGCCGCTTTCGTATTGTCGCCGTAGCCAAGACCATCCGCCGTTCCGGCTGCCAGTGCGATGACATTTTTCAGAGCTCCGCCAAGTTCAATTCCCGTGATGTCCGGGCTTGTGTAAACGCGGAAGACCGGACTCATGAACACATTCTGCACATACAGTGCGCTCTCGCGGTCATGCGCGCCGACAACGATCGTGGTCGGCAGGCCGCGGCCGACTTCCTCTGCGTGGCTCGGTCCGGAGAGAACAACGACATTCGCTCCCGGCACTTCCTCCTCGATGATCTGAGACATCGTCATCAGGGTATCGGCTTCCACGCCTTTTGCCACATTGACGATGAGCTGGCCGTCCGGAATATCCGCCGCATACTTTTTACATGTGGTTCGCACGTACGGGGATGCTTTTGCCATTACAAGGATGTCCTGTCCGGAAAGGGAGCCGCGCACATCGCAGGTGAATTTCATTTCATCCGGCAGTCTGACGCCCGGAAGCTTCGTCAGATGCTCTCTGTGTTCCTTTAAGCTCTTAATTTCCTTTTCATTTTCCGAGCAGATCGTCACGTCATGCCCGTTGTTGCAGAGCAGGAGGCCGAGGGCGGTTCCCCAGCTTCCTGCTCCGATGATGCTAATCTTTGCCATATTTTATTTCTCCGACTTTTTGGATAAATACGTTTTCCGCTCTGTTCCCGCGATGAGACGCTTGATGTTTGCACGGTGCTCCCAAAAGGCAAGCACGGCAAGAAGTGCGATCACCACGTACATCTCATAGAGATACGGCGGTTCCAGCGCAAAGCAGCCCGCCTGTCCCATGATAACGGCCATTGCAAAAAAGACAACGTAAACCATCATGGAACCGAGGGAAACATAGTGTGTTACTGCAAGATTCAGGAAAAACAGCGCTGCACAGACCAGCGTGATTCTCCAGTCAAACGAGATAATCAGACCCGCGGTCGCAGCGATTCCTTTTCCGCCGCGGAAGCCTAAGTAAAACGGGAAGTTGTGGCCGAGAATCGTTCCGGCCGCAGCATACACCATCAACAGTTTCAGCATTTCCAGGTGCGATGCCCCAAAGAGCAGACGTACCGTCAGCACTGCCAGAATACATTTGATACAGTCGCCGGCAAGCGTGATGGCGCCTGCTTTTTTCCCTAAAGTCCGGAGCGCGTTGGTCGTTCCTGCGTTTCCGCTGCCGTGTTCCCGGATATCGATTCCCTTCGTTTTTCCATAAAGATATGAGGTCTGAAAAAGGCCAAATACGTATCCGATCAAAAGGCATATGATCCGTACCATAACTCTTTACTGCTCCTTCTCTTTTCGTTCTCTGATGATGAATTTCAGCGGCGTTCCGCGGAAGCCGAACGACTCTCTGATTTTATTCTCCAGATATCGAACGTAGGAGAAATGCATCAGTTCTTTGTCGTTGACGAAAATAACAAATGTCGGCGGTTTGACCGAAACCTGTGTCATGTAGTAGATTTTCAGTCGTTTTCCACGGTCTGACGGCGGCTGCTGCATAGCCATAGCCTCGGTCAGAATCTCATTTAAAACACCGGTCTGCACGCGCAGATTCTGGTACTGCAGAACCATGTCGATCGTCTCGAACAGTTTCGGAAGACGCTGTCCGGTCTTTGCAGAGATAAACAGAAGCTCTGCGTACGGCATGTACGCCAGCGTATTTCTTACTTTTTCCGTAAAACGGTAAATGGTCTTATCGTCTTTTTCCAGGGCATCCCACTTGTTGACAGCGATAATCATACCTTTTCCGCGCTCATGGGCAATCCCCGCAATTTTGGCATCCTGCTCGGTGACGCCCTCGGTTGCATCGATCAGAAGAACGACGACATCGGCGCGCTCTACGGCAGATACGGTACGGATGATGCTGTACCGCTCCAGTTCTTCTTTGATCTTGTTTTTCTTTCGAAGACCTGCGGTATCGATAAAGACATACTCATTTCCATTGTGCACGATCGTGGTGTCGATCGCATCACGCGTCGTTCCGGCGATGTCGGATACGATGACACGGTTCGAGCCCAGCAGTTTGTTGACCAGAGAAGATTTTCCCACGTTCGGCTTTCCGACGATGGCGATGCGCGGAATCTCGCTCTCCTCCTCGTTTTCCATCTCCGGATCAAAGTATCCTGTCACCTCATCGAGCATATCGCCGATGCCAAGCTTTCCGGATGCGGAAATGGCGTGCGGCTCTCCGATGCCAAGGTTATAGAATTCATAAACATCCATCATCTGACGGTCGAAGTTGTCGACTTTGTTGACCACCAGCACAACCGGCTTGCGGCTTCTTCGCAGCATATCAGCTACTTTTGCATCGGCATCTACAAGACCCTGGCGCACGTCGGTAATAAAGATGATAACGTTTGCCGTGTCGATGGCGATCTGCGCTTGATCTCTCATCTGAGAGAGAATGATATCTTTTGATTCCGGCTCAATACCGCCGGTGTCTACCAGCGTAAATTTGTGGTTCAGCCACTCTACGTCGGCATAAATACGGTCACGGGTTACACCCGGTGTGTCTTTTACAATTGAAATATTGTCTCCGGCCAATACATTGAACAGAGTGGATTTACCCACGTTCGGCCGGCCCACAATTGCTACAATCGGCTTGCTCATACATTGTTCTCCTTCTGTGTATCGTCTCCTGGTTTTCCTCCACAACGGCTTTCACCAGATCGCTGCCCGGCTCATCGACAATCTGAACCGGTGTTCCAAGGCGCTCTTCCACCTGTTCCACCGTCACATCGTCGAGAAAGACATTTTTTCCTGAACGGAGCATATTGCACGGAAGCAGCAGGCACTCGCCAAGATCTCTTCCCTCTAACTGCTCCATCAGATCCTTTCCGGTAATCAGACCGGATACGGTAATGGATTCTCCAAAGAAATTGTTGATAATCGTGATGACATCCGCCTGTATATTCGGATATTTCTCACGAATTTTCTGCATGTGTTTCTCTAACGACGGCGCCGCAGCTTTTCCGGTCGCAATCGTTACATGACGGCGGCGGTCGTCTCCCTTTCGTTTCGAAAGTTCTTCCACAACTTCGTCCTCCAGAAGCCGGAGCATTCCCACTCCGTTTTCCAGCTGGATATAGCCATCGTAATTGTCCTCTTCCGGGATCGGTTCTCCTGCCAGCAGATACCATTCGTCGCCGGCATGAATAAAGTGAAGTCCCCACTTTTCATACAGTTTTTTCTGCCATCTGTGGATCACGGCAAGGACTTCCTTTGCATCCTCCCTGGTAAACGGTTCCAGCGGCGCCAGACCGTCACGGTACTTGGAAAGCCCGACCGGAACAACGGAAACACTCTTCAGATGCGGCAGATACCTGGTCAGATCCGAAATGCTTCGTTCCAGCTCCGCACCGTCGTTGTATCCTTTACAGAGCACGATCTGTCCGTTCATCTCAATCCCTGCCTCATAAAGGCGCTGGACCTTTGGGAAAATGTCTCCCGCAAAACGGTTATGCAGCATTTTGCAGCGAAGCTCGGGATTGGTCGCCTGGAATGAGATATTGATCGGCGCCAGATGGTAGCGGATAATCCGGTCAATGTCATGGTCGCTCATGTTGGTCAGTGTGATATAATTTCCCTGCAGGAAGGACAGACGCGAATCGTCATCCTTAAAATACAAGGTGGGACGCATTCCCGGCGGCATCTGGTCGATGAAGCAGAAAATGCAGTTGTTGCTGCAGGAACGGTACTGATCCATGAACTCATTCTCAAACGTGATTCCGATTTCCTCGTCGTACTCTTTTTCAATCTCCAGATCCCATTCTTCCCCGTTTTTCTTTCGGATCGTGAGTTCCAGATAGGAGTCGTTGGTCTGGAAATGGTAATCGAAAACGTCCTCGATTTCTTCCCCGTTGACACGAAGCAGTTCGTCTCCCGGTTCCAGTTCAAGCTCTTCGGCAATACTGCCCGGTTCTATTTTCTTTATGATGTGTTTCGTTTTGTTTTTCACAGATATTACGTTATGGCCTTTCCTTTTCCTTCATTTTCTGTCCGAAAGGCAGCAGAACTCTGCATAGCCAGCGGACATTCATTCATTATAATAACAACAACCTGCACAAAAAGCAAGGATTCTTTCGTTTTTTGCTTGACGCGCCCTTTGTTTCGATGATATAAATAGGAAGAAAAAGCTTTGTAAAATATGTCGATTACTGGAGGTTTGTATGGCTAATTTAGATTTACTTGAAAATTCCATTCCGGTCGCCCCGTTAAAGCTCGCCGCTCTGCCGGGCAGCATGGAAATGGCAAAAAAAGTCGATGCGTATCTGGTTCAGTTCCGTAAAGAGCTCTCCGAGCGCCGCAACGGAGTTCCCTTTTCCGGATATTCCGAGGATTCTTTTCTGATTGACTGCGAGTGCCCGCGTTTCGGTTCCGGCGAAGCAAAAGGAAAGATCAACGAATCCGTCCGCGGTGCCGATCTTTACATCCTGGTTGATGTCTGCAACTACAGCATCACTTACAAGGTCTGCGGCTACGAGAACCACATGTCACCGGATGACCATTATCAGGATCTGAAACGTATCATCGCTGCTGCAACGGGAAAAGCACACCGGATCAACGTAATCATGCCTTTCATTTATGAAGGAAGACAGCATAAGCGCACCAAACGTGAGTCTCTCGACTGCGCACTTGCTCTGCAGGAGCTGATGAATATGGGTGTTTCCAACTTCATCACCTTCGACGCACACGATCCTCGTGTCATGAACGCAATTCCGCTCGGCGGCTTTGACAACTTCATGCCAACCTACCAGTTTTTAAAAGCCCTTCTTCGTTCCGTTCCGGATCTGACGATCGACAACGATCATCTGATGATCATCAGCCCGGACGAGGGAGCGATGGCGCGTGCCGTATACTTCTCCAACGTGCTCGGCGTCGATATGGGTATGTTCTATAAGAGAAGAGATTACTCCACCATCGTAAACGGAAAGAACCCGATCGTGGCACATGAGTTCCTCGGCGATTCCGTAGCAGGAAAAGATGTTGTCATCATCGACGATATGATCTCCTCCGGTGAGAGTATGCTCGACGTTGCAAAACAGGTCAAAGAGCGCGGCGCTGACCACGTCTTTGTCTGCACCACCTTCGGCCTCTTCACCGATGGTCTGGAGAAATTCGATGCTTACTATGAGAAAGGCTATATCAGCAAAGTCATCACCACCGACCTGACCTACCGTACACCGGAACTCGTTTCCCGTCCTTGGTATGAGCCGGCTGAGATGAGCAAATATATGGCAAGCATCATCGATACGCTTAACCACGACGTATCCGTTGCAAAAGTACAGTCTACGACAGAGAAAATCAATAAGCTGCTGGCAAAACACAGATAGTCGATTTTGTGTCCGCCGGATGCATACAGCAAAAAACGGATCTGTTTTTTCCAGGTCCGTTTTTTGATGCTTTCTATTCTGTTTTCGATCCTGTTTTCAGACCAGGGAAAGGAATGCCGCGAGGTTTCCTCTTTTTCCCTTCGACGCACGGTGGGAATACAGGAAATCCGGGTTGCAGCAGGTGCAGAGGTTCGGCAGATGAATCTGCTTCTCCGGCACTCCTGCCGTAAGAAGGATCTGATGATTCGCCTCCCAGAGATTTAACTGGTATTTTCCATCTGGTTTTCCGTAGAACAGTTTCTCATGCAGTGTTTCCGGGAATGCTGCCCGGAACTCTTCGATCACGTCACCGCTCACCTCGTAGCAGTCCTGGCAGATCGACGGGCCGACGGCTGCGATCACATCTTTTGCTTCTGTTCCAAACCGTTCGTGCATCGCATCGAGCGTTGCCTGTCCCATCTTGTGGACCGTTCCACGCCAGCCGGAATGTGAAAGTCCAATTGCACGGTGCACCGGGTCGACAAAGTAGAGCGGCACGCAGTCCGCATAGAATGTCGCAAGTACGACGCCCGGCTCGTCAGTAATCATACCGTCAATATCATGAAAATCGCGGTCTCTTGTCACGCCGCTGCCGCAGTCTGCTTTCGTCACATAACGGACCTTCGTTGTGTGTGCCTGATCGGAGGTAACAATGTTTTCCACTTCAAACCCCGCCGCCTCACAGAATCTTCTGTAATTCTCCCGCACATTCGCCGGATCGTCGCCGCGCGAAAAGCTGAGATTCATGCTGGAAAGATGTTCCTTACTCACCCCGCCGATCCGTGTGGAAAATGCATGGCGGATGCCCTCAATTTTCTCAATCGCCGGCCAGGTCAGATAGACCACGCCGTTTTCCGCCTCGTTGACATGCATCGTTTTTTTATCGTTTTGTTTCCATTGAATTGGTATCATAAAAACTCCCTTCCTACCAGCCGCTCCCCTGATAATAAAACGCGTTCGCATAGACGCGGATCTCCTCCGGTGTCTCTGCCACGACATCGAAACGGCAGGGCACATCCATCGGGATCTGGTGGAGCATGCGGTAGTAATCTGCTGTTTTTGAAATTTTCTTCTGTTTCTTTCCATCCACGGCGCTTGTCGGATCTCCGGCTGTCCGGCCGGTGCGGTATTTTACTTCGATAAAAATGTATGTGTCGTCCTGTTTTGCGATCAGGTCGATCTCACCGAAGCGGCACCGGAAATTCCGCACCAGGATGTGATATCCCAGGCTTTCCAGATATTCTGCCGCACGGCTCTCCTGCCTCGCTCCTACTTCCCGCTGGTTCAAATGCGATACCCTCTCCTTTTTTGATGCGGTGCTTTTACACGAAATGGCCGATAAACGACTGCCGGTGGATCGGTGACGGGCCGATTTCTTTTAAAGCAGCGATATGCTCTGCCGAACCATAGCCCTTGTTCGATGCAAAACCGTAGCCCGGAAGCACCTTGTCGTACTCTTCCATCAGGCGGTCCCTTGTCACCTTCGCAACAATACTTGCCGCCGCAATCGAAACACTCTTGGCATCTCCCTTGATGATCGGCACCTGGCGGATGTCCACCTGCGGGATTTTCACCGCATCGTTTAAGAGCACATCCGGCTTCACGGAAAGCTTGCTGATCGCCTCCCGCATCGCCTCGTACGTTGCCTGTAAAATATTGATCTCGTCGATCCGCGCCGGGGAGGCATAGCCGATGCCGACGGCCACTGCCTCGCGCATGATCACATCGTACAGCTCGTCGCGTTTTTTGGCCGTCAGCTGCTTGGAATCGTTCAGATACAGGATTTTACTGTCGCGCGGCAGAATGACCGCACCTGCGACCACAGGGCCCGCCAGAGGGCCTCTTCCGACCTCGTCGATGCCGCAGATCCAGCCAAGATCCTCATATTTGTGCTCGTAGATCTTCATCTGTTCCGTGCGCTCACGCTCTTTTTTTAAGGCCTCTTCCTGTTTCTGGTATTTTTGAATCAGATTTTGTACGCCGGCACGGGAATCCTCTTCATATTCCAGATAAAGGGCGGGCAGCTCCGTCTCCGAAGCTGCCGCAAAAATTTCCCGTATGGCGGATATCGATTGTTTTTTCTCTGTCATCGTTGTTCTCCGCATTTTTTATTTTGATAAATCCATTTATTCCGGTTTTTCCAGCGTGATTCTGCCGAGCTTTCCGCTCCGGAAATCATCCATCAGAAGCCGTGCTGCTTTTTCGTAATCGAGCTCATTTCCCTTTTTCAGGCAGCCGCGCACACGCGCAATCTCACCCAGGATTTCCACACGATCCGTCATACCTTCAAAGCCAAAGCGTTTCTCCAGCGTTCCCGGATACTCTGCCGTCAGATAATCGATGACGGACAGCGCCAGCTCCTCCACGTTCAGGATCTCATCGTTGATGGAACCGATCATCGCAAGATGCAGTCCCACCTGCTGGTCCTCAAACTTCGGCCACAGGATACCAGGTGTGTCCAGAAGCTCCAGCTGTTTGCTCAGACGGATCCATTGTTTTCCCTTCGTGACGCCCGGTTTGTTTCCGGTTTTCGCACAGGCTCTGCCCGCATACGCATTGATAAATGTCGATTTTCCGACGTTTGGAATACCGACAACCATCGCGCGGACCGGACGGTTCAGGATGCCGCGTTTGCGGTCGCGCTCGATTTTCTCTTTGCAGGCCTCCTGTACGGCGCTGTTGATCGCTTTCATGCCGGCTCCGGAACGGGAATTGACCTTCACAACAGAATATCCCTTTCCCTTGAAATATTCCATCCAGGCATCGTTTCCGCGCTCATCGGCAAGGTCCGATTTGTTCAGCAGGATCAGCCGTGCTTTGTTCTTTCCAAGTTCATCTATATCCGGGTTGCGGCTCGCTGCAGGAACTCTCGCATCGACCAGCTCAATCATCAGGTCGATGAGCTTTAAGTCTTCCTGCATCTGTCTGCGGGCCTTCGTCATATGACCCGGGTACCACTGATAATTCATGTTTCTTCTCCTTCTATGCTGCGTTTACACGAAACCGATTTTCTTCCACGGCGAAATCGTAAACCAGAGCTTTCCGACAATGCGGTCCGAATCCACGAGTCCCATGCCGTTGTGGCGGCTGTCCTCGCTGTTGTTCCGGTTGTCGCCGAGCACAAAGTACT
>OGQY01002684.1_pt1 | contig 10419 bp, 7 predicted proteins | sample 1553361 | NCBI WGS metagenome assembly OGQY01 (sample SAMEA2579963, study PRJEB22360) | human gut metagenome | reverse complement strand
CGAGGAAGTGGTAGCCGCTCTTCGGCGGTGCTTTGGGTACATAGCTCAGCACGCCGCCTTCGACCGTTTGCTGCTCGTACCAGAGCTCCCCGTCGGAGAAGAACGTCACGAGATAGCGCACGATCTCGCCGTCCGCTTTCTGGTAGCCGCAGAGATTGCACTTCGGCTTAGACGACACGGTCGGCTGGCAGAAATCGTGGGGTTCCAATTTAAACCAGAGGCCGCAGCCGGAACACTGCATGCCGTGATAGTTCTCCGGATTCTCCGTATACTTCTTATACCCCCCGCTAAACTGATGGCTGACAACACCGATGGGCGTTCCGGACTCAAGCAACACACCGCAGACCGCGCAGACCGTATCGCCGGTGTAGCCCTTATCCAGGCAGGTGGGATCCTTCGCGTTGACCAGCTCCTTATTTTCATGTTCGCAGGTTTCCTCCGGCCGCTGGTAGCCGCAGGTGCAGGTGTTCGGTGTCTCGCTCGTCGAATCATAGGCGTGTGGATCGTGCGCGCTCTCTTTATTGAAGCACCGCTGGCAGAGCTGCCAGTGATAGTTCTCGCTCATCAGCCACGCGCCGCCAAACTCGTGCCCCAGCGCGGAAGTCGTAAAGGTCTGGCTGCGATCGACCGCATAGCAGTCCTCGCGAGAGCAGGAGAGATAGTAGATGCCATCCGTCGTACAGGTTGCGGGACGCACCAGCGCGGCAGGATTCGCTGTATCCTCCTGTGTAAACTCATGGTTCTCAGGGCCGACCTTGCGGTCGCCTCTCGGCATGATCAGCGTTGCACCGGTCAGGCTGCGGGAATTGAGAATCAGCGCGGTATCGTCTGCATCGTCCACACGCACCCAGCGGCAGAAACCATCTTCCTGAAAGCTGCTGTCTGCCACCAGATGGACGGTCGCGCCGGCAGGAACACAGAAGTCTTCTCCCGCGGATTCCACCTTGACACCGCCGTCCATGTACCATGCGCTGCAATCCAAGAGATCCAGTTGGTACTTTTCTGCCGCTGCATCAATCAGGGCGGCAAAGGTGTATTCTGCCGTCGCGGTGGTCTTATCGGTCGAATCAATCTCCAAGGCCACCTTCTCGCCGTTGATCTTGCAGGAATTTTTTGCAAAGGTATAGCCGTTCTCTGCTTCCAGCACAACGCTGACGGTATAGTTAATGTGAGGCTTAAAGACGTTATGCGCCGGATTCCAGCTGACGCTCCGCACGGTGAAGTGGCTGACATTGCCGTTGTTCATAACGTCAGTTACCTCTGTGCCCGGTGTTTCGCCCAGCTTGGGCGCGGTGACCGTCAGCTCGATGGCGCCGACATGCTCGGAAAGTTCTGCGTTCTTGACGAACTTCGTCTCGCCGCAGTCGGTGCGCTGGCAGGTGTAGAGCGTTCCTTCGCTCTTGCCCTGTGTTGCGGGTTTGCCGCCGTCCCAGTCGTGGCTGAGCTTGTTGAGGACATGGCCGTAGCGGAAGATCTGTCCGCAGCCGGCTGTGCACTGCTGGTCGCCGCTATAGCCTGTGGTGGTGCATCCGGGCTTCACCTCATTGACCAGCTTGTAGTTGCCGGCAATTTCGTGGAGGGACGGGGTAGACGTGCCCTTCTTCGCGATCCTGTTGCACGTTGTGCAATACTGGTTGCCGGAATAGCCCTTCTCGGTACAGGTCGCCGTTCTCACATCGCGCAGCGTAAAGGGGCCGCTATGACGGAACTCTCCCGTCTCGCCCTTTACGGTGCCGCCGCAGGCCGTGCAGCGGTAGTCGCCCTCATAGGTGCGGTGCCGGCAGTCGCCCGATCTGGCGTTATAGCGTTTGCCCGACTCGGGGTCCGTGGTGGCCGAGTTGGTCGTTTTGTAGTAGTACAGCGGCTGCAGCGTGCCGGTATGGCCGGCGTTTGCAGGCGGGTAGATATCCGAACCGGCACTGATGATATGGCCGCAGTCTGCGCAGGCGGTGTCGCCGGTGTAGCCCTTGCGGTCGCAGACCTGCTCCTTCGCATTAAGCACCGTGGTGCCGCCGCTGTGGTCACAGGCAGCATAGACCGGCTCGAAGAAGAATTGGCCGCCGCCGGGTGCGCTCATGGCGCTGAACGCCGGGATCGTGCAGCCCCACTCGAGCGCGGAGTCGTTGGTTACCAGCTTGAACAGGGTCTTCGCCTGGCTGTCATTCCATTGCTTGCTAACATTAGGTCTATCGTTGTATTCGCGGAGATACTCCACCTTCCAGCCGATGGCCTTCTGATTGGTTCTCTCCTCGGGGTAAAGGCGGATCTTGTCGCCGGGCTTGACGATCATACGGGTTGCCCGGCCGTTTTTCACCGTCACAAGGGCGGTGTCCTTTGTCCAATCGCCGTCAATTTTTTTCGTCTCTTTGTATTCGCAGACGCTGCATTCAGCCTCCATGCCGCCTTTGCCACCTACGGTGTCAGGACACAAAACCACGTTCCAGCGGCCCCAGCTATGGGGAACCATGATGAATTCCTCGCAGCCGGGAACCTTGCACTTTTCGGGGTGGGCATAGCCGGACTCAAGAATGAGCTGCTCCACCGTCTTGGTCGAGCCGCCGATGTTGAAGGTATAGTAATAGATATAGTCGAAGCCGGTGTAATCCCAGTTCCAGCCGTACTCATGGACATGGCTCTTCACAGGAACGATATAGTCGCAGACGGAACATCTGAGCACATCGACTCTGCCGCCGCCCACCGCGTCAAGGCTTCTGTCAAGCACAAAGGTATGCGGGAAGATGCGCTCCTTGGAGCCGGTGGTCATATAATGTGCTTCGTATTCTTCTGCGCCTGCTTCAAACAGGCACGGGAGCTTGTGGCCGTCGCACTTCGGGTCGCCGCCCACGACACCGTCATGGGTAACCCCATTCTTATCGACCCAAGTGACCTTGTATTCCGGCGTTCTCTCGCCGTCGTCCGTGGGCACACGCACACCGGCCTGCTTATAGCTGAAGGCATGGGCGGCCGTCAGCTTTGCCTCCGCCGTTTTCATGGTGTCCGAAGCGTCACCCTTTCTGCCGATGACGCAGTAGTAGGAGTAGTCCTCCTGACAGGCCTGGGTGGAAACCGACATCTTCAGTGTGGAGGTCGTCACACCCGTGTAAAACCTACCCTCCGGTAGCTTGTAGGGTGCCGCCGTGGGAATCTCATTATTCTTCCGATACCACTGATAGGTCAGCTCGTCGCCCTTCAGGCTCTTTGCCGAGACGGAGAAGGTGACCGGGTTATTTTCATAGTACAGCAGGCCGTTTTCCGGCTCTTCGTTATAATCGTCGTAGATAGAGGTCTTGCACTTGACGCCCTTGGGCTGGCGGGTGATGACGATGGAGCTGCCGCTGATATAGCCGCAGACCTTGCACACGCCCTTGGCGTCAGACTCGTGGCCGGCGGCATTCATCTTTTCATCGTCGCAATAGCGGCAGGGGTGCCAGTGCTGCGTTGCGTCGGCTGACCAGGACGAGGAAGCGATGTGGGTATGCCCGGCGCCGGAATGCTCCGTCTTCAGATGATCCTCAAAATCAGAGTCGCTGAAGCACCAGTCGTCATGATCGCAGCCCATCGCTCTCACGGCATCGAGGCAGCAGTCCTTGCAGCGCTGATCGCAGCCATCCTCGCAGGGATCGCTGTCGTGGAAGCACAGGCCGCAGTCCTCGCAGAAGTGATCCGCATAGTCCGTGTCCATTGCGCACATCCCCTCGGAGCAGTCGGAGTTGCCCTCGCAGCACTCCTTGCACAGCTCGCAGGTTTCGCAGAACTCGTTCTCGTCGCCCTTATCCGTGACCCAGCCGTCGCAGCCCGGGCAGATGTGCTCGTCCCACTCGGCGCTTTCCACGCAGGTCTCGCCGTCCGGGCAGCCGCCGCCCTCGGAGTTATCCCTGCAGCACTCCTTGCACAGGCCGCAGTCCTCGCAGGACTCCTGGTTCAGCAGGCATTCCTCGCACTGCTCGCAGGCCGTGTGGCAATCGATGCAGTGGATGACGCCGGTATCATCGTCGTCCACGCACTCGTCCACCGCGCCGAAGCAGGCGTTGCACAGCGAGCAGTGCATCGGGTCGCTGTCATCGTTTGCGCAGTCGTCGCAGAAGCCGCAGGTGTCGCAGATGGTGATGGAGCAGCAGGGGCCCTTATAGCATTCGCCGCACAGCTGGTCATCCTCGCCGATGTAGCATTTGCCGCAGGTGGAGCAGTGCGTTTCCTCCATGCAGTCGGCGCACTTGTAGCATTGATCGCACCAAAAGGGCGTATTGAACAGACACTCACCACAATCGTTGCAGTGGAATTCAGCGAAGCAGTCGGAGTTGCAATCAACAGTGCAGAACCCGCAACCGTCGCAGCAATTCTCAGCCCAGTGGTAGTGGTCGCAGTATTCGCAATCTTGGCCGTCGTCGTAGTCTTCCCAAAAGGCGTGGGCATGAAGCTCCATGCCCGGCAGCAGCGAGAGCAGCATCACCATGCTCAGCAGCCACGACAGGAGCCTCTTTCCACGAGGAGAACTCCTCGTGGAAGAAGTGTACACTTCTTCGTGATTTTGTCTTTTCATTTGTCGTCTTCCTCCTTTTCCGGCTCCTGCGGAACCATGAAAAAAATTGCTTTTCCCGCCGTCGGGAATGGGGGACGGCCTGACAGCGGGAATGCCGGTGTCTCAGCTTATCTCTACCATAGTTTTCCGTAAAAAGATATATGCCCAAGTCCTGTTTTGGGGCAAAACCGCAAAAACATGACTTAGGCATAGACGGAATAGACAATGGATTTTATTTTTGATTGTGTAGTTTGACGTAGAGGAATTGGAGCATCACCACGCTTCTGCCAGCAGGAAGTCTGCAAGATGAACGATCTTGATGCCGTTTTCGATGCCGGTATCCATTTCGTTGAGCGTGACGACATATTTGGGGTAATGGTCGCGGAGCTCCATCAGGTTCCCCACCTCGCGGTCGGACGCTTCGGGGATCTGGACGCAGACCTGCACGTAAATGCGCTCGTCGCGGCGCGTGGCGACAAAGTCGATCTCCTTGGCATCGTTCTTGCCGATGAATACATCGTAGCCGCGGCGCTTCAATTCGAGGAACACGATGTTCTCCATCGCGCCGTCCAGCATTTTGCGGTTATAGCCCAGCAGCGCGTATTTCAGCGAGACATCGGCAAGGTAATACTTCTCCTGCGTTTTCAGGATGCTCTTGCCTTGCAGGTCGTAGCGTTCGCAGGGGTAGATGATGAATGCCTGCTCCAGCCAGCGCAGGTAGTTGTAGATGCTCTCCACCGAGACCTTGCGGTGTTCGCTTTTGAGGAAGGTGGAGATCGCGTTTGCCGAGAAGGTCTTGCCCATATTCTCGATGATACCCAAAAGAGTTCATATATTCAACAAGTTTTTAAGGTCTAACGCGAAAAACTTTTCGTGTTAGACCTTAAAGTTAAGCTGTTCGCCCGTCTCTTTCGCTCACACCAGCAATTCCGCTATGTACCGCACCTTGACCACATGGCCGATCGCAGTGCGATCCGCGCGGGTATAGTTCGCAGTTCGTACGGTACTCATCTTCTTGACCATCTGGCCGCCGACGGAACCGGCCTCGCGAGAGGTGAGATCGCCGTTGTAGCCCTGCTTGAGGTTGACGCCAACCTCCCTTGGTGTACCCCGGTCATCTTAAAATGCCCATTTACGCATGCTTTACGATACGATGAGGGGAAAGGCGCCATGCGCATCGCAATGTGAAACAGGCTCCACTCTGGTGTGTAGGGAGGATACAATTCGTGTAACGAGTGGTTCTACAGGTCTATTGCGGCAGGAAACTCCCTCATCGGAGGGCCCTCCAGCTCACCGATGAACTTATAGAAGATTCGCACGCTTTGCCGAAATGGCTGGCTGCGGTGCGTAGCCTTCTGCATTCCTTCCGGCAGTTCTTTGGGGCCAACTTCTATCCGCCTGACAAATGTCACCAAGGTATCCCGATCCAATTCCTTGATGTGCGTGTACTTATTGGTCAATTCAAAAAACGCTCGATAGCTTTCCTGCGTTTCATTTACCGGATCAACGACGCTCAGACTGTCGATCGTCTTTTCAAGGCCAGCTGACTCTCGCTGGAGCTCAGAGAGCATCCGTTCCAAACGGCTGTCATCAATTTTACCCTCGGCATTGTCTGTATATAGTTTCGTTATAACCTTATCGATGGTAGCCAAACGAGCCTTGGCTTTTTGGAGCTGGAGCTGTTTGGCCTGAATCAGATTATCATCACCAGCACGCTGCATGGCCTCTCGAGCTACGGTTTCTTTCTCTTCGGAGCTTAAACAAATGAGCGAATTCAAGTCTTGGCGAACTACCTCAAGTATATCGCTATACTTGATGCGGACACCAACACAGGGATCCGTAATATCAGGGCGATGACGATTGCAACTGAGGTACCAGTACTTATCTCGCTCACCTTTATATACAGTTCCGCACGAGCACAAAGCGTGTCCGCATTGCGCACAAAAAGCAATCCCCGAGAAGATACTCCGCCGGACATGATCGTATTGGCGAAAGTCAAAAGTGCCCTTGCCTAAATTGAACTGAGCCAAATCGAATACTTCCTGCATTACGATCGGTTCATGGGTGTTCTCTGTGACTGCCCATTGTTCCTTTGGCACGTTCAGTTTTTTCTTCGACTTTATGCTGACTTTCTTGGACTTTCCCAGGAGCGTGTGGCCCAAGTAAACTGGATTTTTAAGAATTCGCTTGACAGTCGTATAATTCCATAAATCGGACGCTCGTGCTGCTCCATCTTCCGAGAAGTTCCCTTTATAAAGGACCTTATACTTTAATGGCGGCATGATACCGTCGCTATTAAGATCCATAGCTATTTTCCGGCTCGAGTCCCCGTTCGCCGCAGCCTCAAAAATTCGCTGAATGATCGGTGCGGTTTCCTCGTCCGGCACCAGCCGATTCTTATTTCGGGGGTCTTTCACATAGCCGTAGGGGGCACATGCGCAATATAGGCCTTTCTCCCTCTTGGCTTTCAGAACCTCCTTGACTTTTCTTGAACTGTCACGAAGGTAAACTTCATTCATGGCGAACTGGAAAGGCGCCATGACGTTTTCCTGCTCGGTATCGAAGTTGTCGGCTACCGTCAGATAACGAATTCCATGCTCAGGAAAGTACTGTTCAGCATAATAGCTGGCCTCTCGCATGTCTCTGCCAAGTCGCGAAAGGTCTTTGGTGATTACGATATTTGCTTTGCCTTGCTCTAAAAGCGCAATCATCTCTTGGAATGCCGGACGGTCAAAGTTACCACCGGACCAACCATCATCGACAAAAACGCGAACCAGGAGTATCTCATTCCGTTCACAATAGTCTTGAATGATCATCCTCTGGTTCTTGATGCTGGAGGATTCACCCTCGGCAGCCTCTTCATTAGATAGTCTCAGGTAAGCAAATGCGATTCTGCGAATGTCGGTTCTCACATTAACCTCCTTCGACGAACCGACCCACTATAGGATATTATACGGCATCGTCTGTACCTTCGTCAAATGCAGATTTTCCGTTCTTCTCTTTCAGCAGTCGGCTTATAATCAAATCTGGAACAGATTGGGTGTCTGAATAGGATCGGTGGACAATATAGGTCGCTTCACCAAGTTTTATTTCACTCATTTGGTTTTCTTCGCCTCCACCGATAGTATTCTCCAGTTTCGGATCCATCATGCGGTTCTCCTTCTACATAAACGAAAGAGCTCTTCAGAATAAATGTAGAAAAAGAGGGCCTTTTGAACGCATTCTGGAGCAGGCTCCGGATCGATTTATAGAAAATGACCCGTCTCCCAGAATTGCGGGAACGCGCTCCCGCGACTATGCGCCTCGCGCACTTCCTGCACTGTTCGAATGGGAAAACGAGGGGCAGACCCCTACGGCAAACCTTTGACCATAATTGTGCCTTTCAGGCGATTAAACCAGCAGTTCAATGACAACTGCTGCAGAGACAGATATCATAGGGACGCTTAACACGCCTCTGCTGTTTAGAGCCATCGTGATGCACCAGAGACAGCCGGCCAGTACCCAGGCAAGCCCGCCGATCAATCCTCCAAATAGGAACCAGAGAATATTTCCAATCGTAGACATAGTCGTTACCTCAATTCCTCGCTATTTCGCACCCATTGCAAGCTGTCGCTCGATCCATGCCATCAGCAGCCTCACGATGCGTTTCTGCTCATCCTCCGTCAGCTCACGCCCCATCGGGACATGATACCACTTGTTCAAGCAGCCACGACAGCAGCAGGCACAAGCATGCTGCGCAATAAACACCGGATGCCCACGCATTGGCGTTTGCTTGCCGTCATTTGGAACGCTCGCCGGCGCAAGCCACGTTTGGATGAAATCGGCAGCATGACGCTGAATGGTTCCCATGCCCTTGTCCATTATGTACTGCCTGTCCTTTTCGCTCAAATGAAACTTTGCGCGGAAAGCGGATTTTTGCAGGCGCAAAAGCGTTTGCTCAATGGTTGACATGAGCTCAATCCATCCTATCCCGCAGTACGAAAGCAAGCTTTTCCCGCAGATCCTCGCTAAAGCCGTCGAGGTCAGCCATTGAAATTACACCATCGGACAGCAGACTCAATAGGTTCAGCTCCATGTTGGCGCGGCTCATGCGCATCACCACGCCACCGCTCTTTTTATCCTCACGCACACGCTTTTCCAGCTCCCAGAACTTCTCTGACGCGGAACCGCCGCCTGAGAGCAGCGCGATATATTCGCGATTCCGTCTTTCCATGTACGCCTCCTGCCAGATAGGGAGACGAGACCTGAAAAGTCTCCAGTCAGATTCGCTGACTTTATTCATGCTGCTCATTCGGACACCTTCCATCCCAGCTCCTTGATTTTGCGAACGAGCTCGTTCTTGTCCATTGTTCCGCCAGCAAACGCCTCCTGAATGCCGGGGCCAAAGGAGATGCTTGGAGCACCGGTATTGCCATGCATCGCTGCCAGTTCATTCGGCGTCCAGCCGCGAAGGCACCACAGACGACTCCCGTTATGATACTGCATCATAAGCCGCATAAGAGTACTGTGCTGCTTTTCCGTCAGGCGGACACCTACCTCGCACAGTTCAATCAGCACATTCTGAATCATATCTGTTGTACAAAGATAGCCGATATTTTCTGTCCGCCTATATGACCGCATGATCTTTTCCGCCTCTGTACCGCTATACTCTTCCAGCAGAGCGGAATAAGTGGCAGGAACTTTCTTATAATACTCCAGATTGAACTGTTCGTTCAAATTGAGAAAGGAAAACTCGCTCAATTTCTTCCCGCGATTCTCATTCGGATAGGTTTTCCGTTGTTTTGGCGCGCATTCTTTTGCCGTGGATTTCAAATTCCCAATGAAATTCGAGAGGACGCTTTCCTCTGCCGATGCAGACGGTACCGCGTATGAAAGGAAATACTCTGGTACGCAGTAGGGCTGATTGCCGAGTTCATCCATCAGGGCATAGAAGGAGAACATTTTGCCATAACCTGCCCCGATCAATTCCTTTGATACGATGTGCCGATCCAGATCATTGTGCGGTTCCTCCGTGTACAATTCTTCGATCTCATAAACCCGATAGGGCTGCACTTCTCGACGGACAATTGCGGAAAAGGCAATGAGGTCATACCGGCGAATTCGAGGCGCTTCGCTTTTTAACTTCTGATAAACCGACCACACATCACGCAGGGCGATTGCACCGTACAGATTTGCGCAGGCGGCAAATAGCGAATGGAGGAAATCACACGCCTCCGTCGATAAACCTGCCTGCATATATAGCCGGTTCAGAGATTTCTCCGATAGTGGTTTTGGATAGGACATATACCGTTCCTCCGCTTCCAACGTTCAAACTTTATTCGTACTGTTCCGCGATTGACTTGACATGCTCTGCCATCTGCTTGACTACATCATCAGGCCCAATGACCTCGCCGCCGTATGAAATCCGCAGAGCCACGCAAAGAACTGCGGGCTGACGATCACATCTGTCCATACTGTAAAGTGATCTTCTCCATCCGGGACTACGATCACATCCCGTCCGAGACGGTCGAGTACAGCGCCCACGAGGTGATTTTCGAAACGGAGATGGACCTTGACCTCCTCGCCGGTGAACATGCCAAAGGTCTTACGGGCATAGACGGCCATGTCGAGCGCCTCATAAGCTTTCTGACCATCTCGTTCTTCATCCAGCACGGTGATTTTCTCCATCTTATCGACGCGGTAGTGTTTGATGATCCCTGCAGCAGAATCAAAGGCCATCATGTAGTAGTTCTCATCGTCCCATGTCATTGCAAAGGGACTGACAACATAATAAGCTCCGTCATGGCGGTACACGCGCTCCTTCGCGACATTATACTCGAAATATAGGAACCGGATCTTCCGATTGCTTGAGATGCCGTTATGAATCTCATCGACATTATAGTAGATGGACTCATTCATCG
>OGQY01002673.1_pt1 | contig 10449 bp, 7 predicted proteins | sample 1553361 | NCBI WGS metagenome assembly OGQY01 (sample SAMEA2579963, study PRJEB22360) | human gut metagenome | reverse complement strand
TATAGATTTCTGAATTATGATTTATCATCGGCGCATAAATCATAATTCAGAAATCATTTAACGATATTTCTTGATAGTTGCCAGTGCATCGCGGCAAAGTGTGGATATTGCCTCCCAGTTGCCGGCTGCAATCATTTCTTTCGGGAACAGCTTGGAACCCATGCCTACGCAAGTCACGCCAGCTTTAAACCAGGCCGACAGATTTTCTTCCGTCGGTTCTACGGCGCCTGTAGCCATGATCATAGACCAAGGCATCGGAGCTTTGATGTTCTTCACGAACGATGGTCCGCCTACGTTTCCGGCAGGGAAAATCTTACACAGGTCACAACCTACTTCTTGGGCGAAACCGATTTCCGAAACGGAACCGCATCCTGGTGTATATGGGACCAAGCGACGGTTACAAACCTTCGCGATTTCCGGGTTGAACAATGGACCGACAACGAAGTTAGCACCCAATTGCAAGTATAGGGAAGCTGTTCCGGCATCCACGATAGATCCGACGCCTAATACCAGTTCGGGGCATTCTTTTGTAGCGAACTTGATCAGTTCGGCAAATACTTCATGAGCGAAGTCACCGCGATTGGTGAATTCGAATGCACGGACACCACCTTCGTAGCAAGCTTTGACAACCTGCTTTGCGATTTCTACATCTTTTTTATTGTAGTAAACAGGTACCATTCCTGTGCTGACGATCGCATCGAGTACCTGCATTTTATTGAATCTTGCCATGATAAGATTTCTGAATTATGAATTATGATTGAATTGTCACTTATCTTGAAACTCGTCCGGAAGCATCGCCACTCATCAACTTTTCAACTTCTTCGACTGTCACTTGGTTGAAGTCGCCGTAGATCGTGTGTTTCAAGCAAGATGCAGCGACAGCGAAATCGAGTGCTTTCTGGTCGTCTGTCGTATAAGTCAGCAGACCGTAGATCAAACCTCCCATGAAAGAGTCTCCACCGCCTACACGGTCAACGATATGAGTAATGTCGTAACGACGAGACTGGTACAGTTTGCCTTTGGCATAGAGAACGCCGCCCCACGTATTGTGGTTTGCATTGATAGCGCCGCGCAGTGTGATGATCACTTTCTTTGCACGCGGGAATTTAGCCATCAATTGTGTGCAAACGGATTCGAATTCGGCAGCGTTTACTTCACCGTTTGTGGCTGTTACGTCGAAACCTTCTGGTTTGATGCCGAATACCTTTTCCGCATCCTCTTCGTTACCAAGGATCACGTCACAACCTGCAACCAGTTCCGGCATCACTTCAGAGGCCATTTTGCCATATTTCCACAGATTTTTGCGGTAATTAAGGTCGCATGATACGGGGATACCCATACGGTTTGCCACTTGGATAGCTTCGAGGCAAGCATCTGCCGCACCCTGTGAAATGGCCGGTGTAATGCCTGTCCAGTGGAACCAGGATGCATCTTTGAATACTTCTTCCCAGTTTACCATTCCCGGTTGGATTTCGGAGATAGCCGAGTGAGCGCGGTCATAGACGACTTTGCTGGCACGGGCTACCGCACCTGTTTCCAGAAAATAGATACCCAAACGGTCGCCGCCGTAAACGATGTGAGAAGTCCCTACACCGTATTTACGCAGGTCCATTACGCAAGCACGCGCAATGTCGTTTTTAGGTAAACGGGTTACAAACTCGGTTGCAATACCATAGTTTGCCAGTGATACGGCAACATTAGCTTCACCGCCACCAAAGGTAGCATTCAATTTATCACTTTGACAAAAACGGAGATAGTCTGGAGTGGCCAGTCTAAGCATGATTTCTCCAAAGGTTATTACTTTCTTATCCATATCGATGGTTTATAATGTGTTCAGACCACAAAAGTAGAAGTTTATTTTTAAATAAACATGGAGTGTGCGCGAAAACATAATTAATAACTGAAATTATTCCAGAAAACAGATGTATCATTTGTCCTCTTCTGCTCTTCAGCCATCTTTTCGCGAAGACGCTGGATTGTTTTTTCGTATTTCTTTTGTCCGCTGAGATCGTTCCTCTCCCAAGGATCGTTTTTCAGATTGAATAACTGGGTCGTGCGTTTCCCATTCACATGATATTCAATCAACTTCCAGGTTCCATCGGAAATGCCGCGTTGATTATCCATATAGCTGTAATATAGGTAGTCGCGGACAGGTTCTTTCCCATCTAAGGAAGAAAGTAGACTGATACCGTCTACCGATTGGGGTACAGGTAGTTGGAGCATGTCGCAAAGGGTTGGGAATACGTCTATCAAGTAACATAGGTCTGCGGTCTTTTTACCGGTATGCTGTGCGGCAGCTTTGATCATCAAAGGGACGCCAACGCTATGTTCGTATACATTCTGTTTCCCCATCAGGCCGTGTTGTCCGACTGCCAACCCGTTGTCTCCTGCAAATATGATGATTGTGTTTTCATATAACCCGTTATCTTTCAGAGTTTGGATAATGTTGCCTACGCGTTTGTCTACATGGGAGATCATGGCATAGTATTCCCTGATATGTTTTTTGATTTCATCCGGACGGCGGGGAATAGCAGCCAATATTTCGTCACGTATTTCTAATTCTCCGTTATCGAACGGGTGCTTTTCCATAAAATTAGGTGGAAGTTGTATTTGGCTCTGGTCGTAAAGCTGCATGTATTCATCCGGCATGCTCCGAGGGTCATGGGGAGACATATAGGCTACCGACAAGAAGAACGGCTGGTTTTTATCTTTTTGTTGTTGAATATATTCGACGGCTTCATGGGTGAAAATATCTACGGAATGCTTTCCTGAATACATATATTCTCCTATTTCATATTCTACTTTGTTCGATTTTGCCTGGTTATGGATGACCGGACGACGTTTTCCGTAATTCATATCTGCATGGTAATCGTACAAGGGAACATTCCAGTGATCCCACATGCCTCCGAAAAAGATGGCTTTCCCTTCTTTAAAGCAACGGTTCAGGGCTTCATAGCTACTGTGCCATTTACCGGTATGGAATGTATTATAGCCGGCTTTCTGAAGGGTTTCACCTATCATCGTGTGCGAATTCGGGATTGTTGCTCCCTGTTTTTCGAGGTTATAAAGATATTTTCCGGTCATTAGCATGGCCCGACTTGGCATACTGACGGCTCCGGATGTACCACCCATGATGTGGGCGTTGGTGAAGACTGTACTTTCTCCTGCCAATTTATCCAGGTTGGGCGTTTGGACTTGTTCTTTTCCTAAAAAGTTCATTCCTGAAGCTCGCATGTCGTCGGCAAGAATCAGAATGATATTGGGCTTTTTATCTGCTGCCAGTGAACTGACAACAGATAAAAAGGAAACTCCGATCAATGATAATGCTTGTTTCATTTCTTCGTGTTTATTGTGTGATTAGATATGTTCCATCTTTTTGCGTTTCGAATGTCACTTGGAAATATTCTTTACCGTTTGACCGGACCGGGGTGGATGTAGCTATGGTTCTACCGTTCGATTTGACCGTGAATGCTTGTCTGGCACGAAGTGTACAGCTTTTCCCAGACAGCGAATGGATATTGGCTTCTGTCAATTTTCCATTCTTCCAGTTCATCGTAATCTCGAAGTTGCCCCGTGCCTTCAGGCCGGAAACAGAGCCCTCTGCCCATACATCGGGCAAAGCAGGCAACAGATGGATGTATCCGGCATGGCTTTGCAATAACATTTCAACGACACCTGCCGTATAGCCGAAATTTCCATCGATTTGGAAAGGAGGGTGTGCACACAGTAAGTTTCGGAAGAGCCCTCCTCCTTTATGTGCACTGTTTCCGAATCCGACAGGATTGAACAGGTTGACGATGATCTTGTAGGCGTGGTTGCCGTCTAACAAGCGTGCCCAGCAGTTTATTTTCCAGCCCATCGACCAGCCGGAAGCTAAGTCGCCCCTCAGTTCGAGTGTTTTGCGGACTGCATTGAACAGTTCCGGTGTTTTGTCCGGTGTGATCTGGTCGCTCGGATGGAAACCGTACAAGTGGGAGAAATGGCGGTGTTGAGGTTCCCATTCCTTGAAGTCATATATCCATTCCTGTAGTTGTCCACGCTTTCCGATTTGATAGGGTAACAGGCGTGCTAATTTATCTTTCAATTCATTGCGAAACGATTCATCCAGATTGAACATTTCCGAAGCGGCGATCGTGCGGGTAAAAGTTTCCCGGATAATGGCCATGTCCATGGTCGGTCCCATACTCATGGCTGCCGTTTGTCCGTCTTCCGTGATGAAGCGGTTTTCCGGAGAGACGCCTACCGGAGTCACCAAATGACCGTTGCCATCGTCTATCAGCCAGTCGGCAAAGAACTCGGCAGCCCCTTTCATCAACGGATAGGCTTCGTTTTTCAGGAATGCTTCGTCTTGTGTGAACTGATAGTGTTCCCATAAGTGGCTGCACAACCAGCCTTGTACCATCGGCCAGAAAGAAGCTGTCGGTACATTGTCGTTCGGCAAGGACTCTCGCCAGATGGATGTGTTATGATGGGCCACCCAACCACGGCGGTTATACATATTCCGGGCTGTTTCGGCACCGGAGACAGACAGTTCCCGGATCATTCGGAAAAGAGGTTCTTGGCATTCCGACAGATTGGTGAGTTCGGCCGGCCAGTAGTTCATTTCTGTATTGATATTGATCGTATAGCCGCAGTTCCAGGCTGGAATTGTGTCTTTGTTCCAGATTCCTTGCAAGTTCAAAGGTTGTCCGTCTGGACGTGATCCGCTGATCATCAGGTAACGTCCGAATTGGAACAGGAGAGCTGCCAAGTCGGGATCGGCGTTTCCGGCAAACTGTTCGAGACGTTTGTCGGTCGGCATCGCCTTTTGTTCGGGAGAGGAAAACAGTTCGAAATCGACTCGGTCGAAAAGGGAACGGTAATCTTCCGTATGGCGTTGTTTCAGTGTCTGATAGTCATAGGAAAGGGCTTTTTCCAGAATGCTGGCTGCTTTGGCCGAAGGATCGATACCATCCCGGCTCGGACTTTTGTCGAAACCATTGAAACTTGTTGCCATACTGAGTATGAAATAGACTTCGTCCGTGTTGTATATATGGATACCGGTGTCGGTAATCTCACATTTCCCGTCTTTAGGGAAGACCGGTTTCAACTGGGCTTCGAAAAACATACCTTTCCCGTCGATCTCATCGCTGTAAAGCATCCGTTTGTCGAACTTGCGTTTGCCGTTCGCATCGTAGAGTTCAGGGTGTTTGTATTGGTCGCCCCATTGTTCGATTTGCTCGAATGTACGCCGTTCCACATAGCCGGGAGCCTGTCCGTGCAGGATCAGACGGTCGTCAGTCCCTTTTTGCAGGGCTGTCGGATGAGGTGATGTGAAATCGAGCGAGATGTCGATGCCATTCGGTGTATCGCTTTTCAGATGCATGACGATCACGTTGTCCGGATGGGAAGCGAATACTTCCCGTTCGTATTTCACTCCGTTTTGTTTATAGACTGTTGTGGCAACCGCATCCGAGATGTTTAATGCCCGTTTGTATCCGGCAGCATCTCCCGGCTTGTTGTTTTGGATATGCAGGTCTCCGAACGGTTGGTAATATTGGTGCAGGCGTCCCAGCCAGTTCTTGCAAACCAGGTCGGAAGCTGTCTTGTATTTTCCGGCTTTCATCAGCCCGACAACTTTGTCGAACATCTCCGGTGTTATTTTCACATCTTTGAAAACGACTGACGGTTCCCCGCTGTATAACGTGTTTTCATTCAGTTGAAGTTGTTCTTTCTCAACTCCTCCGAAAACCATTGCTCCCGCACGGCCGTTCCCGATGGGGAGTGCCTCGTCCCAGTTTTGGGCAGGCTTGTCGTACCACAAGGTGAGTGGTGCTTTTGAGGGTGTTCCCGTGCACGCGGCCAGCAACAAGAATGAGATCAGATAAGAAATAGTGCGCATATACATGGTATTTTTAAGATTATACAAAAAAGTGTCCAGATGCAAAGATATGCAATTCATCCGGACACTTTAAAGATTTAAAATGAATTAATATCCCGGATTTTGTTCGATCGTGGCATATACATTCCGTTCGATTTCCGAGTAGGGGATTGGCCAGAGATTATGATAATCCTCGATTGTTAAACCTGTTTTAGGATTATACTTACGCTTTCTCTCTGCCAGTTTTACCCATTTATGATCTTCCCATATAGCCGGAAAGAGGATCGTAGAGGGAAGGTGAATGTCTGGTAAGGGATAAGTGGTTCGTGCAGAATAATAATCCAAAAGTGTCAAATATTTTGACGCTCGCTTGCAAGGTAACGGGGAAGCGGATAACTTTACCGGAAAAAGATCTTATGCAAGCCGGAACTATCCTGATCGTTGATGATAACAAAAGCGTACTGACCTCTCTCGAATTGCTTCTGGAAGATGAGTTCGAAGGGGTGGAGACTGCCTCGAACCCGAACAGTATCCTTTCGGTCCTGGACAGTCGGCCGGTTGATCTTGTCCTGTTGGATATGAATTTCTCTGCCGGAGTCAATACCGGTAATGAAGGGCTTTTCTGGCTCCGTCGCATACGGGAGATCGCACCGGAACTTCCTGTTATCATGCTGACTGCCTACGGGGATGTCGAGTTGGCAGTTAGGGCGTTGAAGGGTGGGGCAGCCGATTTTGTATTGAAGCCCTGGGACAACGATAGCCTGATCGGGAAGATACGTGCCGCCCTGCACGAACGGAAATCCAGTCAGCTGGTGCATCCAGTGGAGAGGCCGAGTGAGCCGGCTATGATTATCGGGCATTCTCCCGTGATGATGAAACTGATCAAAGTGGTGACAAAAGTAGCTAAGACAGACGCCAATGTCCTGATCACCGGAGAGAACGGTACAGGTAAGGAGATGCTAGCACGTGAGATACACCGCCTTTCGCTCCGCAGCGGCCGAGAGATGGTCAACGTGGATATGGGAGCCGTCAGCGAGTCGCTGTTCGAAAGCGAGTTGTTCGGGCATGAACGAGGCGCTTTTACGGATGCGTGCGAGAGCCGTCCGGGGAAGTTCGAGGCGGCACACGGGAGCACACTGTTTCTCGACGAGATCGGAAACCTGCCGTTAGGATTGCAGGCCAAGCTCCTGGCAGCCTTGCAGAACCGCGAGGTCACCCGCCTTGGAAGCAACCGGAAGATTCCGGTCGACATACGCCTGATTGCCGCCACGAACCGCAACCTGCCGGAGATGGTCGCGCAGTCGCTTTTCCGCGAAGACCTGTTCTACCGCATCAACACGATACAGATCGAGATTCCGCCCCTGCGGAGCCGGCGGGAGGATATCGCCCTGTTTGTCGATTATTTCCTGAAAAAATATACAGACCTTTACAGGCGGACGGGGCTTACCCTGCATCCGCAGGCGTTGGAGAAGCTCGCGAACTATGACTGGCCCGGCAACATCCGGGAATTGCAGCATACGATCGAGAAGGCGGTGATCCTAGCGGAAAAGAATGTGATTCGTGCCTCCGACCTCTTTATCCGTCCGGGAAAGGCGCTCTCTTTTAGCGAAGTACCCAATTTAGAAGAGGTGGAGCGACAGGCGATCTTGGCGGCTATCACCCAGAATGAAGGGAACCTGACGGCTGCGGCAGAGCAGTTGGGCGTGAGCCGGCAGACTTTGTATAATAAGATGAAGCGTTTCAACCTCTGATCCCCCGCCGATATGTTCAGTGCCCGTCTATACATACGCATTCTTTTGCAAGTGGTTGCCATCGTACTGGTGGCGGGCTTGGGCGTGGCCGGCATCGTTACGGGGCGGGCAGTCATACTGGGTTTCGTGGCCCTCTTTATCGCAGCGTGGCTGATCAGTCTCCTTGTCTATTATCTCAACGCTTCGAACCGGAGGATACAGCTTTTCCTGGATGCCATCGAGGACGACGAATCGATGCTCTATTTCCCCGAAGACATCGGAAGCCGGGAACAGCGTCGCCTGCATGCCGCCTTCAACCGCATACACATGTTGATGACCGAGAACAGACGGAAGGCGTTCGACCGCGAACTGCATCGCAAGGAATATGAATCGTGGGATAAGCTGATGCATGTCCTGACACACGAAATCATGAACTCCATTGCTCCGGTCGTCTCCCTCTCCGGCACGCTCCTTTCTTATTTCCGGACGAAAGACGCGCCGAAAAGCAGCGGGGAGATCACCGATGCCACCATCCGCAAGACGATACGGGGATTGGATACCATCAAAAGCCAGGGGCAAACCCTGATGCATTTCACCGAATCGTACCGGCAGTTCGCTTACCTGAAGCAGCCGGAGCCTGAGCCATTCCCGCTCACGTATCTGCTGCAAAACCTGCAAACTCTGTACTTGCCGGATATGCAACGGCAGCATATTGATTTCTCCCTCGTGCTGTTCCAGCCGGAGATAACGGTCCATGCAGACGAAAAGCTGCTGTCACAAGTCTTGATCAACCTGCTGAAGAACGCTATGCAGGCACTCGAAGGGCAGGCGGATGGAAAGATCCGTATGGAAGTCGATACGGAGAAGAATCAATTGCTTATCCGGGTGACGGACAACGGTCCTGGCGTCCCTTCCGACCTGATAGAAGATATCTTCGTCCCCTTCTTCACCACCAAGGCTACGGGAAGCGGCATTGGGTTGAGCCTTTCCCGGCAGATCATACGGATGCATGGAGGAGAATTGTCGGTGGCTTCGCTACCTTACCGGGAAACCTGCTTCACGGTTTCTTTACCTGTAATGCCTTAAGAATTACCGTCTCTTGATTTCTACCCGCGAAGTGAGCGGATAGCGCAAGCCTTTGGAGGACTTATAATAGACTTCGGCCGCACCGATCTTCAGCTTGGCGCGTATCTTGATCGGGATATGGTTCTCGTCGTCGCCGATCCAGATCTCGGCGGCTTCCTTGCTTTGGGTAAAGGCGTCGTCGTAGATGTCGATATAGAAATGGCGGGTTCTGTACTTCAACGTCTCGCTCCGTTCAACGATCTGCTGCCCGGTATAGCGGAAACTGATGTTGATGCGTTCGCGTCCGATCGCCACTTGGAAAGGGAAGCTCTCACCGCTTTTCATCTTGTCCCAGTCCAGGGAACGCAGATACATCGTTGCTCCCAGCATGTCGAACATGTGTGGGTCTTCCGTCACGAGCATCGTGTCGATCTTCGTGCGGGTGGGCGTATAACGGTGGGAATGAGCGAGTATCTTCTTCCTGTCGTAGGAGAAACGGATGTCGTCTATCAGATAATAGTCATTCTCGTTTACCCGCTTCTCACTCCGTAGAAGCAGCATGTCGGGGGTAAAATGGCAATCGATCGTATCTCGCATCTTATAGACCTTCTCGATAATGCCGGAGGTACGGAAGATGAGCCGGTAGTGATAGGACGGCTCGCCCTCGTATTCCGCGTCGCGGATGGAAAGGGTGGCGTGGCCTGCACGGGGCATCAGAAGGCCCCATTTGAAGTATAACTCATACTGCACTTCCTCGCCGGGGCTGAACCTGTGGCGGACTGGGATTTCCTGCGCTTTCGCACACACGGCTGATAGCAATAGCAAAAATATCAGCCACAGGCGGACGATGTCAGAACGGCATTCCCATGTTGCCGCCGCTATTATTCCTTGACGATGATTGTTGACTTTCATCTTTGTAGTTTCTTTTCTTCTTGGTTGCTTCCTTCGGCTTATTCTTCGTTATCTCAAGAGGCTTTTGCTTGGCCAGCGGGGTGGAGTTGACATTCCATGTCTCTTCGACCTGCCAGTTCTGCATGATCTCGTACATTTTGGGAGAATAATAAACTTCTTCGGGCTGTCGCTTTTCGATATAATTACCGGTATCCCACACTCCGTTGCCGTTTGTGTCGATCACGATACGGGCATAATACTTATCGGGCTTCAAGTCCATGAAGAGTACTCCGCCGTCTTTTACTTTCGCTTTGCGGACAGGGGCGTCTCCACTACTGAGCAATTCGACGAAAGCGGTCGTGTCCACACCGTTGATATTGAGATAGAGATGGCCGTATTCGTCTTCTTTCTTGATTTTGAACTCACCGGTAAAGAAGTCGTTCCACTTCCCGTAAAGGCTGTGGATGGCGGCGGAGTCCACTTCGATGCGGTATTCTTCCCCATACTTCCACGGACGTCTGATAAAATAGTTCAGGCTGTTAGTCGAATCGGGGAAGAAGTCGAAATCTACCGTATTCCAAACGGTATCGATCTTTTGGTCGAGGAAGAACATCTCTTTGTTGATATCCAATACCGGTTCGTTGAAGGTTACGGATATCGTATCGAACAAGTCCATCGAACCGGGAGCGTCTACTTGCATGCCTAAGAACACGATCGGATCGGGTTCGTCTTTCTTTTTCTTTTTTTTCTTTTCTGCCGGACGGCGGCGCAATACCAGTTGGACCGTGTCGGTTTGCGGGCGCAGGATGTTCAGGGAGTCGCTCTTCGGATAGGAGACCTGCACCTGCAGAGTGTCCTGCTTCCAGACGGGCGAATCGGCAAGCCAGTAGTTAACGGCCGCGC
>OGQY01002671.1_pt1 | contig 10453 bp, 9 predicted proteins | sample 1553361 | NCBI WGS metagenome assembly OGQY01 (sample SAMEA2579963, study PRJEB22360) | human gut metagenome | reverse complement strand
TTCATTTTCAGTTCTTCGTTGACAAATATAAGCTTTCTTGTATCTGGATCCTTCATCTCTTCACATGTTATACCTATCTGCTCAAGAAGTGCAAGCGTCTTCTTTGCAAGTCTTCCCTTAGCTAGGGCAAAAGTCAAATATCTCATAGTTTTCTAACCATCTATGCCTTTCGTTTTCATCTTATTTAGTCTTCTGGATCATTTTATGCTATATGATTCGCCATCCCACATTGAGTTTGTCTTATTTATAACATCATACGCCACAGCCAGATCTTTCTGATCAAAATATATAAGTCCCGAGAAATGCTCCCTTCGAGCGTACTCTAGATAATCTTCAATAGACTTTTTCTGTGACTTTCTTATAAGCTCTATCTTGCATCCCTCACTTCTAAGTTTCATGCCTGTCTTGATCGCTTTGTCCTGCTCCTCAATATTATAAAGAATGATGGTATTTGAATACTCCACATGTATCTTGATATTCTGTCTGTTCATCGCCATTATAAGTTCTTCCACCGTGAACGCAAATCCTATAGAAGGCGCATCCTTGCCAAACTGCTTTAACAGATTATTGTAACGACCACCCTTTACTACAGCATCACCAGTGCCATAAGTATAACCCCTGAAAATGATTCCTGTATAATAATTGTATCCATCAAGCATGCCAAGATCAAAACTTATATGCTTTTCGTATCCGTAGCACTCGAGTGCCTCATAAACTCTTCTGAGCCTCTTTACAGCCTCAAGTGATGTCTCATTTGACACATAGCTCTCAGCCGTGTCAAGCATCGCCACACCACCAAACAGTGAATCAAAAGAAGAAAAAGCCTTTTTGAGCGAATCACTGATATCAAGTGCGTCTACATATTCCTCAAGGCCAAAAAAGTTCTTAATATGAATATATTCCTTTATCTGATCCTCTTCCTCTTCACTTATACCAGACTCTGCGACAAGGCCCTTGAAATAGTCGATCTGACCTATCTCGATCTGGAAATCCTTTATTCCAATCTCATTGAAGCAATCTATGACGGTGGCTATTATCTCCGCATCAGCCGCTGATGAATCATCGTTTATAAGCTCTGCACCTATCTGCGTCACTTCCTTGAGCTTACCCTGAAGCTTAAGTGTATTTGTGTATGTGTTACCTGTGTAACAAAGTCTTACAGGAAACTCCTCGTCTGCATAATACTTTGCAACACATCTTGCAATAGACGGAGTGATATCAGGTCTTAAAACAAGTGTATTGTTATCTCTGTCAAAGAACTTATACATCTCATTCGAAGGAGCCGATCCCTTGTCTCTGTTAAATATATCAAAAAACTCAAATGTCGGTGTCTCTATGTCATGATAGCTGTATAACTCCAAGATGTGGTGGAGTTCATTCATAACCTTTCTCTTCTTTTTGCACTCTACATCGTAGGTGTCCCTAACTCCATCTGGGGTCTGTAACAGTTTGTCCTGCATAATCGTATCTCCTTGTAAATAAATATTGTTCAGGCACACGTCCTGATATGTGACATATATCGTTTTACGCTTTATACTTATTTTTTCCCTGAAGTGTTTTATGCTTTCACTTTACTACACTAAAGTGTTACTTCGCTACTTTGATAGCATGTCAACGTGCCCATTATATTAGAGCTTGTACGTTTTGTCAACACACTTGTTATATAGTATTTATCATCAGATATCATACCAAAAGCTATTTCTAAAAATTGATTTTTTAGTCATGCCCTGACAGATCACGACTTAGAGGCTCCAGGTAATGCACAAGGGCACCTCCCTTTGACTCCACAAAATAATCAGGATCCAACTCATCATATTTGAAATTGTTAGGATGTCCGTTCTTTGCTCTTTCAAGAAATCCTTCAAGTTCCGAAAATCTCATGTAATACAGCCTGTTTCTTCCTGTAAACATGATTACTAGAAAACTCACTCCATCCTGCTTTTCAAAGTCAGACATAAATTTTATCTGATGTTCATGTATGTTCCTCATAGTAAATGTGTCTGTCGCACACTCCTTGGCATCAAAACAGATGGGAACACCCTGAACTACGCCTATGTAATCGACCGTGGAATCCTTTTCAAAGTATGCCAGCGTTATCTGACTGCTGTCCTTGTCAATCTTTATTGGTGTTATAGGGGTGGGTATCTTCTGAACCAGTGCGAGATTTTTCTGTCTGTAGTATTCGTTTGTATGGTTTATCATATCCTCAAGGGTAGATCCCCTAAGTCCGCGGGAATTCCATGTTGCCATCTACTCAAATAAATCCTTTTCTATTTTCTTATACATGTCAGGCTTAAACGCAGAAAAAATTTTACCGGTTAGGTAATCAAGGCCACCCGTAACATTTGTAAATTTAACCTCACCGCAGTGCAGCAATTGATTTCTAAGTTTGTATGTCTGTCTGAAGTATATATTCGTCTCTCTGTCCCCATACTTCTGATCTCCGACGATCGGATAACCCATATGAGAAAGCTGCGCCCTGATCTGATGAGTTTTTCCTGTTATCAGCTTAACCTTCACCTCGGTATATTTTCCATTAGATCTTACCGGTTCGAATATCGTATGGATTTTTTCAAATTCATTCTTTCCAGAATCCTGCTTTATCTCGTCCACACCGTCTCTCACGATAACTGTATTCTTTTTCTCGTCCTTTACAAGATATGCCGTAACGTCCTGAACCGACTTTATGTGTCCCTTTACAATGGTGTAATAATATTTGTCTATATTTCTCTCCCTTATTATCCTGGATAATTCCTGGTTTCCCATAAGGGATACTCCACATAGAACAAGACCGGATGTATTTCTATCCAGTCTGTTGCATATCGACGGCTTATATGTTCTAAGCTGCTCTGAAGTTATATATCCATTGTCCAGAAGATAATCTAACACACTTTCATTTATCGAATAATCGTCTTTGGAGGCTTTCTGCGACAATACGCCAACCGGTTTGTTGACTATAAGGACATTGTGATCATGATATATTATCTCCGGTTTGAACTTCTTCTGTGATCCAGAAGCCGCAGTCTGTATATTATCATCCCTAAATGAATCTATCGTGTCATCCGCAAGATAAAGCTGTATCACATCCCCGACATACACTATCTCATTTCCAACCGCTTTGCCACCATTTAATTTTATGTTTTTCTTTCTTATCATCCTGTACACGAAACTAGACGGAGCCTTGTTCAGATATTTCATCACAAGTTTATTCAGTCTCTGTCCTGCCTCGTTTTTTGATATTACTATCTCTCTCATTTTTATATTCCCAGTTCAAATAATCTCTCTCTCATTCTCTCGTCGGCACCGATGAATTCCTCTGCTGGAGCCTTTATTTTGCCTGCCTTGGATATAAAGCTGTCTATGTCCGTTGCTACTATAACTACATACTGCTTCTTCTGATCAGCAAATGCCTCAGTTATTATCTTTTTCAGGGAAGCTTCATCTTTTATCTTCTTTCCAAAGTCACCATTGTAATAAAATAGCATCCTGCCATCCCTGATCACGGCAGCAGGAAAATAAACTATTCCCTCATATCTGCTGACAGAAACATCATACACAACGGATGGATCCTCAAAGTAAGATAACTTCTTAAGTTTTGAGTACTCTTCATCTGAGAGTTCCCTGAATCCGGCGCACATTATGTAAGCCACAAGCTGCTTTGCAAGTGGCAGTGCCACCAATATCGGTATAACTATAAATATTGATTTTCTGGTGTCGAACATCACCACCGTAAAAAACACTCCGGCGATAACGAACAGTCCCAGCACAATGATACTTATAAGAACATTCCTCTTGTGTCTGTTCATATATCCGTGTTGTCCTTTTTCCATATCATCCTCCAGTTAATTGATAGTAGTAATCTTTTATCTTTATTTCATAAATCTGATCAGAATACTGTGTGGCAGGTATTTGCTCACAAGTCTGAAGGCTTTCATAAGAGGTGAGTAGACAGACATTTCACTCATATAATAAGAATCAAACAATGCCTTCTTAACGACCTTCTTAGGATTGGCTCTGAGAACCATCTTGTATGGCTTTGACTTCGTATACTTCTGTGCCACATCAAAGAATTCTGTCTTTACCGGGCCTGGGCAGACAGCTGTCACGCTAATTCCCCTGCCTTCAAGCTCTCTGTTTAACGCTCTTGAAAAGCTGAGCACCATTGACTTTGATGCTGCATATATTGCAAATGATGGCTGTGGCAGGAATGCCGCAGACGATGCAAGGTTAATTATGTTGGACGGACCTGACATGTATGGCAAGGATATATGTGTTATCTCAGCAAGAGCTCTGCAGTTGAGATCAAGCATTCCACTTACATCATCCACTGTCATATCCTCAAAATGTCCGGCTATGCCGTATCCTGCTGCATTCACAAGAACTCTTATGGATGGATCCTGTCTCTCCAGAAGATTTCTGTAGAATTTTATATCAGATTCCTTTGTGAGATCAAGCGACAATATCCTCACAAGTTTTCCGCTTACTGCATTTATCTCAGCCTTGACCTCTGCAAGCCTGTCCTTTCTTCTCGCAATCAGCCATATCTCATCTATAGTTTTGTATTTCTGTGCTATCTGAATAGCAAATTCTCTTCCAATTCCCGAAGATGCACCAGTTACTATTGCTACTTTTTTCACGACATCATCCTCCATCCAGATAAATATTTGTTCTTCAATACGCCTCTGTTATTCTTTGCCCAGCCAAGTGGATAGCCATCCACACAGACAAGAACATATCCATTTTTTAGCTCCATACCCGATTCTACACTGTCAGCAGATTCTGTATCTAGCTCTATTGTCTCTCCCTTTAAATATTTGATGACACGTATGTCATCAGCCTGCAGATCAACCACGTTGTCAAACTGATTTTTCTTCAGATACATTGCAAGCGACTGGCTCGGCTCAAATCTGTTTTTCTTGACTTCTCCAAGAAACAGTCCATGTCTCAGCAACCTGAGTCCCTTAACATCAGGCATACCATCGGGGATATAGTAAAGTCTCCCTTTATTCTCTTCTATCCTGCCAGGGGTTATTCCGGCATCCGCAGAAACATGAGTTATAAAATTCAGGAAATCTTCATCAGCCTTATACGGTTTAAATGAATACGTCTGACATCCTCTGACATATGCGTCAGCATCTTTTTCAAACAGCGCAACGAAATGTCCCTCTCCCTTCAGGTGGTGCGGCCACAGTCTAGCACATTTTTTGAGGTCAGGATTTCCAGTCTCCCCCCATTCAGGATTGCCGTCATCAAACTTCTCATATTTAGGAAAATCGATCAGATGAATACAGTCATCTATCGATAGAAGATATTCCACTGATCTTTCATCCTCCTCAGGTGAAAATGTACACGTAGAGTACAACAGTCTTCCACCTGGTTTCAGCATCTTACATACCTCTTTCAGTATTCCCCGCTGAAGTCCCGCAAATAGTTCGGTGCCATTGTTCTCCCAGGCTGTCATCATTGACGATGACTTTCTGAACATTCCCCCAACCGTTTTGTTATCCCTATATGAAATTTAATGCTGCTTTCATACCATCAATCCTAATCAAATTCTTTCAACACCTCACTCATTGTCAATTCAAGTCCCGACAATGTGCCTACCGGAATCTTTTCATGGAAATCATAAACCGATGTTTCTATATTGTCCTCCCCTTCTGGCACAGATGGCAGATAACGAACCACCATGACCTGCTGCTTCCAATCATTGACAATCCAATACTCACCCACACCATGGTACTGATACAATTGGGCTTTGTCGATATAATCCTGTGCGGCCGTTGCAGGCGTTACAATCTCAATAATCCACTGCGGCACTCCCCTGTAAATATTATCATAAATCACTTCTCCACTGCTGATGAGGAACAAATCCGGCGACACAACCGAATCCAGCAGATCCAGTTTCTTCAGCTCCACCAAAATAGGAGCAAAACACAACTGATAGGGAAGTTTCTCCCTTTTCAAATACGACTTTATCGCAAAATACAAATTGCCGCGCACATTCTGATGTCTGAATGCCGGCATGGCAGACTCCCTGATATTACCCAACAGCAATTCTACCAACGACGTATACTGCAGTTTATTCTTCCTCGTATTCATCCACTCATAGAAAGCTTCTGCTGAATATTGTCTCTCCTGATAGCCGCCATACACACTGCTGTTCTCAGCCACAACCTGTACACTATTCTCAGGATAGATTTCCTTCTTGAAACGGTAAAACATCGCCAGCTCTTTCAGGCTTCCTCCGCCATCCCACAAAACATCGGAAATACAGCATTCAAATCCCGGATAACACACACTCCGCATGCTCTGCTCAAAAGAATATCTTCTATATTCAAATCCATTTCTATAGGAATATGTATAAACAAATTCTTCATTGAGATCGATCAGCCAATACTCTCTCACCCCATTCTTGCCGTATAATACAGCCTTATCCAGACAATCATAGATTGCATTGCCATCTGCCAGAACTTCCACAATCAATTTCGGGATCTTGTTCAATTCAGAAGTACGAATCATACCGCCGCTGTAACTCTCACTCTGCTCAACAACTGCAAGATCCGGCTGAAAAATATTGCTCTCATCCAAATGAAAATCTACCGGTCCGAATAATACCTGATCCGTTTTCTTCCTATTAAGCAAATAATCCTCCAGCATTGTTCCCAGCAGGAAGCACAGCTTATGTCCATCCTCCCCAGTCATCTCCGACTGTACAACATGCCCACCAACAATTTCGCAGCTAATACTCTGTGATGCCGCGTTTTTTCTAAAGTTTTCCAACTTACACATATTTGCTTCCAATATTATACCTCTCCTCTTTCTGCCTTCCCCTCATTGGTTCAAGCAATATTTACAATAATTGTTAAAAGAAGTATAACATGTCCTCATTTCCCGGTAAAATATCATCCATTGACGGAATGTGCCATCTCCCTTCACAATATGACACACCCCACAATCAATCTTCTCTATTCGACAACAATCGACCCTGTTTCTTTTTTAAATTTTATTACACCTTCTTTTTTAATTTTATCTTGTCGTCTTTCTGTTAATTCCTGCTGCTACGTTTTCCACACGAAAAAAAGACTACTATCAAAATGTATCTGCACATTTCAACAATAGTCTCTTTCATTGTATTCTATAAGCATACAGCCTATTCAACGTATCCCTTCAATCTTGTACAAACGAAATGCAAAATTCTACGCGATTGGTATAGTTATTTACGAAACGATGTACTAGTGATGGAACAGTCTGATACCTGTAAAGCACATGGTCATACCGTATTTATTGCAAGTTTCAATGACCTGGTCATCTCTGACTGAACCGCCCGGCTGAGCCACATATTTCACGCCGCTCTTATGGGCTCTCTCGATATTATCCCCGAATGGGAAGAAAGCATCTGAACCAAGTGCCACATCCTGAAGTTGATCAAGCCATGCTCTCTTTTCTTCACGGGTAAATACTTCCGGCTTTTCTGTAAATGTTCTCTCCCATTCACCATCTGCCAGCAGGTCCATGTATTCATCACCGATATACAGATCAATGGCATTGTCTCTATCGGCACGTCCGATTTTCTCCTTAAACGGCAGATTCAATACCTTTGGACTCTGACGCAGGAACCAGTTATCTGCCTTCTGACCTGCCAGACGGGTACAATGGATACGGCTCTGCTGACCTGCGCCGATACCGATAGCCTGTCCGCCCTTCGCATAGCATACAGAATTGGACTGTGTATATTTCAGTGTAATAAGCGCAATCACCAGATCGATTTTGGCTGATTCCGGAAGTTCTTTACTTTCAGTAACGATATTGTTCAGCATCTCTTTGTCAATAACCAGTTCATTTCTCCCCTGTTCAAATGTAATGCCGAATACTTCCTTGTGTTCCACTGGTGCCGGACGATAGGACGGATCAATCTGGATAACATTGTAATTGCCCTTTTTCTTGGCTTTCAGCATTTCAAGTGCCTCAGGTTCATAGCCCGGTGCAATGACACCGTCTGAAACTTCACGCTTGATCAATTTGGCAGTTGCCACATCACACACATCCGACAGGGAAATAAAATCACCGAAAGATGACATTCTGTCAGCACCGCGGGCACGGGCATAAGCATTGGCCAAAGGTGTCAGTTCACCCATATCATCAACCCAGTAAATCTTTCTCTCAACGTCAGTTAACGGCAGACCAACAGCTGCACCGGCAGGGGAAACATGTTTAAAAGAAGTTGCCGCAGGAAGTCCCGTTGCTCTCTTTAATTCACTAACCAGCTGCCAGCCGTTGAAAGCATCCAGGAAATTGATATATCCCGGTCTTCCGGAAAGGATCTTCACCGGAAGTTCTGATCCGTCTGCCATATAAATTTTTGCAGGTTTCTGATTTGGGTTACAGCCATATTTTAATTCGAATTCTTTCATTATATAAATCCTCCATTATCATATCTGCCCTGTTTTATTTATTCTTATTAATGATCTTGCTTTCGTACTTACCTGTCTCAATATCAATATATCTTACAAACAGAGATACTTTGTTATCTTCATTCAGGCTGTTCCAGAGAAGTTCTGCAAACTCATCCATATCATCCGGAATTGCTACCAGTTTCGGTTCGCCTTCAAAGCTTGGAAGTGGATTTCCGTCACATTTATAAGTATGGATAAAATGTCCCTCTCCTGCAATGGCATTCTCGTATGCAAATGTGTATCTGTTACATGCATCCGGATTTCCGTTGTTGCTCTTGAGAATTGACATTGCATAGTTGAATTTTCCGTTCTCTACGTGCATAACACCGGAGATACGAGGTGTATAGTTCGGACCGTCCGGCTCGAATTCTCTGCTTCTTAAGGACTGCTCAAAAGTAAGCTGATGATCCATTCCCTCATAAATGGTATCTGTCTGATCTCCGTTAGTTACGATTGTTTTGTTTCCCAGTACACGTACAGGTGCATAGATGATCAGACTCGGATCTGTAAGTTTGGACGGATCAAACGCCTGGGTACGGATTCCCTCACCATCCTCTACAAATACTCTGTTTCTGCTGTTCTCGCTTCTGCCCATGATGAAATAAGCTGTCACTGCTTTCTTACCGTCTACGGAACGTCCAATCACAATTCCTCTGCCAGGATAGGAATTCTCTTTCAGTTCTTTTTCCAGTGATAACATTTCCATAATTTTTCTCCTTTTCGTTAAAAATAAGGTTAAAAAAAGCCTGGGAAACCTATTTATTCATTGAATAATTTCCAGGCTGCCCAGGCGGTCGGCTCATATACACACTGCACTCCCTGTAGGTAATCCTACTTCCGCCAGTCATGCAGGTACTGTTGTGAAACTCACACACTGTTATTATAGTACAATACTTCTTTGTGGATTTCAAGGCAAATTTTTTTGTACTGTGCTGAATTTTCGTTTTACTGAACATCCTGCAAACCATAATCAACATCAATCTGCACCGCAATATCCGATTTCATCTGTATCCATGCATCCGGATTCTCCACATAATATTTCGGACAGTTTTTTCCGGTAACATCATAATGCCGGATCACGTTCTCTGATGTAAGCCCAAACCGCACGCACAACCACGCAGAAAGCTTCACTGCCGAATCATAAGTTGCCTCATTGAATTTCCCCGTCTCATCCGGATGACAGCACTCGATGGACAAAGTATCTACATTACGTGAGTTCGTCGCATAGGACATCTCTGACGTAGGAATACACTGCACCACTTCCCCATCCAGCCCCACTACAAAATGACTGCTCACCTTTGTGTCATGAGTAGTCGCCAGATTCTCAAAGTAGTTCCTGTTTGCAATGGCTGTTGCCCCCGGATTTGCAGTATAATGAATAACAACGCCTTTTACTCCTTCGCTCTCGATTCCGGGCCTTGAATAGGGATTTACATCCAAAAGCTGTACATCAATATCCGGCTGTGAAGCATCTGTTTCTACAAACTGATTTCTCTCTCCGATACAGGAGCGCACAACTAAAATAATCGTCAGAATAAGAAGCACTGCGAGTCCTGCAACTGCCGTTATTCTGATTCTTTTCTTTTTCATCTTCTGCTTTAACGAATTCGATTTTACAGAACGGCTTTTCTTTGTACTTGATCTTCCAGTATTATGTCCCGATGCATTTTTTCTGTTTTTCGATACTTTTCTTCTGTTTTTTTTATAAAGACTCATTTCTTTGCCTCTGTTCTATGTATCTTTCGCATTTTGGTCTGCTGATATGATGAATCCCCGAAAGTGACAAAAAGCACATTCCGGGATTATAAGCGGTGACAAAGTCTTGGACAAGCCCGGACTTTGGCTCGTCGCCGTTATAAAAACAAATGCCTGTCAGAAATTCAACAGGCATTTATTTGATCACGTTTTCTATTTACTTTGATTCCCATCGTCACACAAACCGTTTTTCTGTTATGTAATGATGCTGATTTTCTTTATTCGTCTACGCTATAGTTTGGCGC
>OGQY01002661.1_pt1 | contig 10476 bp, 5 predicted proteins | sample 1553361 | NCBI WGS metagenome assembly OGQY01 (sample SAMEA2579963, study PRJEB22360) | human gut metagenome | reverse complement strand
ATCTGGATGTTGTATCCTCCCGAACGATATCCCCGGGTAACGGTGGCATAAACATTATTTTGATTCTTCCATTCATATTGAATAGCAAATTTGGGTAGAAGTTGTACGTAATCAGTCGAGAGCTTACCTACGAAAGAGGCCGGAGCTTTCATATTCTGATCGGACAGATTTATTTGCGTGGGCCCCATTGCCATGTGGAAGTCGAAACCAAAGTTGATAGGAGTGCTAAGAGAATTATACTTCATACTGATTTTCTCGTAATCGAGTCGGAGTCCGGCTGTAACGGACAACCCTTCGATGAACAGATTGTTGAAAGTGGACTGATGATAAAGTGCACCACTAAGGGTTGGGGTATCGAAGGTTCCTCCTACGCTTAATGTCGGGTTGTGCACGGTCATTCCCATGGTGGGAGCTCCGGGTTTGGCAGAGACTTCTTCAAAAGCGGAATTGGCGTTGTTTTCAATGACTGACTTCACTCCTTCTTCTTTGAACAGAACAGGACCTGTAGTATGTAGCCATTGATAGAATCCGAAAGCACCCGTAGCCCACTGCCATCTTTTTCCAGGTTTGGCTTTCAAGACAATTTCTTCGGAAATGGTGTTCGCTCTCTGCTTTTGTTCGATGTTGAAAATATCCCTCTCTGTGAAGTCCTGATCGAGGAACATACGGTCATTCAGGTTCTGATAACCTGTCACGGCACTTAATATAAAGTTACAGGCTTGGTATTCGATGTTAACACCAGAGTTGAGCAATCCACGGCGGTAACTACTACGATCGTTATATGAAATCTTACCGATGTAGTCTGCCCGGTCTTCTGTCATTTCTTTACCGTCTTTTTGAGCTTTGGCTATGGCACTGGGAGTAATACCGGTATAATAATACGGATACCCACCTTGATCGCTATATTCATAGCTAAGGGCCATATCTATTTTCAGGTTCGAAGTAGGCAGGTAAATTCCACGAAATCGTCCGCCACCGGCATTGCTCTTATCTACTTTTTCGTTATTTCTTGCCGAATTTTCAAAGAAGCCACCTGTGTGTTCGTAGAAACCTCCGGTAGAAAAAGCGAAGCGGTCGGATGTGCGGTGATAGTGGGTGAGTGAAACATTATAATTATTGTAAGTTGCTGCTCCCATGCGAATATCGGTACCTTGATAAGTGAAAGGAGATTTAGTATGTACCTTGATAAGCCCTCCCATCGTGTTACGCCCGTAGAGAGTACCTTGTGGCCCGCGAAGAATATCAATACGTTCGATATCAGCATAGTTGAAGTCGAAAGCGGATTTGTCGATATAAGGGATATTGTCTACATAAAGTCCTACGGACGGAGTATTGATGCGTGAACCGATTCCACGGATATAAATCGAAGTAGTCAGTTTGGAGCCATAGTCAGGGATAAACAGGTTGGGAACAATACCTGTCAGGTTCTTCACGGAATTTACCTGATTGGCGCGCATATTGTCTTGCGATAAAACGGTGGCGGCTACCGGCAGATCACGTAGTTTACGGTTCTCTTTTGGAGTAGCAATCACTACCACCTCTTCGATGTCTACTATTTTTAGTGAGTCTTTGGGGAAATCTTCAGCCCATGCTGTCCCTGTCGTCAGGAGCATGAGGGCAATCATAATCTTCTTTGTCTTCATCTGCTGTTAATTTATCTGGTGCAAAGTAACGGCAAATATCGTTGACAGGCAATCCTCATTTATTAGGATTATGCAGTATAGAAAAACAAAATATGCTATGAATATCCGGAAGATTTTGTCGGAAATATTCTTTATTTGCCTGATAATATCATATCTTTGCCCGACAACAGAACTAAATAGAAACGGATTATGACAAAGAATAAACTATTCGCTTGGGCTATAACACTTCTCTGCTTTTCATTGACCTCTTGCAGCGATGAAAAGGACGGTCCGTCAAAAAAGATATTGGTGACTAATGCAGGGGTGACGGAAGCCAACCAAACGGTTAAACCGGGAGATATCGTTCATATTTATGGTGATGGTTTTCAGGAAGGCGACCAGGTGGACTTTGACTTTCGTTGGGATCTTGGAGAACCCTTGTTCCCGGAAGGATATCTTGGACCTGTCAGTGCGGAGATTGTAGAGAGGCATTCGAATGGAATGAGTATCCGAATGCCTTATCGCAAGCCGGAATCACGTGTTGAGATATTCCTGAACAGGGCAAGTGAGAGAATGTCGTTGGGAAAAGTACTACTTGCAGATGGACAAACGCCTAAAGATTTCAGACTGTATGGAATAAATGAGACCGACAAGACAATAGAGCGGGCGTATGCTGAAGAAACCGTCACTGGTAAAAAAACGTGGGATATGAGTGCACATCCGGACTTCCGTTCGGTTGTCAATCTTCAAAAGACTTATGGGTTGTGCGGGCTGGCAAAAGAAAATGGTGTGCAGCAACCCTTCTTCCTTGATTTCTGTACAGGCGAGTGGAAAGCTTTAAGTTTCTACGATTATAATACACTGGCATTGGTTATTGGCAGCGGAAATGATATTGCGGCCATTCAACAGAGAGGTAAAGGATATTCATTATATAATGTTTCCGCAGGTTTGGAACAAAGTAATTATGCAACTAAGACGCGGAGTAATTTTCCTATGCCGGAACCTCAATTTGAACTTCCGGAAGGATTTACTCCTGAACAATTCGGGGATTATCCGGGTGTGTTTATGCAAGGTAATGAGATTATTTTATTGTCGGCAAGGAAAGGAAACGGGAAATGGGTTCCCATGTTGTATAATTATAGAAATGGCTTTTATGTACTTGAAGGGATTGAAGCAGATGTCATTATTCCGTTTTATTTCGGAATGGCACTTCCCGATAGCGGTAGTCCTTCCTTATTATACCAAAAGAAGGTCGGTTACATGATTTATTACTCATCAGGTGACAATCGTGGCAGCAGTTTCCGTCTTCTTGAATCGGATAAGGAGAGCAGCAAGTTACAGTTACAAGAACCGTTTGTTCAATTGTCCGATAAGAAAGTTGTTTCAATAACTAACAGACTTGACCGTATCGGTACAATCACCGTGCTCTTTTCCGATAAAGAAGAAGGGCGCACCACTTCTGATTTTGATTGGAACAGCAAAGAGTGGACAGATTACACCGATCTTTCTGATATGCCATATAACTCAGTAGTATGGGCTAATTGATAGTCAATAGTAAAAACACTTATATCCGGTCTGCTTCTATATATCCGTTCATTACGGCATAAATAGTCAGACCGGATACCGATTTAATACCTAATTTCTCTGTTATGTTTTTCCTGTGAGTGATAACGGTAGTCAGGCTGATATTCAGTTTATCTGCTATTTCTTTGTTGATTAACCCTTTGGTAATCAGCACGAGTACTTCAATTTCGCGAGCAGATAAAAGTACCTGAGGATGTTCTGCAGGAATCATCGGAGGCATATCCTTCACGGGATATCCGTTGTGATGAGCATGTTGATGAAGTTTCAGGATATTCTTTACCAGTTTTTCTTCCGACTCATAAATATTGAGTACCGGAACACCGGAAAGTTGGAATTGCGGGCTGTCACTGGCAAGGACAATCGTTTTTCGCTTCCGGGGAAGGAAGAAAGCGTTATGCTCCACATAGATTTGTGCGGAGATAAAATAATGGGCGTACATATCCGGCGTATCATCCATTAACTCATTGAAGTTATGGAAGGTACGGATCGTTGCCATAGGGATGATCTCTTCCAATATGGATTTGAGTCCCAGGCTACAGAGAGTATTCGGCTCAATAATTGCTATTTCAGGTTTGTAGTTCATTCTTTTCTATTGTTCGGATGATTGATTCAGATAGTTGGCTACTGCTTCCGCACACCGTTCTCCGTCTACTCCGGCAGAAACGATTCCTCCGGCATAGCCCGCACCCTCTCCGCAAGGGAATAGTCCGCGAACGGTTACGTGTTGAAGCGTCTCTTTATCTCGTATGATGCGGACAGGGGAAGAGGTACGTGTTTCTACCCCGATCATAACGGCTTCGTTGGTCAAGAAGCCATGACTGCTGCGTCCGAATTGTTGAAAGCCGAGTGATAATCTCTTGCTGATAAACTCCGGCATCCAGAAGTGAAGCGGAGAAGAAATCAACCCCGGACTATATGAAGATTCCGGTAAGTCATAACTTAGCTTCTTGCGGGTGAAATCCAGCATACGCTGTGCCGGAGCTGTCTGGCGTCTGCCGCCTTGCAACCAACATTGACGTTCCAATTCTTCCTGAAAGTGCAGGGGGAGAAGTTGGGTATTGAACATCGAAAGTTGAGAGCTACTGAGAGAAGGGTTAAGAGCGAGTAGTTGTTCATTTTGTTGCGCAGCTAACTCTCCACTTTCCATTCTCAACTCTTCATTTATGAAATCTTCCGGCTGTATCTCTACCACCATTCCCGAATTACTCCAGCGCGAGCCACGATTCGAAGGTGACATACCGTTCACTACCACTTGCTCCGGTCCGCTGGCTGCAGGGACGATAAAGCCGCCGGGACACATACAGAAACTATACACGCCTCTGCCTTCAACTTGGGTGACGAAACTATATTCTGCAGCAGGGAGATATTTTCCCCTTCCGTTTTTATTATGATATTGTATCTGGTCGATCAGTGTTGCCGGGTGTTCCAGACGGACACCGACAGCGATACCTTTTGCCTCAATCGTTACATTATTAGCTGCGAGCCAACGATAAACATCCCTTGCCGAATGCCCGGTTGCAAGTATCACAGGACCTAGAAAAGTCTTTCCTGTATTTGTCTCAATGCCTTTGATCTCGTTATTCTCAATAATCAACGCATCCATTCTTGTCCGGAAATGTACTTCTCCGCCACATTCGAGAATGGTATTCCGCATATTTTCAATGACACGCGGCAACTTGTCCGTTCCGATATGCGGATGTGCATCAGCCAGTATAGCCGTAGAAGCTCCATGCTGGCAGAATACATTGAATATCTTGTCTACATTTCCTCTTTTCTTACTGCGGGTATAAAGTTTTCCGTCCGAATAAGCTCCTGCACCCCCTTCTCCGAAACTATAATTGGATTCCGGATTTACCATATGTTCCCTACTGATTTGCGCCAGGTCCTTTTTCCGTTCACGCACATCTTTTCCGCGTTCTACAATCACCGGGCGTAATCCGAGTTCGATAAGGCGCAGAGCGGCGAACAATCCGCCGGGACCTGCACCAACCACAATTACTTGTGGTTTTCCTTCCACACTATTATATACCGTATGCTCGTATTCATCTTCTTCAGGCGTTTCGTTGATGTATACCCGTATTTTCAGATTGACGAAAATCGTTCGCTGACGAGCGTCAATGCTTCGCTTTAAGATGCGGGTAGCATTGATATTGCGTAAATTTAGTCCTTTCTCTTCAGAGAGATATTCTTTCAGCCGTTGTTCGTTCGCTGCGATTTCGGGAAGTACGCGGAGTTGGTATTCTTGTATCATTTGGTTATTGTTACTTTAGATTATAAAAAGATAAGGCAGATAACATAAATCAGTGTCTTATCCGAATAACGCCCTGAACGCCTCTTCTACCTTTCTTACGGGCACTAACTCTATCTTTAGCTTCTTCGTATCAATGCCTTGCAAATTATATTTGGGCAACAGGAAACGCTTGAAGCCAAGCTTCTCGGCCTCTCCGATACGTTGTTCAATCCGGTTCACCGGACGTATCTCTCCCGACAAACCGATTTCTCCTGCCATACAGACTTCCGGTTCGACAGCCGCATCCATATTGGAAGAAAGGATGGCACTGATCACTGCCAGGTCAATAGCCGGATCATTCACCTTCAATCCTCCGGCAATATTCAGAAACACATCTTTCTGCGCAAGCTTGAAGCCTACGCGCTTTTCGAGGACAGCCAGAAGCATATTCATTCTCCGTATATCGAAGCCGGTTGCCGACCGTTGAGGATTTCCATAGACGGCAGAACTCACCAAAGCCTGTGTCTCAATCAAAAACGGGCGAATCCCCTCAATGGCGGAGGCAATGGCTACCCCGCTCATCCCTTCATGATCCTGACTTAACAATAACTCCGAAGGATTGCTGCCCTGACGTAATCCGTCCTGACGCATTTCGTAAATACCCAGTTCGGCAGTGCTTCCGAATCGATTCTTGATGCTTCGCAGAATACGGTACATATAATGCTGGTCTCCTTCAAACTGGAGAACTGTATCTACAATATGCTCCAGTACCTTTGGGCCTGCAATACTGCCTTCTTTATTTATATGTCCGATAAGCAAGACCGGCGTATGAGTCTCCTTTGCGAAACGTAGGATAGATGCCGAACACTCTCTGACCTGAGCGATACTTCCGGGAGACGATTCGATAGTTTCCGTAGAGATAGTCTGTATGGAGTCGATAATAACCAAATCCGGATTCGTATTTTTGATATGGACATAAATCTGTTCAAGGGAAGTCTCACAAACAATGAAGCAGTCGCTGGAAACCTCAGAAAGGCGGTCGGCACGTAATTTTAATTGCCGTGCACTTTCCTCGCCGGATACATAAAGGATTTTCTTTTCCGGCATACGGAGTACGGTTTGCATGACGAGAGTTGATTTTCCGATTCCCGGTTCGCCGCCGATCAGTACTAAAGAACCCGGAACAAGTCCGCCGCCCAGTACGCGGTTCAGTTCATTATCATGCATATTGATTCGCGGTTCATCGTCCGCTATGATCTCACTAAGAATAACCGGCTTGGGCTTTTGCGTTTCTATGCCCGATACCGGCCGGCGGTTAACCGGCTCTTTCCGTACGATTTCCTCAACATACGTATTCCATTCTCCGCACGACGGACATTTGCCTACCCATTTCGGTGAATCCTGTCCGCAGTTACTACACACATATACGGTCTTTTCTTTAGCCATTGCATTCTTATTAGTTTTCTAGAGAATACAAAAGTATGTATAATCTGTTCAACGCGCAAAACAAATCCCGGCAAAATCAGTTTATTGTTCAATCATCCGTTTCCAAACTCATCGTTATTGCTGAAATGTTATTAACTGTTGGACGGTAAGGAAAGAAGTCCTCATCGGTACCGGATACCTTCCTCAATGCTGGACGGAACGTTATATAGAACCGGTAAGTTTATAGAGTTATTTCTCCCGCCATTGAACGGTTCATCCGGTCACGCACCTCGTCCGGTGTATAGCCGTGTCCCAACAGAAACATTAATTTGGTAACGGCGGACTCCGTCGTACTGTCATATCCGGAGACAACCCCTGCCTGCAACAACTGATATCCGGTTTCGTAACGTTCCATTTCTACGGTACCTGCACTACATTGTGTCACGTTGACAATGATGATTCCCCGTGCACTGGCCTGGCAGAGCAAGCGGATGAACCATTCCTTCCGGGGAGCGTTGCCGGAACCGTACGTTTCGAGTACTACCGCTTTCAATCCTTCTATTTTCAGAATGGTAGCCACTACATTCTCCTGAATGCCGGGGAAAAGTTTCAGAACGACCACATTGGTATCCAGTAAATAGTGCGGTTTCAATTCCCCGTTCACATGAATCTGTACATTATTATATTTTATATGAATCCCCGCTTCGGCCAGTACCGGATAATTGAATGACCGGAAAGCGTTGAAGTTTTCGGCATTTATTTTGGTAGTGCGATTTCCCCGCATCAAATGGTTCTCGAAGAAGATACAGACCTCCGGGACAAGCGCTTTTCCTTCCTTATTCTGTGCAATGGCAATTTCAATACTCGTCATCAGATTTTCCTTTCCGTCCGTGCGGAGTACCCCTATCTCTCCAAAGCACCGGTTGTGGTGTTTTCAATCATACCAATTGTTCCACCTGTGTATATTAACAATACGGAAGTATTTAAAGGGTGCATAAGCTGATTTTCTGCGATTGTTTTCGCAAATATAACAATATAATTGATAAATAAGTAGCAAAATGTCATAAAAATGCTATCTGTTGATTGAGGAGAAAAGAAACGTAGGATTCTTTTTATCAGAAAAAAACGGGAAAAAGTGATAGATTGAATGTTTTTATTATTACTTTTGCGACACTTATCAAAAACAAGAGTAGAAACAAGGACTATGATGAAGTACTATCCGCATACAGTCACATCCATGTGCACCATGACCCTTTGGGGTTGAGGGATAGTATTTGTGTATCTACGTGATTCACGCCTGTGTAAGTAGGCAAAATTCAAATTAAACTTTTTCGTAAACAACCAATCGTTCTGTAAAACTATACACAGGACATTGCATTAAAATAAATATCTTCATGAAAGTAATGAAATTCGGCGGAACGTCCGTAGGTTCCGTGAACAGCATTTTAAGTGTAAAGAGAATTGTAGAGTCGGCATCGGCCGGCGAACCGGTTATTGTAGTAGTTTCCGCATTGGGAGGCATCACTGATAAATTGATAAACACATCGAAAATGGCGGCTACCGGAGATTCGGCCTATGAGGGTGAGTTCCGCGAAATTGTTTATCGTCATGTGGAAATGATTAAAGAGGTGGTTCCTGCCGGAGAAGGGCAAGTGGCGTTGCAACGTCAGATTGGCGAATTGCTGAATGAATTGAAGGATATTTTCCAGGGTATTTACCTGATTAAAGACCTTTCCCCGAAGACTTCGGATACAATCGTCAGCTATGGTGAACGTCTTTCATCCATCATCGTTACCGAACTGATTGACGGAGCAAAATGGTTCGATTCGCGCACTTTTATCAAGACGGAAAGAAAGCATAGCAAGCACACGCTGGATACAGAATTGACTAATAAACTGGTGAAAGAGGCTTTCCAGTCTATTCCTAAAGTAGCGCTGGTGCCGGGATTCATCTCTTCGGATAAAACGACAGGGGATGTAACAAACCTCGGACGCGGTGGCTCGGACTATACGGCTGCCATTATTGCTGCGGCGCTGGATGCGGCAAGTCTGGAAATCTGGACGGACGTAGATGGATTTATGACGGCTGATCCGCGTGTCATTTCGACTGCTTATACGATTACGGAATTGAGTTACGTAGAAGCGACCGAACTTTGTAACTTCGGCGCAAAGGTGGTTTATCCGCCGACTATCTATCCCGTATGTCACAAGAATATTCCTATTATAATAAAGAATACATTCAACCCGGATGGAGTGGGAACGGTTATCAAACAAGAAGTTTCCAACCCGCAGAGCAAGGCTATCAAGGGGATTTCCTCCATCAACGACACAAGTCTGATTACTGTTCAGGGTCTTGGTATGGTAGGTGTGATCGGTGTAAACTACCGCATTTTTAAAGCATTGGCAAAGAATGGAATCAGCGTGTTCCTCGTCTCACAGGCTTCATCGGAAAACAGTACTTCTATCGGTGTGCGTAATGCCGACGCCGACTTGGCTTGCGAGGTGCTGAACGAGGAGTTTGTGAAAGAGATAGAGATGGGTGAGATTTCTCCTATTCAAGCGGAGAAGAACTTGGCTACCGTAGCCATTGTCGGTGAGAATATGAAGCATACCCCGGGAATAGCCGGTAAACTGTTCGGTACGTTAGGGCGTAACGGTATAAATGTAATAGCTTGTGCACAGGGAGCATCGGAAACGAATATTTCGTTTGTTGTCGATTCCAAATCACTGCGCAAGTCGTTGAACGTTATTCACGATTCCTTCTTCCTGTCGGAGTATCAAGTATTGAATCTTTTTATTTGCGGTATCGGTACGGTAGGAGGTAGCCTGATCGAACAGATTCGTTGTCAGCAAGAGAAACTGAAAGTGGAAAACGGATTGAAACTTCATGTGGTGGGTATTGCCGATGCTACGAAAGCCATGTTCAGCCGTGACGGTTTCGACTTGGCAAACTACCGTCAGGAACTGGAAGAAAAAGGAACAGAGAGTACTCTCGAATCATTGCGTGACGAGATTATCGGCATGAATATCTTTAATTCCGTTTTTGTGGATTGTACGGCGAGCAAGGGGGTGGCTTCTCTTTATAAAGATCTGTTGCTGCACAATGTGTCCGTGGTGGCTGCCAATAAGATAGCCGCCTCTTCCAAGTATGAAAATTATCGTGAACTGAAGCAGATAGCCCGTCAACGGGGTGTAAAATACTTGTTTGAAACGAATGTGGGAGCGGGACTTCCTATTATCAATACCATAAATGATTTGATTCATAGTGGTGATAAGATTCTGAAAATAGAGGCTGTCTTAAGCGGTACATTGAATTATATCTTCAACAAAATCAGTGCCGATATTCCGTTTAGCCGCACGATAAAGATGGCGCAGGAGGAACGGTATTCCGAGCCTGATCCGCGTATCGACCTGAGCGGGAAAGATGTAATCCGTAAACTTGTTATTCTGGCACGTGAAGCGGGATATACTTTGGAGCAGGAAGATGTGGAAAAGAATCTTTTTGTGCCGAATGATTTCTTTGAGGGTTCACTGGATGATTTTTGGAAACGCGTACCGAGTCTGGATGCGGACTTCGAAGCCCGTCGCAAGGTACTGGAAGCTGAGAACAAGCACT
>OGQY01002660.1_pt1 | contig 10477 bp, 2 predicted proteins | sample 1553361 | NCBI WGS metagenome assembly OGQY01 (sample SAMEA2579963, study PRJEB22360) | human gut metagenome | reverse complement strand
ATTAGCATGAGGGGAACATGCGTTCTATCGAGACACACTTTTTGTCCTATAAGCCGATATTTCGCGAATCTTCGCCGCGCGTCTTCTTCCTATCCGTTACGGTGCGCCCATTAGCTCCTTGTCGATGCCGAAACCGCTGGTCTTAACCTTAATAATGACCTTACTATCGATGGCAATGGCCATGCCTTGAAGTTTACCGACAAAGGTATCGCCCTTTGGGGACATGCGCTCGTGCTTAAGGACATCAATGCAAGCATGGCCGACATTGGTTCCACCCCGTATACCGCCGAGTGGAATTGGGTGTCTGTGTGCGCAAACAAGGATGCCTCGCTCACGCTCGATGACGCTACGCTTACCATGGATGGCGCCGGCACTGGCAACGTTCATGCCATCTATTTCTGCAACAACAATAAGCCCAACTTGTAGAATGGCTCTAATCTCACCATTAAGAACTACAAGCAGGACGCTCTTGAGTGGGATGGCGGTGACGGCGGTTACGACATGAACATCGAAGGCGGCTCTACCTACACCTCTGACCACTGCCGTTCTGGCTTTACGGGCACGTTTATCGTCACGGTCGGCAACTCCACGGTTACGGCCAACAACAAACAACGCTCTCACAGACATCATCTTCACTGGCAAGGGCGAGTTCAAGAGCGCAAATGTTCAGATTTCTGGTACCAAGGGCACGCGCTACTGGAACGCCGCCAAGTAGCAGCAGCTTGCCGATGGCTGGACGTTCAATAGTTGGTATACCGATGAAGACTGCACTGCCAAATGGGACGATGATGCCGAGCTTGCAACCTCCATGACGCTGTTTGGCAAATGGACCAAGAATACAGACCCTGATCAGTAATGCCGCATGTAATCAACCCACATCTTCGCTTGTTATCGCGCCGCGGCCATCCTGACCTTTCGCCATGCAAGTGCCCTATGGAGAAATATAGCGCTTTGCGTTTTACGCGGGGGGGGGTAACATAGCGTAAAAAATCAATTTGTTGCGCAACTTCTGAGCGGTTCTTCTCAAAGCTGTAAAACTATGGGGTTTTCCTTGGGTGTGGCGGCCGTTAAACGGGCGTCTCAGGGCGCGGAGTGGCCTTATGACTCACCTTTTACCTTAAAAATCAAGAGAAACTGCGTTCAAGTGTTAAAATAACACGTTGAGGAACTATCTTTGCTACCTCTGGTTCACTTTCTTTTAGGAACTAATCTTACTGAGATATCGCAAAGGAGCTGCTCAAGCCATGAAGGCAACCGATTGAAGGTTAATGCGGTTGATGGGGGACGGAAATGACTGAAAGAATGAGGGAAAAAACAAGAAGAGAAAGTGTGACAGACCGCTACTCTTTCGGACACAAAGCCCTTTCGGTAGTGCTCTCGGTAGTGCTGCTGGGCTTCGGTTGGCCGGCGGTGAACCCGTCGGAGACTTTCGCGAGCGATGAATCGGCGCAGGCCGATCAGGTGCAAGCTGAAGTCGCGCAACCTGAAGAGACTCAAGCCCTGGAAGAGACGGCAGACGATTCTGCCGCAATGGCTTTGGCTGCTTTCAGTCAGGTGCGGCCTCCGGACGACGGGGATGTGCCGGAGCCGGCGGCTGATGAGTCGGCGATGGCATCGGCTCCGAGCGCTTCCGGTGAGGAAGAGGCTTCTGCTGTGGAAGATGCCGTGGAAGAGGATTCCGCGGTAGACAACCAAGGCTTTTCGCAGGCGGCTGCTGCCCAGGCGAAAACTGAATACGATATTTCGCTTGTACTGAAAAACGCTTCGATCAAGAAGGCCGACGGTACCGATGAACTCGTGAGCTTGCCCGCCACGAAGGTCACGGTTTCCGCCGATAAAGATTTCAAATTCACGGTTGTGTCCGATTCTGCCTGTAAGCTGAATCGCGTGCTTGTAAACGTTGCTGGTCAGGAATCCCCCCCCCCTTACCCCTGACGCCGATGGCGTTTACGTTGTTGCATCGAGCGATATTGCCAAGGGCGCAACGTTGACCGTTGAAGCCAGCTCTTCTTTTGGAAACGTTGGCGCCGTGCTTGGTGGAGTGCTTGGCGGTGGCGCTGCTGCTGCGAGCGATGTGAGCGGCAATGCCGGGGAAACTACCAGCGCCAAGGTTGGCGATAAGGTGACCCTGAAAGGCACTTCCAATAAGAATTGTAGCTATGTGGGAGAATGGACTGTTAAGAAAAACGGCGAGTCGACCAGCGCCGCTACCATTAAAGGCAACGGAGGCAGCGCGACGGCGGTATTCTCCGAGGCCGGAACGTTCGAAATTGAACATGCATATTGCGAAGCTTCGCATTTCCTTGGTTTCGGTGACCATTCTGTGAAGACTGAGACGTTTACCGTCGTGGTTCAGCCTGCCACGCCCGCTCGGTCTATCTCTATTTCTGGCAGCGATACCGTTACGCAGTTCTCAAATATTCAGCTGACGGCAACGGTCGACCCCGCGGAAGCTACAGGAACGTATGAATGGTCCTCGTCTAATGAAGACATCCTGACGGTTGACAACAGCGGTAACGTTACGGGCGTTCGCCAAGGAACGGCAACGGTCACGGTTTCGTTCATAAGTGCTGTCGGCGGTTCGGAAGTTTCTGCGTCTAAAGATGTGACGGTTACCGCAACGAAAGATGCGACTGATCAAGCGCTCGTTTACTACCTGCTCGACCCTACCAAAGACGCCAACTCGAACGACTCGGGTCACTGGGGAAAAACATCGCTTGGCACCGCAATGGTGAATACCACCGGTGCTACGTGGGCGGGTGGCAAGAATTGCTTCGATAACGTGGATCAGCGCGTTGTTTCGTGGCCCAATGGCACCAACGTTGTGCCGAGGGACTCTGACGCTTGGAATGAAATCTTCGATAACTATAAGACGACCATCCAGGCCCAGCTTCCGGGCGTTACCTTTACTAAGGATGATGTAGAAGAAATCGCTCTTGTTCCCGCAAAGATCTCAAAGAACAACGGGACCAACCCCGATATGCATCTTGACTGCAATGTCTCCATCAAATGTAAGAATGTTGCACTGGTGAAGTATTACCTGCGCGATGCGGGCAGCACGCAGTTTGAGCAAAAGGGAGCCAGGAACTATATTTCCGGTAACGCCACCCAGCCTTCCGATGTGATGAACGAGCAGTTCCCTGAAACCAAGACGGTCGATGGTGTAACTTACACATTCTCTGGCTGGTATTTAGACCAGAGTTTCACGCAGCCTGCAACGTTCCCGTATACGGTTAACAGCTCTACGAACTTCTATGCCAAGTACGTGGGCGGTTTCCAGGTTGCCTATGACCTTGCTGGCGGTTCATGGACCAACTCCGATGCAACCACGTATATTGCCCAGGAAGGTTCGACGCAAACGGTGAAGAGCGAGCCCACTCGCGAGGGATACAAATTCACCGGTTGGACCATCGAAGGCCTGCCTGATACTACCGCGCTTAAGAGTGGCGATACCTTCGCTATGCCCGCAGGCAACGTAACCATCACGGCAAACTGGCAGGAGCTTCTTTCCTATCGGATTAAATATCTTGAAAAAGGCACCGAAAAACAGCTCGCCGACCCAGATACTCGATATGGCGAGCAAAGTGAGAAGGTTTCTGCAGATGCCAAGACCATTGACGGCTATCACCTTGCAGATGGATGCTCCAGCCCTATTGAGAAAACCCTCGGAAGCAGCGATAACGATATCACCTTCTGGTATGAGAAGAATTCTGCTGAATACTCGGTGAACTACTACTTGAATGGTACCGAACAAAAGGTTGCCGACTCTGAAACAAAGAGCGCTCCTTGGGGTACCCAGGTAAAGGCGTCTGATCTTGCGAAGGATATTGACGGGTATACCGCCGTGCCCAACCAAGATGCGACCATTACCGTTGATCTCAATGGCAACAATTCCATCAACGTGTACTACTACCAGAACGTTTCCCTCAAAGCCAATTCTGCAGAAGTGGTTTATAACGGAAAAGACCAGAGTGTTTCTGGCTTTACCGGTGCGCCTGGAGGTGCTGATTTCTCCGGCATTACCGTCGGCGCAAACGGCACCGATGCAGATACGTACCCTGCTCAATTTGCAGAAGGCGCCGTTGGTACCGTTGACAAAACCGAGAAATATATCGTTGCGAGCGTCGAGAATGGCTCACTTGTAATCGGCAAGGCTAAGGTCACCCTGAAGTCCGCCGACCTGAGCAAGGCCTACGACGGCACCGCGCTCGAAAACGGCGGCACCGCACTTGCGACCGAGGACGGCTTCGTCGAGGGCGAGGGCGCGACATATACGTTCACAGGCTCCCAGACCCTCGTCGGCTCTTCGGCCAACGCGTTCACCTACACGCTGAACGAGGGCACCAAGGCCGAGAACTACGACATCGAGAAGACCGAAGGTAAGCTGACCGTTACCGACCGTGAAGAGGCCGACAAGTACGAGATTACGGTGACCGCCAATTCCGCAACGGAGACCTACGACGGAACTGAAAAGACCGCCTCTGGCGTGACCGGCACCACATCCACAAACGACAAGGGCGCTCAGTTCACCGTTGAGGGCCTTAGCGCAACCGTGTCTGGAACCGATGCGGGAGAGTATACGAACGAGGTCAGCGGCACCCCTGTCGTTAAGGATGCAGCGGGCAACGATGTGACCTCCCAGTTCAAGGTTAAGACGGTTAACGGCAAGCTTGTCATCGACAAACGCGCCGTGACCATTAAGCCTAAGAATGCTACCAAGGCTTACGACGGCAAGCCTCTTAAGGCTATCGAGTGGGAGATTGTATCGGGTTCGTTCGTCGACGGTCAGAGCATCGCCGACCCGCAATACAATGGCTCGCAGACCGTGCCCGGATCAAGCGAAAGCTCGATTACGAAGTGGGGCTATGCCGAGGGTACCAACGCCGCCAATTACAACATCACTGCAGCGAAGGGGTCGCTGACCGTTACCGACCGCGCTGACGGTGAGAAGTACAAGATTACGGTGAAGGCTAATTCCGCCGAATCTACCTACGACGGCAACGAGCATGCGGTCGAAGGTTTCGAGACCCTCGAGTTCGCGGTTGACGGCAACGAATACACCGTGTCGGGCCTCAGCGCGAGCGTGTCAGGAACCGATGCGGGCATCTATCCCAACAACGTTACCGGCACTGCCAAGGTTACTGACGCTGCGGGCAACGATGTGACCTCCCAGTTCTCCGTGACCACCGAGAGCGGTTCGCTGGTAATCAATAAAGCCAAGGCTACTATTGCGCCCAAAGACGCGACCAAGGCCTACGACGGCACCGATCTTAAGGCGAGCGAATTTGTAACCGAGGGATTCGTGAAGGATCAGGGCGTCAAGAGCGCTACCTTTACTGGCTCCCAGCTGAACGTGGGTAAGAGCAAGAGTGGCATCGATGGCTACGTTCTCGCCGACGGAACGAACGCCAATAATTACGACATAACGAAGGGAACGGGCAACCTCGAGGTAACTCCGGTTAGCGATGAAGTGACCGTTACCATTACAGGTAACGCCGCGACCTTGAAATACGATGGAACCGAGCAGTCCGTGACGGCCTATACCGTTGCATGCTCCAATGGCTTGTATACCGCCAACGACTTCGATTTCACTGGCGCTGCTGTTGCCAAGGGCACGAACGTCGGTACCTACAAGATGGGCCTCGAAGCCGACCAGTTCTCCAATACGAGCGCGAACTTCACGAACGTGACGTTTGTGGTTGAAAACGACGGCTCGCTGACCATTTCCCCGCGAGAGATTGTTTTGACATCTGATTCTGCTGAGAAGAGCTATGACGGAACTGCGCTTACGAAAAACGAGCAGTCCAATGTGAAGGTGTCTGGTGACGGCTTCGCCAAGGGCGAGGGCGCGAGCTTTGACATTACTGGTTCTCAGACGGACGCTGGGTCGAGCAAGAATACGTTCACGTACACCCTGAACGAGGGCACGCAATCTGCTAATTACGAGATTACTTGGCTCGAGGGCGACTTGACGGTCAATGCCATTACCTCGCCCGTTGTTGTTACTGTTGTTGGTGACACCAAGCAAGCAACCTATGACGGTGAAGAGCATACGGCCGAGGGCTATACCTTCGCTTCGGATAATAAGCTGTACACGCAGGACAAAGTGAACTTCTCTGGCAAAGCGAAGGCTAATCGCACCGATGCCGGTACGACCACCATGGGTCTTGAGGACCAATTCGCCAACGCCGATACGACCAACTTCAAAAACGTGACTTTTAAGGTAACCGATGGCTTTGTTCAGGTTGACAAAGCTCAAGTGACTCTTAAATCCGCCGATTTGAACAAGAAGTACGACGGTACCGCGCTCAAGAACGGAGACAATGCGCTCGAGACCGAGTCTGGCTTCGCTGAGGGCGAGGGTGCAACGTACGAGTTTACGGGTTCCCAGACCGTCGTCGGATCTTCGCCCAACGCGTTCAACTACACGCTGAACGAGGGCACCAAGGCCGACAACTATACCATTACGAAGTCCGAAGGCACGTTGACCGTTACCAATCGCGACGCGAAGTACGAGATCGAGGTTGAGTCGAACTCCGCCGAGTTCACCTACGACGGCAACGAGCATATGGCCGAGGGCTTCAAGACCCTCGAGTTCACGGTTGACGGCAACAAATACACCGTGTCGGGCCTCAGCGCGAGCGTGGCAAAAACCGATGCGGGCACGTACTCCAACGCCATCACGGGCACGGCCAAAGTCGTTGACGCCTCGGACAACGACGTGTCTGATCAGTTCTCCGTGACCACCAAGAGCGGCTCGCTGGTAATTAAGCAGGCTTCTGTGCATATGAAGTCCGCTTCCGGCGAATGGGTCTATGATGGCAACGAGCACGCCAAGCATGAGATGGAATCTGTGACCGGCTTTGCCAAGGGCGAAGGCGCGACGTATTCCTATACGGGCGCAATCACGAATGCGGGCACCGTTCAGAATACGTTCACCTACACGCTGAACGAGGGCACCAAGGCCAGCAACTATACGTTTGACGACCCTGAGTACGGTATTCTTAAGGTGACTCCGGTCAGCGATGAGGTGACCGTGACCATCAAGGGCAACACTGCGACCGAGACCTACGATGGCACCGAGAAGGCAGTGCGCGATTACGGCTTCGAAGCTTCCAATGGTCTGTATGGGGCTGGAGACTTCGTCTTCACTGGCGCTGCTGTTGCCAAGGGTACGAATGTCGGTACCTACAAGATGGGCCTCGATAAGGGTCAATTCTCCAATACGAGCGCGAACTTCTCGAACGTGACGTTCGTGGTTGAAGATGGCTGGCTCAAGATTGAGGGCGGCCAGATTGACGCAAACGACGTCGATTGGACTACGCAAGACGTGCGGAAGGTGTATGACGGCAAGCCTCTTTCGGCCTTCGCCGCTCGTGCGACCGATAAACACGGCAATGAGCTCAATGTTGAATACAGCATCGATGGCAAAACGTGGACTTTTGATCCGGCCGAGATTAGCCTGACGCATTTCGGCTCCCAGAAGGTGCTGCTGCGCGCCACGGGCTCCAACTACGCTGCTGGTCAATACGCTACGAGCTCTGAAAATATCATGATTAACAAGCGTCCTGTCACGTTGACTTCTGCCAGCGCGAACAAGGTGTATGACGGCAAGCCGCTCACTAAGCCTGAGGTCACCGTGGGTGGTGACGGCTTCGTCGAAGGCGAAGTGTCTGGCCTTAAGGCGATTGGCACTGTAACGAATGTGGCCGATGGCGAAGTCGACAATGAAATCGTTTGGGATTGGGCCGAAGGCTTTGGCGAGGGCAACTATGACATCACCAAGACCGAGGGCAAGCTGAGCATTGAGCCTCAGTCAATCGACCCCAGCAATCCGGAATCCTATACCGGTATTAAGGTTGGCGAGCTGTCCAACCTCGTGTACAACGGCGAAGACCAGCTCCAGGAGCCCACGGTTACCGACGCGAAGGGCGACCTCCTCGTTAAGAATCGCGACTACACGCTCGCCTTCGATGGCGATGCCAAGAACGTGACCGAGGTCGGTGTTTCCGTAACGGTTTCGGGTATTGGCAATTACAAGGGTGATTTCTCGCGTAGCTACAAGATTCTTCCGCGTGAGGTAACTGTCGAGTCTGCGAGCGCTTCCAAAGCCTACGACGGCACGCCGCTCTTCTCTCATGATGTTGTTGTGACCAGCGCCGCTGGTTTCGTCGAGGATGACGTGGCGAGCATGACGGCACCTAATTCCATCACGGAAGTCGGGTCGCTCACGAATGAGATCGCCATCGAGTGGTCGAATGACGTTGCGGCTGGTAACTATGTCGTCTCTAAGGAAGAAGGCGTTCTCGAGGTAACTCCTAAATCGGTGACCGCGGAAGGCTTCTCCGTTGAGGGTTTGAACGACGTTACTTACAACGGCCTTGCTCAACGGCAGGAGCCGACCGTCAAAGACGGCGACAAGACGCTGACGAAGGACAAGGATTACACGCTGTCCTTCACCGAGGATGTCACGAATGTCGGCACGGTTCGCGTTACCGTTACAGGCAAGGGCAATTACGCTGGTAGCGCCGATGTGGCCTATCAGATTTTGCCTGCCAAGCTTATTGTGACCACTCCGTCTGATTCGACGGTCTACAACGGCAAGCCCCTTACGGCCGAAGGCGGCGTCGAGGGCTTCGTCAACAACGAGACTGCGGTCTTCGAGACCACCGGTTCCCAGACCGAGGTCGGCGAGAGCGAGAACACCTACGCGATTTACTGGTCGGATGAGGGCACTACTGCCAAGCGCAGCAACTATACGGTCGAGGAGCATATCGGTACGCTAACCGTGACTGAATATGCAGACGAAATCGTGGCTGTTGCCAATGACGTGACCATGACCTACGACGGCATGCCGCATCGCGCCGAGGTTACCGTGACCGGCGTTCCCGAGGGTTATTCCGTGAAGACGGCCTGGTCTGGCGCCGAGGCTACCGACGTGACTGGTGCCGACGGCTTGGTCGCCAATGTTGATGAGATCGTTGTCGTGAACGCCGAAGGCAAGGATGTTACGGACAGCCTGAAGATTACCAAGAAGCCTGGCAAATTGGTGATTGAGCCCAAGGAGCTCACCGTGGTTACGATGGGCGCGAGCAAGCCGTACGACGGCACGCCCCTCACAGCCAACGGCAAAATCGAAGGCTTCGTCAATGGCGAGACTGCGGCCTTTGCTGTGATCGGTTCCCAGACCGAGGTCGGCGAATGCACCAACGCTTACACAATCGAGTGGTCCGGCAATGCCAAGCGGGGCAACTACACGGTCAAGGAGGAGCTGGGCAAGCTCGAAGTGACGAAGAGCCAAGCGGCGATCGTAATCGTGCCGAAGGGCGGCAAGAAGACCTACGACGGCACCCCGCTTGTGAGCGAGGGCGCTGATGCCTATGGTCTGCCCGCTGGGTTTACATGCGAGGCAACGACCAAGGGTTCCGTTACGAACGTGGGAAGCGCCGTTGCCGAGATTGATACGTATGCCATTAAGAACGCCGATGGGAAGGACGTTACCGACCAATTCGGCAACGTGAGCACTGGATTCGCCACGCTCCTGGTGACCAAGCGTCCCGTGACCGTGGTTTCGGAGGACGCTTCCAAGGTCTACGACGGCACGCCGCTCACTAAGCACGAGGCCGGTGTAACCGAGGGCAGCATGGTTGACGGCGAGAGCTTCGTGTATGAATTCACGGGCACCCAGACCGTTGCGGGCGAGAGCGCCAACTCCTTCATAATTAGTGCGGGAGACGGCACGAATCTTGACAACTACGAGATTACCAAGCAGGACGGCACGTTGAAGGTTGAGCCGAAGGGTGTCGTGCCCGGCGAGGACAACGGGATGAAGGTTACCAAGCCCGTCGACAAGGTTTACAACGGCAAGGAGCAGAAGTTCGTCCCCGTTGTGACCGACGGCGAGAAGGTGCTCGTCGAAAACGTTGACTACGTCGTTACGTACACCGACGCTCTCGATTTCGAGGGCGACGCTGCAGCGAAGGACGACTTCACCAACGTGACTGGCGACATCTTCGTTACCGTTGAGGGTATTGGCAACTACACTGGCAGCCTCACGCAGAGCTATCAGATCACGCCGAAGCCTTACACGGTTACGACGGTTTCGGGCAGCAAGGTGTATGACGGCACGCCTCTTGAGGGTGCGTCGCTCGAAGGCAACTTCGTTGGCGGCTTGGTGAATAACGACGATGCGACCTTCGTGGTTACCGGCACGCAGACCGAGGTTGGCGTTTCCGACAACACGTATACGCTTGAGTTCGTTGACGAGCAGATGGCCAAGAACTACAAGCTCGTTAAGGAAGACATCGGCACGCTTACTGTGGTGAAGGATGAGAGCGAAGCTTCGCAGAATTCGAACGGTAATGGCGAGTCGAAGAACAAGGGCGCTCTGCCCAAGACGGGCGACATGACGTTGGCTACGCTGCCCTTCGCCCTGGCGGTTGTAGCAGGGGGCGGGCTCTTCGGGGGTGACCCCTTT
>OGQY01002659.1_pt1 | contig 10481 bp, 3 predicted proteins | sample 1553361 | NCBI WGS metagenome assembly OGQY01 (sample SAMEA2579963, study PRJEB22360) | human gut metagenome | reverse complement strand
GGCGGGTTCCTGCGCCAAAGATACGGCCGGGAACGGCGGCACGGGAACCACGGAGTCGTACAACGACAAGATAGACAGCTATCTGGCTGAACGCTATCTATGGAACAGCGAGTATGGGCAGATGACCCGCGACCTGACGATCGAATACGCCGCCGACAATGACAACTTCCTGACGAGGACCCTGCTGGGGATGACCTCCAACACCCTCGACAAAAAGAGGTATACGAACGGCACGGGACAGAATTATTACAAACTCTACTCCTACATCACCCGCAAAGCCCGGAGCCGCGCGGCCACGGGGCCGAAAACGCGCGGCGTCAATCACGGCGTCCGCAAGGAGACGGAATACGGGTTCGGATTCGCCCGGCTGGGGGTGGTCCGGTTCTCCAACACGGGGAAGGCCGGGTTCTACGTGATGGCGGTATATCCCGGCTCCCCGGCAGACAAGGCGGGGTTCAGACGGGGCACGATCTTCTCGGAGATAGACGGCGCCGAGATCGCCGATTCGGAGAGCGAATACACCCCCGTATACAAGCGGCTGACAAGCCCTTCGGGAGCCGCGTCGGTCCTCTTCAAAGTCCGGGAGACGGGTGAAGAGACCACCCTCACGGCGGAACGGCTCTACCCGAATCCGGTGCTCCGCGCGGAGGTCATCGAGGAGGGTAAGCACAAGATCGGCTACATGGTCTACAACGGGTTCGACGCGGCATATGACGACGACCTGCTGGATTCCCTCCGGAAGTTCCGCGACGCGGGAATCACCGATCTGGTACTCGACCTGCGCTACAACGGCGGCGGACACGTGATTTCGGCAAAGATGCTGGCGACGTGCATCGCAGGCGAAAAATGCGACGGCAAGGTTTTCCAGTATTACCGCTACAACGACAGCCGCATGGCCGATCCGGCGAAAACCCAGAAGCAGACGGGCAATACGTACGATCGGGAGAAAGCGCTCTTTTACGAGAATTTCAGCTACGGCGACTACTACGGGGCGGACCTCAAGCAGTACGCCCTCGGCCTGCAGAACATCTATGTGCTGACGACAGGCAGCACGGCGTCGTCGAGCGAAGCGGTCATCAACGGGTTGAGGGGAATCGACATCGGCGTGACGCTGATCGGCGAGAAGACCAACGGCAAGAACGTGGGCATGGAGATCGACAAGTTCGACGACGGCGACTATTCGTACGAACTGGCCCCGATCACGTTCGAAGGCTACAACGCCAAAAAGGAGACGGTGAATCCGGCCGGACTCGCGGTCGATTATGCGGTCGCCGACTGGAACAACAGACTGGTGGATTTCGGACCTGAGGAGCCGATGCTCGCCAAGGCCCTGAGCCTGATTACGGGCCGCACCTACACGCCCGCTCCGTGCCGGAGCGCCGCAGGCATCGCGCCGATAGCGGGTGTCTCGCTGCCGGAAGACGCGCGAAGACCCGCAGGCATGCTCGTCCTCTCCCCGCAGCACGGGGAGTAGTTCCGGGGCGCCGCCGGAGGATTCGATGCACGTCGTACCGCAGGTCGGCCGGCCGGCCCGCCTTGCCGTCGCAGGGCGGAGAAACGGCCCCGTTTCCGAATAAGAGAACCGAAGAAGCACAAAAATTGCCATTAACCGTCCTGAAAATTTGGCGGATTAAAATTTATACCCTATATTTGCACACCCGAAATCCGAAATTCGGAGGTAAGGCCCAGGTGGTGAAATTGGTAGACACGCTACTTTGAGGGGGTAGTGAACATTAGTTCGTGCAAGTTCGAGTCTTGTCCTGGGCACTGAAAACCGCGTTAGAATCGTTTCTAACGCGGTTTTGCTTTTCAGGAAGAAAGTGCGGAGACGGGGCGGAACAATTCGGGCGCAGAGCCGTCCCCGAACGAACGGGAACGGAAAGTTACCAGTGCCAGTTGAATTTATAATCCAGTTCATGGTAGTGGTCGAAAGGCTGATCCGTTCCAAGGACTTTTGCCGAAGTCGTCCCCATATCCTTAATCGGCACATTGGGGGCGAGGACATCGTGCAGTTTCTCGACGACCAGCTCCTTTCCGAGCGAAAAGGAGGCTCGCTGACGGATGTCCTGCGACGAAGCGCCGATCTTCACCTCATAGCTTCCGGCCTCGGCCACCCAGCTGCTGATGCCGCTGCGGAAGGAGCAAAGCGAACGGGGATCGAGCGTAAAGGTAAGCACCTGACTCTCACCGGGCGCAAGAAGCCGGGTTTTGGCAAAACCTTTCAATTCCCGCTCCGGCTTGTCCTGCAAGACGGCCGGCGCCGTCAGATAAAGCTGAACGACCTCTTTTCCGGCGACTTTGCCCGTGTTGGAGATCTTTACCGAGACATCGATCCGTCCCGGAAACGAATCGCTGCTCAGCGTCAGGTCGGAGTATTCGAACCGAGTGTAAGAAAGCCCGTAACCGAACGGATAGGACACAGGGACATCATACGTCGTGTAATAGCGGTAGCCGACATACACACCCTCATTATAGTAGGAGTTGACCGGCAGGTCGGCGGGAATTCCCGGAAACGATTTCGACGACGGAACGTCGGCATATGAAACGGGATAGCTCACGGGCAGCTTTCCGGAAGGATTGACGGTTCCCCGAAGCAGCTCGGCAACGGCCGCGCCGCCCTGCTGACCCGTCTGCCACGAGAGCAGGATCGCGTCGGGCAGCTCTTTCCACGAAGCCGTTTCGATCACCCCTCCGATATTGAGTACGACAACCACTTTTTTTCCGAGTGCATGATAGGCCGAACACACGGCTCCGAGCAGTTCCTTTTCATTGTCGGTCAGGGTGAAATAACCCTCTTCCTTACGGTCCACGCCCTCTCCGGACAACCGGCCGAGAGTCACGACTCCCAAGTCCGTAACCTTCGCCTCCGCTTCGACGAGAGCCTTGTCGATCCGAGGTTCCTGAGAGCGGGTTACCGCATATTTCTTGTGCCCGCCGGCAGCAAACACCGAATCGACGAACCGGGTGTAGAAACGGTCCGCGGCGGACGAAATCCGGAACCCGACGTTCGACAGCCCCTCTTTGAGGGATACCGCATGACCGTAATGCACCTCGCCGCTGCCCGTGCCTCCGGCTATGAAATCATAGGACGTCTTGCCGAAAAGCGCAACCCGATTCGGTTTTCTGACCGGGAGCGTATTCCGGTCGTTTTTCAGCAGCACCATCGCCTCGTCCGCAGCACGCTGAGCGACCTGTGCATGCCGCGCAAGATCGGGCTTCAGGGAGCAGGCGTATTCCCTATAAGAGGGCGTTTTCTTGACGAAGCCGAGTATCCGGCGGATATTCCGGTCAAGAACCTCCTCATCGAGCGTCTTGTCGGAAAGCGCGCTGAGAATTTCGGGCTGATGGTATTTGTAATGACCGTGAGGGAAGCCGCCCATGATGATATCGTTGCCCGCCTTCATCTGAGCCACCCCGTCGTCGCCGGCGAACCAGTCGGTCATCACCATTCCGTCGAAGCCCCATTCGTCCCGCAGCACCGTGGTCAGCAGGTCGCGGTTCTGGGAGGCGTACACCCCGTTAAGCCGATTATAGGACGACATGACGGTCCACGGCGCAGCCTCCCTGATCGCGATCTCGAAGCCGCGCAGGTAAATCTCCCGAAGCGCCCGCTGACTGATCACGGCATTGACACCCTTGCGGTTGCTCTCCTGATTGTTCGCCGCAAAATGCTTGACCGAAGTCCCGACGCCCTGCGACTGAATCCCGCGCACCATCGCGGCGCCCATTTTCCCCGACAGAAGCGGATCTTCGGAATAGTACTCGAAATTCCGTCCGCACAGCGGATCGCGCTGAATATTCATCGCAGGGGCCAGAAGCACGTCGGCACCGTATTCAAGCGTTTCGTTACCCATCGCGTCACCGACCGTCTCCACCAATTCGGTATTCCACGTAGCGGCCAGCGCGGTGGCAGTGGGGAAAGCGGTGCTGTAATAGGCTTTGGTAGAGTCGCCGTCCCGGAAGGGTTTCATGCGCACTCCGGCAGGACCGTCGCACATGACGGTCGGCATCAGACCGAGCCTTGCGCAATACCAAGTGGAGCCTTCGCCGATATACCTGCGCCGGTCGTTGTTTTTGTTGCCGATCACCATGAGCACCTTCTCCTCAGGCGTCATGGCGGCGATCACCTCGTCCACCGTATTGCGCCTGAGCGTAGGGGCCGGCTCTGCGGCAGAAAGAACAAGCGTCACAAACAAAAACGCCGCTAATGCAATTCTTTTCATAAATCTACAGATCATTTAGGTTAGTACACTCGCCATCATACAGACGGCCGTGCAAATATAACCGGCACGGCGATCCGCGCCTACCAATATCTGCGCCACATATACAACGTTATTGCACAATACAAAGAACGGCGGTCAAACCGCCCGCGCAATCAGTCCAATTGCGAACTGGGCAGCTTGTTGAACTGTTTATAAAAACACTTCGCAAAATACGACGGAGTGTTGAACCCGACCAGATAGCACACCTCGTTTACCTTGTAGCTTCCCGAAGAAAGCAGCTCCGCCGCCTTGTTCAACCGGATCAGCTTGATGTAGTCGTTGGGAGTCAGCCCCGTCAGCGCCTTGATCTTCTTATGCAGGCTGGACCGGCTCATGCAAAAAAGTTCAGCCAGCCCGTTTATCGAGAATTCGGTATTGGTCAGGTTGGAGAGAATCGTATCGTTCAGCTTGTTGAGGAACTGGATGTCACAACCGCCGTGGTTTTCCCGGAGGTATTGCAGCGGCGAACGGACAAAATTGTCCCTCAGCCGCATCCGGTTCTCGATCGCACTGCCTATCTGAGCCTTGAGCTGGTCCATCGAGAACGGCTTCTCGATGTACACGTCGGCACCCTGTTCGAACCCCTTGATCTTAACCGACTGGTCTATCTTTGCAGAGAGAAGAATGACCGGAATGTGCGAATAGGCCGGATCGTTCTTGATCCTTTTGCACAATTCCAATCCATCGATCCGGGGCATCATGACATCCGAGATAACGAGGTCCACCACCCCTTCGTTATCCAAAACCTTGAGCGCCTGCATTCCGTCAACGGCGCTGGCGATCGTATACTGGTCGCTCAGGCTGCGGCATATGAATTCCCGCAGCTCATCGTTGTCCTCGACGACCAGAATCCGCTGGCGATTGTCCTCGGCGGCGCCTCCGAACGAATGAGTCGCATGCTTGGCCAAAGATTCGTCCGCAGCGGCTTCGGCCAGCGGAAGCGTCAGTACGAACACGGCGCCTTGACCGCAGCTGCGGTCAAGTTCGATTTCGCCCTTGTTTTTCCTTGCCAGCGCCTGCGCAAGCGCGAGTCCGATTCCGGAACCGGCACTCAGCGTATTGTTGCTGCCCTGCACGAAGGGATCGAATATCCTGCCGGCATCCCGGTCATCGAGTCCGGCCCCGTTGTCGCGCACCCGGACCACCGCCGTACCCTCGTCCCGGCACAACTCCAGCCAGATCGTGTCGCGGGTAAACTTCATGGCGTTCGACATCAGGTTGCTGATCACCTTGAAAATCGCCTCCGCATCGACAAGACACCCGACCTCCTCTCCGGGAAGCTCGATCCGCAGGTCTATGTTCTTGGCCCGCGCCTCGTACTCATACTGCGCGTACACCTTGCGGACAATACCGTTGATATCCGTCCTCTCCCGGTTGAGGATAAACATCTCCTCCTCGATCTTTCTAAAATCGAGCAGTTGATTGACAAGTTCGAGCAGGCGGTTGGAATTGCGTTCGATCACGTGCAGATTGTCTCTCGTCTGCACGGTGCCGTCACCGGATTTGATGATATTTTCGAGCGGCGCCGTAATCAGCGACAGCGGAGTGCGTATCTCATGGGCGATGTTGGTGAAGAAGTTGATCTTGTCTTCCAGAAACTTCTTCTCGCTCCGGGCCTTGACGCGGGACCTGAACCTTCGGACCCAGAACCAGATTCCGGCCAGCAGCAACGCCGTATAGAGCACGAGCATCGCCACGGAAGAAAAGAACGGACGTTTGACAACGATTTCTATTTCGTCGCTTCGGTCGTTCCATACCCCGTCGCTATTGGCGGCCCGGACCCGGAACCTGTATTTTCCCGAAGGGATATTCATGTAATGGGCGTGCGGATAACCCTGCACCGTAGTCCAGTCCCGGTCAAAGCCCTCCAGTTTATAGGCATAGAGATTATCCGGCGGCGAAACGTAGCTCAACAGCACGAAGTCGAACCGGAAGGTGGACTGATTGCGTTTGAGCACAAACCGTTTGTCCCCGCCCTCCGATACGGGAATATCCCGGTTCAGCACGCTCACCGCCGTGATCTTGACCGCCGGAGTAAAATCGTTGGGCGTGATTTCCCGCGGATCGAAACGGACGAAGCCGTTCACGCCGCCGAAATAGAGATAATTGTCCCGGTCCCGGAGCACGGCATTGTAATTATAGAGTACGTTCTGTATCCGCTGCGAAGAGTTGTAGGTCCTGACGGTCCAGTCCTCCTCGCTGATCGCCGCGAGTCCCTTGTTGGTGCTGACCCAGAGATGCCCGTTCAAATCGTCGACGATCGCGTAGACCACATTGTTGGGCAGCCCCCGGTTTTCGTCGATCGTCCGGAACGTCTTGTCCCGGTGATTCCACAGGCACACCCCGCCGCCGTCCGTACAGAACCAGAGCCGGTTCTTCCGGTCCTCGTAGATATAATTCACCGCATTATAACTCAACGAATTGGAGTCCGCGGGATTGTTGACGTAGCGGCACCATTGACCGCTCTTGGCCCGGCACCAGATTCCCTCGTTGTTGGTGGCGAACCAGAGATTGCCCAGATAATCCTCCAAAATGGATTTCACAAAGACATTGACCAGTTGCGGAATCCGCGTAAAATTATCCTCTGCGGCGTTATAGACGTTCACCCCGATCGGCGTGGCGAAGAGCAGCTCTCCCGTGGAGAGCCGTGTGATGGCGAATATGTTGCTGTCGTCGATGCCCGTGCTGTCTCCGGGACGGCTGACATAGTTTTTCACGCGGCCCGTTTTCAAGTCGATCCGGTTGATTCCCTTGTTGTAAAGGCCCACCCACAGGTAGTCGTCATTGCAAAGAATCGCCTGCACGTTGTGGTAGGTGACCTTTCCGCACAACGCACTCGGCTCGAATTGTCCGGTCTGCGGATCGAACAGGCTCAGTCCCTTGTCGTCGGTTCCTATCCAGATCTTCCCGTTCTTGTCCTGCCGGATCTGACTGACGATGTTCCCGTTGAAATTGCGATGCCCGTTACTGGAATAATAATGCTCGAAACGATTGATCAACGGGGAATAATAGTTCACGCCGCCGAAATAGGTGCCTATCCAAAGCGAATTCTCCCGGTCACGGATAATCGAGAAGATCGAATTGTCGGACAGATTGCTGTTGAGCGACTTGTTGGTCAGGCGATATTCGCCGGTGGAGGTGTCGAGCATGACCAGCCCGTTGTCCGACCCCATAACGATTACGTCATCGAGATACTGCGTAATCGACCGGATGTTCAGAATCGATTTGTCGAGGTAGTGCTGCACCCGCAGCGCACGGTTGTTGATACAATGCAGCCCCTCTTTCGACGTGCCGACCCAGACATTGTTGTTGTCGTCGCAATAAAGGCTCGAAATCACTTTGTCCCGGATTCCCTCCGAAACATATTCGGGCAGCGAATCGACCCGCGAAGTCGCGGGATCGAGCATCACGATTCCCTTGCCGACGGTTCCCACCCAAATGCCGCCCATCTTGTCCTGAACGACGGACCCGATGAAATTGGACGGAATCTGCGGAGTCTGGAAATGGTGCGTACACGCCAGATTCCTGTCGATCCGGAACAGCCCCTGCCCGTGGGTCGCCAGCCATATGTCGCCAGCATCGTCCTCCATGATCGCACTGATCTGCGCGGTCAGGATATCCCGGCCCGAAACCTCGACGCGAAACTTGCGGAACGTCTCACGCTCCTTGTCGAACAGCCAGACGCCCCGGCCCGTTCCCACCCAGAACCGGCCGTGGGAATCCTCACGGAGCGAAAACACGAAATTATTGCCCAGCGAGGTCTCCACGCCGCTCTGACGGCGATAAACCTTGAACGAATAACCGTCGAAACAATTGAGTCCGTCCTTGGTACCGAACCACATGAATCCCTCCCGGTCCTGCAGGATGGAAAGCACGCTGTTTTGCGAAAGGCCGTTTTCGACCTGATAACTTTTAAACGTATATGCTCCGGCATTCGCCCTTGCGACCGCAAAGAACGCCGTCACGACACAAGCCATCCAAATATGAATCCGTCCGCCCATCTTTTCCACCGATAAAGTCGTCTCTCTATTTCTTTATTTTTAATATTTTAAAGATAAGCCGAATTTCGTCTCTCCATATGCCACATAATTATACAAACCTATAAATATCTTACAAAATTAAGTAAATCGCAATTTTGTTTCATACAAATACAATATTCAGTCACTATTTAAACCAAAAAAAGGCTTATTTAGCTAACGGCAAAAAAATCCGAGCGAAAAACCCATTTTATAAAAACCAACTTAAATTATTAACCCGATGAACAAAATTCGACTATTATTGATTTACACTGCGCTTCCGTTATTTTGCGCAATGATTTTCGGGAGTCCCGCCTATGGGCAGGGGGGGGGTAACACCCAAAAGAGAACTGTGTCCGGTATGGTTACCGACGAAAACGACAATCCGGTGAGCGGCGCCACCGTCATCGTTCAGGGAACGACAACCGGAACGACAACCACTGCGGGAAAATTCACGATTCAGGTAACCCCGGCATCGATCCTCGAAGTAAAGTTCCTCGGCTACAAAACAGCCGAGGTTAAGGTGGGAACCCAGACCAACCTCACCATCAAGCTCGAAACGACCAGCGAGACGATCCAAGACGTCGTGGTCACCGCGCTGGGCATGACCCGTGAACGCAAATCGCTGGGATACTCGGTAGGAGACATCAAAGGCGAAGCGTTCGAAAAGGTGCGGGAGCTGAACGTCATCAACTCGCTGGCGGGACGCGAACCGGGCCTGATCATCAGCCAGACCGCCGGAGGCCCCAGCGGCTCCTCCCATGTGGAGATCCGAGGCAGCTCGATGCTCACGGGAAACAACCAGCCGCTGTACGTAGTGGACGGAATGCCCATCGACAACACCAATTTCGGCAGTGCGAACAAGGACGGCGGATATGACTTGGGAGACGGCATTTCGAGCATCAACCCCGACGACATCGAGAACGTCGAGATGCTCCCGGCCGACGAGGAGACCATCGCCCGCTACGGCGACAAAGCCGCAAACGGGGTGATGCTCGTCACGCTCCGCTACGACCAGTCCGCCGTTTTCACCGCCGACTCCACCTTCAGCGGCTACATCGCCCGGCAGGTGAAGTGGGGCGACGACGAACCGGCCGCCCGCATCGTCCTGCGTTACACCGTAACGCCCGAAGGCGACACGGTCGTGGCTCAGGAACTCGAATCGACCGACAGCCGTCTCAAACGCCGCGTGCTCAAAGCCGTCGCCGAAGCGCCCCGCTGGACGCCGGCCCGCAAAAACGGCACGCCCGTCGAGAGCGAAGGCATCCTGCACATCCAGCTTCCCGAAGGCAAGCTGATGCCGCGTCAGGTAGAACTGGTCTGGCGCTAACCCATGCAGACGCACTCACATATCACCCTTTCCCAATTGCAGCGGCTCGTGAAGGAGACCCTCCACGAGCGTTTCGCCCTGCCCGTATGGGTCAGCGCCGAAATCTCCGAAATAAAGGTCAATTACTCAGGCCACTGCTACCTAGAACTGGTCGAAAAAGGGGGCGACAACGGCGTTCCGCTGGCCCAGTCGCGCGCCGTGATCTGGCGCACGGCCTACTCCCGCATCGCGGGCTATTTCGAGGCCGAAACCGGGCAGCGGCTCGCCGCAGGGATCAAGATCCTGGCCAAAGTCGCCGTCAACTACCACGAACTCTACGGATTCTCGCTCCAGATCACCGACATCGACCCCACCTACACGCTGGGCGACATGGAGCGGCAGCGGCAGATGACCATCGCCCAGCTTCAGCAAGAGGGCGTCTGGGACATGAACCGCGAAGCGCCGATGCCCGTCGTGGTGCAGCGCGTGGCGGTCGTATCGAGCGCCAACGCCGCAGGTTATCAGGACTTCCGCAAGGAGCTGGCCAAAAGTCCCTACCGTTTCGACGTAACGCTGTTCGACGCCTTCATGCAGGGCGCGGCGGCCGAAGAGTCGATCGTCGCGGCGTTATGCGCCGTCGCAGAGCGGATGGACGAATTCGACGCCGTGGTCCTCATCCGCGGCGGCGGCTCGGCCAGCGACCTCAACTGTTTCAACGCCTACCGGCTCTGCGCCCACGTGGCGCAGTTCCCGCTGCCGGTGCTGACGGGTATCGGCCATGACAAGGACACGAGCGTGGCGGACATGGTGGCGCATACGGCGCTCAAAACCCCGACGGCGGTGGCCGGATGGCTCGTGGAGCGGATGGACACGATCGACGCATGGCTCGACAAC
>OGQY01002654.1_pt1 | contig 10487 bp, 9 predicted proteins | sample 1553361 | NCBI WGS metagenome assembly OGQY01 (sample SAMEA2579963, study PRJEB22360) | human gut metagenome | reverse complement strand
CCGCCGATGAGTACCATTTCCGGATTAAAGATGTGTACAAGGCCCGTCACGCCCGCTGCGATATCGTCGATCCATGCGCTCAGCACGCCAAGCATGACCTCATTGCCCCGCTGCGCGCGATCAAAGATGACGCGTCCGTTGAGCTGAGTCTCCCCCGTCGCTTCCTGTGCGCGCCGGACAAGCGCCGTCGTCGCCGCATAATGCTCCAGACATCCGCGCTTGCCGCACGGGCAGGGCGCGCCATCCTGATAAAGCGTGAAATGCCCCAGCTCGCCCGCAATGCCGCGCGCGCCGCCGTACAGTTCGCCGCCGAGCACCACGCCGCCGCCCACGCCCGTGCCGAGCGTGACGACGATGGTGCTCTCCGCGCCTTTGCCGCAGCCGAAGAGCGCTTCGCCCAGCGCCGCGGCGTTTGCGTCGTTGCCGAGGTGAATGGGGAGCGCCGTATACGCGCACAGCGCGCTTCTGAGGTCAAAATTGATAAAATTCAGGTTTGCCGCAAAGCGGACGATGCCGCTCGCGTCGTCCACCGTGCCGGGGCAGCCGACGCCCACGCCGCCGATGGCGGCCTCACCGTCAGAGAGCTGCGCGATGACTTGACCGATGCGCGACGCGACGGCCTCAGGGCCGAGGTCGACGCAGGTCGGCACGGAGCATTCCTGCAAAATGTTGCCCTCTGCGCTCACAAGCGCACCCTTGATGTTTGTGCCGCCGAGGTCAATGCCGATATAGTTCATAAAAGCCCCTCCCGGGTAAAAAGTTGTCCTCATTGTATGCCGCGGCAGGGGAAAAAGCAAGAGCGGGAACGCGGAAAAGTTTTTCTGAAAAGCGGAAGCGTGAAACTTTTTTGCGTTTTCTTCGTCTAAGAAAGTAAAGGAACAGAAAAGCGCCGCGCACGCGCGGCAAGAAGGGAGAAAGACAAAGATGAACCGTTGGCAAGGGGCGGCGTTCGCCGCGTTGAGTGCCGCGCTGCTGCTCGCGGGCTGCGGCGCGCCGGAAACAGAGAACGATGCGGCGCAGGAGCATCAGATCACCTACGAACACATCTGTGAGAGGAATAAGATCTCATCGCTGCTCGAGCGGCACGAGGTGGTGACCGTTGTGCGTGAGAGCACAGACAGCAGCAACGGAGGTCAGGACGTCAAGAGCACCGATCAGTACACGCGCGACGAAAAAGGCCGGCTGCAAAACTGGAGCCACGGCTGGTATTCTGATGAGTACGGCGCAGACGATATTTATAGCGTGAATGTCTGCCTGGATGAAGTGCCGGACGGTATGTGCATTATCGCTGGAACAAATGATGACGGCAGCGCTCGAATTGCCAGTGTGATCGCCTGCGGAAGCAATGAATGGTACGAGAAAAGCACCGCGTGGGAACCGTTTTTGCCCGTAGCCGGTGACGGCATCACCGTGGAGGTCGAAGAGCCGTATGAGCAGGACGGCCAGCTCGTGTTTCCGATCAAACATTATATCACCGACGATGACACTGACTACTCGCTGCGATGGCTCTATGTCGATCCAACCTCCGATGACCTGATATCGATCAAGTCGGAGCGGCACAGAAAAGACTTGCAGGGAAAAGACACCTGCTTTGCCACGGGAAGCTATACGTTCAACTATGACCGCCCTTATGAACCGGAGGAAGACCTCTACGCGCAGATGCTGTCGGACGATGTTCCCAAGCATGAAATCACGCTCGTGTGGGACCCGGGCACCGCGCAGGAACACGAGCAGCACTTTACCGTGCCGAGCACAGCGTACTTTTCCCCGAGCAGCGGTAAAGGCGTCATGCTTTACTATGACGCGGCCTTGACGCAGGAGTATCAAACCCCTGAGATCGAATGGCCGGACGGCGAAAGCACGACCGTCTATGTGAAGAGCGGGGATCCCGACTGACGAGCCTGCAACGAAAATGGAGGAAACAAAGATGAAAAACTGGAAGAAAACTGGCATTGCCGCGCTTTGCGTCGCGGCACTTCTTGCCGGCTGCGGCACGCAGGGCGGCAAGGACGACAAAGAGGACGATACCATCGGCGCTGACACGCCGATGGATGTGACGCTTGAAACGCTGCGCGAGGTCAACGATCCGCGCGTGCTGCTTGCAAAGTACGACGCCGTGACCGTGACCATTCAGGGCACCGACCGGGACGGCGAGGTGACCTACACCGCAAGATTGCAGTACACGGACGAGAGCGGGGAGGCGCTTCTCATGTCCTCACATTATAACTATACCGCCAACAGCGGCCCGGGCGAGGATGAGCTGTGGAGCGATGGGCTTGGCGGCCTGTACGCCACGCGCATGACGAGCGACGATAACGCGAGCCTGAACATCTATCCCATTCCGGGCGAGGGGACGGAGTATCTCCTTGACATGCTGCCGCAGTGCGCCGATCCCGCCGCCAAGAATGCCGAGGAAACGCTCGACGAGCGCAGCGAGCAGGACGGCGCGGTGCTGCTCTCGACCACCACGCGCTTTCAAGACGCCGGCGGCTACTACTATACCACCCTCTACTACGCCGATCCCGAGACGAGCGAGCTGCTTGCCATGTCCGTGACCGACTACATCGAGGACGGCGAGGGCGGCGCGACGGAGATGGGCACAACGCTCTACAACTGGAGCTACAACGAGCCCTACAAAGAAGAACCCTACAAGTCAGGCCGCTACCTTCTGAACGATGTCGTGTACGCGACGGACGACACGAGACCCGCCTGCCTGCTGACGGTCTGCCTCCCCGCGAAAGAAGGGGGCGAAGACTGGTGGGTGAATGAATACCATGTGGCGAGGGGGACGTATGTCACCATCTGCTGCAGCATGGGCTGCACGCTCTACGCGGACGCGGCGCTGACGCAGCCCATCGACGACACCGTGTCCATCGACACAAATGGCGAAGAGATGACGGTCTACGTTCTGCCCGACGTGCCGCTGGACTAAAACGGCATGAACTTAAAAAACGGCGGACTTCAAAAAAGTCCGCCGTTTTTTTCGCGTAGCGTGAAACTTTTTCCTTATTTTTTCGTCTAAACATAACACGGGGATATTTGCGCGACAATTAAACAAATCTTAAAAAAATTGTAACCAAATCGCGCCTGATTGTAACGACTTCTTCATACGATGCGATTATAATAGAAACCTAATTTAGAATTGAGGAGAATCTGCGATGGCAAATGACCAGAAGCCCGTCATCTCGGTGCGAAAGCTCCGAAAGGTCTACATGATGGGGCAGGAGCACGTGGTCGCACTGCACAATATCGACCTCGATATCCCGCGCGGCGAGGTGTGCTGCATTTTCGGCACGTCCGGCAGCGGCAAGTCGACGCTGCTCAACCAGCTGGCGGGACTCGAAAAGCCCACGCGCGGCGTGGTGCGCATCGGCGGCGTGCCGATCTCACAGCTCAACGAAAATCAGCTCGCGGCCTTCCGGCAGAAGCACATCGGCTTTGTTTTTCAGTCCTACAATCTGCTGCCGGAGCTGACGGCGGCGGAAAATGTCGCCATGCCGCTCATGTTCAAGGGCGTCGACCCGGACGTGCGGCTGCTCGAGGCAAAGAAAATGCTCTGCCGCGTGGGACTCAAAGACCGCATGGATCACTTTCCCAACCAGATGTCCGGCGGTCAGCAGCAGCGCGTGGGCATCGCGCGCGCATTCGTCACGCACCCCGAGGTGGTGTTCGCCGACGAGCCGACCGGCAACCTTGACACAAGGACGACGAAAGAGGTCATGCACATGATCCGCGGCTTTGCCAAGCGCTTCCACCAGACGATCGTGCTCGTTTCGCACGACCCGGAGATGACCGAATATGCCGACCGCATCGTGACGCTCATCGACGGCAGGATCGTCAGCAACGTAGAAAACCAGGTCAAGGCGGAGATCGACGCCGCCCCCTACATCGAATAACGGAGGAAATCGAACTATGAAACGCATCACAAGATCCCTGCTCTCGCTCTGCCTTGCTCTGTTGCTGTGCGCAGCGGCGGTACTCAGCGATGTCAACACAGTGAAGGCTGAGAATGCAGGAGACGAAGAACCGACTGCGCCTCAGACCAAAGAGCCGACGTTTTTGATCACTGGCTATGAGGCGAGCCGTAGCAGTATCGAGACCGGCGACACGGTGAGCATTACGGTCTATTTGTCACGCACGGACGGCAGAAGCGATAGCATTCGTGTTGTGCGGAGTCTGGACAGCTTTCAGGGCGGTACAGCGGACACCATTACAACGGGCTCTTACGGCTCGTATGTCGTGACGTTCAAAGACCTTGTTTATACCGGCGACACGAATAAGGCACTCAACTTTACCATCTACTATGATGGTGCCAAAGACGCAGATGGCAATGATATTGTCAAGGGCGGTTATCAGCCAGACAATAATGTCGCACCCATCCGCGAGTGCGTGCCCTACACCGAGCCGAAGCCGGAGCCTGAGCCGACGCCGGAAACGATCCCCGTGCCGCGCGCCGTGTTCAATTCTGACGGCATGGTCTCGGCCATTGCTGCCGGAGAGACGAAAGTCATCACCGTTTACATTCAGAACGCCGGCACCACCGCCATGCGCGACCCCATTCTGACGCTCAAATCCTCCGGTTCGCTCCTCATCATGGGCAGCCAGGACTACATGCTCGACGATATCCGTGCGGGCCGCGATACGGCCGTCAACGTAACGGTCAAGGCGCTCGACAAGGTCGAGTCCCAGATGCAGACGATCGACGCCTCGCTGTCGTTCTACTATGACGATGGCACGCAGCTCACCAACGGCAGTGCCAGCGGCAGCGTCAACGTTCTTTCCGCCGTCAGCAACGATGGGCAGAATGAAGATATCGCAAGCCCCACGCCCATTGTCATTCTTTCAAAGTACAACTACGGCGGCTCGTCCGTTGCGGCAGGCTCGGGCACGAACCTGAGCTTCAGCTTCACCAACACCAGCAAGAAGCTTGCGATCGAAAACGTCATGGTCACCGTCACCGGCGGCAGCGATTTGATGCTCAACGGCTCGACCAACACCTTCTATTTTGATTCCGTCGCCGCGGGCGGCAGCAAGAGCGTTACCGTGCCGATGAAGGCCGCACAGCTCATCAGCGCGAGCGCACAGGACGTGCAGATCGCCGTTACCTACGAATACGTCGATCAGAACGCAAGAAAATCCGGCAGCGCAACGCTTTCCCTGAGCGTGCCGCTCTACCAGCCTGATCGCTTTGAGCTGAGCGAGCCCAAGACCTCCTATACCGGCTACGTCGGCGAGGAAACGAGCCTGACCATCGACTATGTCAACAAGGGCAAGAGCGCCATCAGCAACGTTGATGCGACCATCTCCGGCGACATTGATTCTCCCACGCCTTATCAGCGCGTCGGCACGATCGACGGTGGCAAGAACGGCACCATCGCCTTCGCCGTGACCCCGCAGCTGGAGGGCGAGAATCAGGTCAAGATCGTCATCACCTACGAGGATTCCAACGGCAACACGAAAGAGCGCGTCTTTGAAGCGACGGTCGAGGCCATGGCCTACGAGCCGGCCGACCCCGGCATGGACGATCCCGGCATGATCGACCCCGAGCCGGCAAGCACCTTCCCGTGGAAGTACGTCATCATCGCGGTGGTTGCTGCGCTTATCGTCCTTCTCATCGTGCTGCGCATCCGCAAGAAGAAGGCCAAGCAGAAGGCCGAGCAGGCGCTCTGGGACAAGTGGGACGAAGAGGAGCTTGCCGAGGAGAAGAAGGAGGCAGCGGACGCCGCGGCTGAAAACAAGGAGGGCGCGGCCACGGGTGCTGAGGAGCAGAACAAATGAGACTCGCAGATATCCTGAAAATGTGCTTCGACAGCCTGTCGCGGCGCAAGGGACGCACGATCCTGACGGTGCTGGGCGTGTTCATCGGCTGCACGTCCATCATCGTGATGGTCTCCATCGGCGCGGGCATGCAGGAGTCCTACGACCAGATGCTCAAAAATATGGGCGACCTCTCCATCATCGAGGTTTACCGCGGCTACAACCAGAATACCGGCACACAGACGGAAAGTAAGCTCGACGAAAAGGCGGTGGAGAGCTTCCACGAGATCGCGGGCGTGCAGGCCGTCATGCCCAAGGCAAGCCTCGACAACTACAACATTTCGTTTAAGGCGGGCATCAACGACCGCTACAGCGCAGACTGGGGCACCTTTGTCGGCATTGACGTGAGCGCCCTTGAGGACATGGGCTTCGAACTGGTTGCGGGCCGCTACCCGCAGAGCAGCGATGAGGTGGTCGTGGGCCAGTATTTTGCCTACAACTTCAAGGATACGCTCATGCCGGACGGCAGAAACTATGTGAGCCGCTATAACTGGGACGAAAACGGCAATCTCGACACGGAAAATGTCCCCGACCCGTTTTTTGACCCGCTCAAGACGGACGTGAAGATGCTTCTGACCTCCTGGGACGACTCTGGCAACGAGACGACGCCGTATAACGTCAACCTCAAGGTCGTCGGCGTTCTGAAGGAAGATCAGGGCAAGGGCTACGAGACGAGCGAGGGCGTGATGATGGACATCAATGCGCTCAAGTCGCTCATTCAGGATCTGACGGGGAAGACCGACACGAAGTTCGAGTATTCGTCCATCAATGTCAAGGCAGAGAGCCTTGAGGCTGTGCCGGATGTGGAACAGGCCATCAAGGATCTGGGCTACAGCACCTATTCCATGCAGAGCCTGCGCGACGAGCTCAACAAGCAGACCCGCCAGATCGAGCTGATGCTCGGCGGTCTCGGCGCGATCTCGCTTCTGGTCGCGGCCATCGGCATCACGAACACGATGATCATGTCCATCTCCGAGCGCACGAAGGAGATCGGCATTATGAAGGCGCTCGGCTGCTATGTGCGCGATATCCGCGCGATGTTCCTGATGGAGGCGGGCAGCATCGGCCTTCTCGGCGGCGTGCTGGGACTGATTTTCAGCTTTATCATCTCCGTTGGCATCAATCTATTCTCCTTCGGCGCGTTCGGCGGCGGGGGAGTGACGTGGGAGCTCATCAAGCAGGCGCTCATCGGCGGAGAAAACGTGACGCGCGTTTCCGTCATCAAGCCGGAGCTTATCATTTTTGCGCTGGTGTTCTCGGTGCTGGTGGGCCTTGTGTCCGGCTATCAGCCGGCGAACAAGGCGGTTAAGATCTCGGCGCTCGAAGCCATTCGAAACGAATAAAAAATACAGCAGTGGGGCGGCGTCCTGTCGGACGCCGCCCCGTTTTTGCGTGCGGGCTTTGCTTGACCGCAACGCAGCGTTGTGGTATCATATACCAGTAAAATTTTTCACAAAACAGGAGGCGATCGCCTTGGCAACCGTCAAACGCAGATCCACCGTTCCCTATTATGCCGCGGCGGGAACATGGGTCATTTATGCGCTGCTGTTCCCGCTCTACCGCGTACCGCATTTCCTCTTTGTGGCGGTCGTGTCGTGGGTGGTGTTCTTCATTATGAACGCCGTGTGCGGCACTGTGGAGGTCACTGTGCCTGACCCGCCGAAAAAGGAGGAGACCACCGGGAATCCGGAGCTTGACAAGATGATCCGGGACGGCAATCTTGCCATCTCCGAGATGAAGCGTCTGAATGATTCCATCAAGGACGCGAAGATCTCTGCCGACATCGACCGGCTCGAGGATTTGAGCGCGAAGATCTTCGCGCAGGTCAAGGCAGACCCCAAAAAGCTGCCGCAGATCCGCAAATTTATGGACTACTATCTGCCCACCACGCTCAAGCTCCTGAATGCCTATGACCGCATGGGCGCGCAGGGTGTGAACGGTGAGAATATCGATAACACCATGCAGCGTGTGGAGAGCATGATGAGTACCATCGTCGCCGCCTTTGAAAAGCAGCTCGATATGCTCTTCGGCAGCGAGGCGATGGATATTTCCACCGACATCACGGTGCTTGAAAACATGATGAAGCGCGAGGGGCTCAGTGAGGACGACGGTGAGCTGCATGCCGAGTCCGGCACGGCGACCGCCTCGCAGGACGACATCAAGCTTGAGCTATAAAGGAGTAAGCGATGCGAAAGAAAGTGATGGCGTTCAACGCCAAGGTGAACGCATGGATCATGAAGCGCCTCAAGGGCGTGTGGCTCGACCCGATCTTCTGTGCAATCTTTGCCATCATGTGTGTGGCAAGCATCATCGGCGCGCTGCATCTGCACAGGGATACGCTTTACTATTCCGCGCTGATTTGGGCGATGGCCACGCTGCTGTGCCTGCGCCGCATTCAGCGCATCAAAAAATATGAAAAGGAACAGGCGGAAAGCCAGAATACGGAGGAAAAATGATATGAGTGACAACATGATGCCTGAGCTGACCCTGAACCCCACCGAAGCGGCGCAGGAAGCCGTCCCCGAGCTGACGCTCACGCCCGAAGCGCCTGCCGCGCCCGAGGCGGAGAAAAAGGAAGTCGAGCCCGTCAAGGTCGACGAGAGCATGCTCACCGAGCAGGAGAGAGCTGCTGTCGACGAGTTTGTGAAGAAGATCGACATTAAGGACACGAACCTCGTACTCAACTACGGCGTGGCCGCGCAGAAGAGCGTGGCGACGTTCTCGGAAAGTGCCCTCTCTTCTGTGCGCAACAAGGATCTGGGCGGCGTGGGCGAAACGCTCTCGAACCTCGTTGTTGAGGTCAAGGGCTTCGGCCAGGAAGAAGAGAAGAAGGGGCTTGCCGGTCTTTTCCACAAGCAGAAGGACAAGCTTGAGCTGATGCGCGCACAGTACGGCAAGACCGAAACGAGCGTGAACCGCATCGTATCCGAGCTTGAAAAGCATCAGGTCGCGCTGATGAAGGACATTGCAATGCTCGACCAGATGTATGAGCTGAACCTCAAGTACTACAAGGAACTCACGATGTATATCATCGCGGGCAAGAAGCGCCTTGCGGAAGTCCGCTCCGGCGAGCTCGAGGAGCTGCGCAAGAAGGCGGAGGCGAGCGGCCTTGCTGAGGACGCGCAGGCCTACAACGACTACGCACAGAAGTGTGACCGCTTTGAAAAGAAGCTGCACGACCTGGAACTGACGCGCATGGTGTCGCTCCAGATGGGCCCGCAGACGAGACTTTTGCAGAACAACGACACGCTGATGGTCGAGAAGATCCAGTCCTCGCTTGTCAACACCATTCCGCTCTGGAAGAGCCAGATGGTGCTTGCGCTCGGCATGGAGCACAGCCGTCAGGCGACGGCCGCGCAGAGCGCCGTGGCGCAGACGACGAACGAGCTGCTCAAGAAGAATGCCGATATGCTCAAGATGGGCACCATCGCCACGGCCAAGGAGGCCGAGCGCAGCATCGTCGATATCGAGACACTGCAGCACACGAACGAGCAGCTTGTCTCCACGCTCGACGAAGTCGTGAATATCCAGCGCGAGGGCGCGCAGAAGCGCAAAGAAGCGGAGGTCGAGCTCGGCCGCATCGAGGGCGAGCTGAAGCAGAAGCTCATGGAGCTGAGAAGCTGAGAGCGCTCCGGATAGGAGAACCATATGAAATTCTTTCAAAAACGCGGCGTCGCCATCGTCGTGCTGATTCTGGCGATCGTCGCATCCAGTGCGTGGGGACTGCACAAGGCGCCCGCCGTCTCTACGCCGGAGGGCGGAGAAAAGCTCGATCCCTCGCTTTCCACGGCGGCCTTTACGCAGTATGTGCGCGATGAGGCTGATATCCTTTCCGACAAGACTGAGGAGGCCGTCGGCCTCTACAACGCCAACTGGGACAAGATGTTTGGCAGCATCATGGCCGTCGTGACGGTGCAGTCGTCGGATAATCTCGAGAATACGGCGTATGACTATGCGGACACGATGCAGCTTGGCTCAAATGACGCCATTCTTGTCATCGCCAAACAGCAGCAGGACTATTATCTGGTCGCCAGCGGCGATTTCTACGATCTGCTCAGCGGCCTTTCGCAGAGCTTTGTTGCCTCCTGCATGGCGGATAACGTGCAGAAGGGCGATTATGACGCGGCGGTGCGCTCGCTTTGCGCCGCGCTCCATGTGGAGCTGAGCCAGCAGTATCAGCAGAGCGAGGCGGCGCTGGACGAGGCGGCCAACGGTGTGATGTTCATCATGATCCTCATCATATTCTTTGTCCTCTGGATCATGCTTGACGGCATGCGTTATCGCCGCTATCGCCGCCGCTACATGATGCCCGGCATGGGCGTGCCGACGGTGATGTATCACCCCATCTTCTGGGGGCGCCGTCCCCCGCGCGGCCCGCGCCCGCCCCGCAAAGACGGGGAATACGCGGCCCGCACCAGCACTCCGGCCCGTGAATTTGCGGACCGCCCGCGCGACCCAAGCGCCGCGCCCACGGTACCCAAGCGCACTGAGACCATCAACGACGGCGCGGATCTGCCTCTGTACGGCAAAATCGAACTGTAAGCGCATATAACTGCATCGGCGCTCCTTTCTGTTTTCAGGAAGGAGCGTTTTTTCGTACCGGGAAGGTTTTCCACACAGCAGCGGCCGCATGTTGAAAACTTTCGTTTTTCCGCGTCCGCCGGACACGG
>OGQY01002644.1_pt1 | contig 10519 bp, 8 predicted proteins | sample 1553361 | NCBI WGS metagenome assembly OGQY01 (sample SAMEA2579963, study PRJEB22360) | human gut metagenome | reverse complement strand
GAAGAGAAAATGGTCGAGATCGCAGAGCGGATCGGCATGGGACTTCATGTGGCAGAGGCAATTCCAAGTGCATTCGGCTTCTTTGCGGCAGGCAGCGGGACGGGCGGGGGAACCGTGTCGGCGGGGCCCGGCCCCGGCATGATGATGTCCGACGCTCCGGTAGGCGGCGGCGCCGGCACGATGGCCCAGCTGAAATACAATTACGACGATTATTCCTTCAAACATCCCCAGCCGCTCAGTTTCGGACTCTCGGTGCGCAAGGAATTCGCGCACGGTCTGTCGCTCGAAAGCGGCGTCAATTACACGCTGCTCTGGGCCGACGTCCGCATGAAGTCCAGCCGGCAGGATATCAGTCAGAAACTCCATTTTATCGGCGTGCCGCTGCGTATGAACTGGCAGTTTCTGGATACGGGGCGCTTCTCGCTGTATGCAGGCGCCGGCGGTATGATCGAGAAGTGCGTCTCCGCGAAATTCGGTTCGAGGGCGATGGACGAGCCGGGCGTGCAATGGTCCGTGCTGGGCGCCGCGGGCGCGCAGTACGATCTGGGCGGGCTTGTCGGGCTTTATTTCGAGCCTGAAGTCTCCTATTATTTCACGGAAACCGATCTGCGGACCTCGCGTACCGACTCGCCGCTGTCGCTTACCTTGCGGCTGGGCGTGCGTCTTTCCTTCTGACAATCCCTCTGAAACAAGCTTTTGCAGTGCCTTTCGGGCACGAAATACGACCGGAAAAGTCCGTATCTTCTGTTGCGCGGACTTTTTTCGGTCGTGTCCGAATATGTTATTAAAAAGCTTAATTGTGCTATTTTCTATTGTCTAATGGAAATTTGTTATTATTTTTGTTGAATAATAGATTGTGACTGGAGTTGAACAAAAAAACACAAGTGCTTGAATCTCTGCACTTGTGCTTTGTAGTCCCGACGGGAATCGAACCCATATCGTAAGAACCGGAATCTTATATTCTATCCATTGAACTACGGGACCGGGAGTGCAAAGATGCAAATTTTTTTTTAATTATTGCTAAAAAAATGCGAGAAAAGCAGAATAATTGGCAAAGAATCGAGGCCGTAATCAAGTGGGCGAACATGTCGACCAACTATTTTGCGCGTTATATCGGGTTGGCCCGCGGGGAAAACCTTTATCAGATCAAACGTGGCAACAACGGCATATCACTCGATGTCGCCGACCGAATCGTCTCTAAATTTCCTCAGGTGGACAAGTTGTGGCTGCTGACGGGCGAAGGACAGATGTTCTCCGACGAAAAGCTGCGCGGCGTGCAGATACCTTTTTATAATGTGGATGTCGAACAGGCCATCGCCCATGTCGCGCATCTCGAAGCCGAGAGCAGCCTGATGGTGCCGCAGGCCGGGCAGTGCGATCTGGCGATGTGCTACATGGGACGCGCCATGGGACCCGCGCTGCCGCCGGGTGCGGTGGTCCTGCTGAAAGCCGTGGACCCGGATGCGATTATTCCGGGGGGCGAATATGTGATTGTCAGCCGAAAAATTGTAACTTTGCGGATAGTTCGGCTCTCCGACGGGGAGGATAAACTCCGTCTGGTTGCCGGAGACAAAGAGAATTATGACGACATAATTCTGAATGTCAGCGACATAAAGTCGGTCTACAAGGTAAAAGGCAAGTTGATAATTAACAGTTGAGAAGTATGTTTTCAGGTATCGTGGAACGCATGGGGGAGGTCGTGGAGATCCGCACCGACCGTCAGAACAAGGATTTTACGCTTCGCGCGGACTTCTGCAAAGAGCTGAAAATCGATCAGAGCATAGCACATAACGGCGTATGTTTGACAGTTGTGGACATCCGCGACGACACCTATACCGTTACCGCGATGAAGGAGACGCTCGACAAAAGCAACCTCGGCCTGCTGAAGACGGGCGATCTGGTGAACCTCGAACGCTCGATGAAACCCGATGCGCTGCTCGACGGCCACATCGTGCAGGGGCACGTCGATCAGACGGCCGTCTGCACCGCGAAGGAAGACGCCGACGGCAGCTGGTACTTCACTTTCGAATACCAACCGCAGGGCGGCGGTCTCTGCACCGTGGAGAAAGGCTCGGTGACGGTGAACGGCGTGAGCCTGACGGTCTGCGATTCGAAGGAATCCAGCTTCCGCGTGGCGATCATTCCCTATACGTTCGAGCATACGAACTTCTGCCGCATCGAAGTCGGCTCGGTCGTAAACCTCGAATTCGATATCGTGGGCAAATACATCGCCCGTCTCATGCAACAATATACGAAGTAGCTATGGTGTATATTAAAACAAAGGAGGGGGCGTCGCTTCTGGTCGCACTCCTCGCTGCGGTCATCGTCGCCGTGACGACGACCCTGCTCGATGTGGTCTGGTGGATGACGCTCTGCGCCGCCGCCGGCGTTTTCGTCGTCATGGCTCTCGTGGCGCTGTTCATCATCCGCAAGTACGTGGCCTACAAGCTCAAGCCGATTTATTCGATCGTCCTTTCGCGCGACGTGCACACCAACGAGATTTTTTCGGAGCTGAAGGACAAGCACGTCGAGAATATCGGCGAGGAGCTTACGGCGTGGGCCGATACCAACGACAAGGAGATCGCCCGCCTGAAGGAGACCGAGCAGTTCCGCAAACAGTACCTCGGCAATGTGGCGCATGAGCTGAAAACCCCGATCTTCAATATTCAGGGATATATCTCGACGCTGCTGGACGGCGGACTGGAGGACGAGCTGATCAACCGCAAATACCTCGAACGGGCCGAAAAGAGCATCGACCGCCTGATCAACATCGTGAACGACCTCGATACGATCTCCAAACTCGAAAGCAACATGAACCGCCTGAAGATGGAGCGGTTCGACATCGTTGCGCTGACCAAGGAGATCGCCGAGCAGGCCGAGATGGAGGCCGACAAAAAGGGGATCAAGATTTCGGTCAAAGGGGCCGAAAACCTGCCGTCGCCTTTCTGGGTGCTGGCCGACAAGCACTATATCGGTCAGGTGATGGTAAACCTGATCATCAATTCGATCCGTTACGGCAAGGAGGGCGGACAGACGCGCGTCCATTTCCGCGACATGCTCGACAAAATCCTGATCGAAGTCGAGGACAACGGTTCGGGCATCGGCAAGGAGGACCTGCCGCGCGTTTTCGAACGTTTCTACCGCACGGACAAGGGCCGTTCGCGCGAGCAGGGCGGCACGGGACTCGGTCTGGCCATCGTGAAACATATCGTCGAGGCGCACGGCGAGCGTATCACCGTCCGCAGCGAACTGGGCGTGGGAAGCACTTTCTCGTTCACGCTCAAGAAAGTAAATCTGCAGGACATCAAATAACGGCAGAAATCCATAGAACCCATTCCAAATAATATGATACAACCGCTAAGCATCGTCTGGGATTTCAATCCGGTGTTTTTTTCCATCGGGTCGCTCGACATCCGTTATTACGGCCTGATGTGGGCGCTGGCAATCCTGATTGGCGCCAAATTCTTCGATAATTTCTGCAAACGCGAGGGACTTCCGTCGAAAGTCTCCGAGTCTATATTCATATACGGTACGCTGGCGACGATCCTCGGCGCACGTCTGGGGCACTGTCTGTTCTACGACCCGATGGAGTACCTGAGCAGGCCGTGGACCATCATCACGGGCTTCCGCGACGGCGGCATGGCCAGCCACGGCGCCGCCATCGGCCTGCTGATCGGTCTCTGGCTCTTCTCGCGCAAGAACAAGCTGCCTTACGTCTGGTCGCTGGACCGCATTATGATCGCGGTGGGTATCGGCGGCGCCGTCGTGCGTCTGGGCAACCTTTTCAATTCGGAGATTTTCGGCATGGCGACGACTCTGCCGTGGGGTTTCGAGTTCGTCCGCTCGGCCAAATGGGTGAACGAGTTCGCCCCGGCGGCGGTGCATCCGACCCAGATTTACGAAGCGCTCTGCTATCTGGCGACGTTCGGTCTGCTCTGCTGGCTCTATTATGCGAAAGACATGGCCCGCCGCCGTCCGGGCATTCTGTTCGGCATCGGACTGATCGGCATCTTCCTGACGCGCTTCTTCATCGAGTTCATCAAGACCGAGCAGGAGGCGTTCGAACAGGGATGGGTGCTCGATATGGGGCAATGGCTGAGCATTCCGTTTATCGTGCTGGGTATTTACATGATTTACCGGGGTGTGTCCGGGCCCGAAGTTTCCCCCGCTCCGGTGCCGAAAGCCCCGGCAGCGACTCCAAAAAAGAAGAAACGATGAGCAATTACCCGATGGTCGATGAAGTGAACCGCCTTGTCGGCAACCTGCTTGCCGCCGGCAGCGGGGTGTTCCTGCCTGGCGTAGGGTCGCTCTTTGTCGAGCGGCGCGGTGCCAGGCGGCTTTCCAAACGTACAGTCCTTCCTCCCTGCCGCGTGGTATCCTTCTCTTCGCAGCAGCAGGGGGTATCGCTTGCCGATGAATTGGCACGTACGCTGCACTGCGACGCTGCCGGAGCACAGGATGTTTACGACCGCTGGCTTTCCCGCACGCGCGAGGGCGACGTGCTGACCATAGAGGGCGTCGGCGTGCTCAAACTCAAACATTTTACGCCCGATGCGGCGTTCGACAGGCGACTCAATCCGCAGGGGCGTGAGCCGGTGCGGATCAAACCCGCCCGCAAGTTCGACTGGGCCTTGTGGATCGGCATTGCGGCGATTCTGGTCGCCCTCAGTTTCGGGGGATATGAGTTCCTGAAGCTCTATGACGAAGGCCCGGAGGAGATCGCGCAGACAACCGGTATTCCGGGACCGGATACAAACGCCGGCGCGGCGACGGCTGACAGTTCGGCCGCGATTCCGGCTGCTTCGGATTCCGGTGCGACGACCGGATCGGCGGCATCTGCGTCCAGTGCGGACGCCGCAAAGGCCGCGGGCACGACGGCCGACACTGCATCGGGGACGAACGCCGAAATGCGATCGGAACCCGCTGCGTCCGGAGCGAATGCCGGCACTGCCGCCTCGTCGGTTGGCGGTCAGGGGAGTGCTCCTGCCGGGCAGAAGGATGTTGCCCCGGCGAAACGCCCTGAAACCCGTTCCGCAGGGACGGCTGATGCGCCCGCATCGCTTGTTTCGGGCCGCCGTTATGTCGTGCTGGGAGTGTTCAGTACGCCCGAAAATGCGGCCCGCGCCGTCGATGCGGCGGCGGAAAAGGATCCTTCGGTGCGCTGCGGAATCTACCGTTTCGGGACGAAATTCATGGTTTCGCCGTTCGAATCGGCCGATACGGAGGCATGTGCGCTCTTCGTCCGCAATTACAGCGACCGGTTTCCGGGCCTTTGGACCTATACCGCCCGTTGATGCGCATTTCCGAGCTGATAATCCGTTTCATCGACTGGTTCTACCGCAAGCCCGTCGCGGCGATCCTGCCGCGGCAGACGTTCCGTTATATCGTCTGCGGCGGTGCGAACGTGGTGTTCAGCTGGGTGTGCTACTTTCTGGTTTATAATTTCGTCCTCGACAAGGAGCAGCTGGACCTCGGTTTCGTGGTTGTCTCTGCGTATGTCGCGACGATGCTGCTGATCTTTCCCTTTACGTTCTTCACCGGGTTCTGGCTGAACCGCTATGTGACATTCCGCCACTCGCCGCTGCCGACCGGGACGCAGTTGTTCCGTTACCTGCTGTCGATCGGCGGCTCGGTGGTCGTGAATTATGCCGGGTTGAAATTTTTCGTGGAGTTCTGCGGATTGTGGGCCACGCCGTCGCAGATGCTGGCGACTTTCGTCACGATGATCTACAGCTATCTGGCCGCCAAATACTTTACCTTCCGTCATGCGGAGGTCTGACGGTCTCCTGCCGTGTAGAGTCTCCGACGGCTCGGTCGCTTCGTAAATCCCGGCGCGGCATATTCGCGGGCAAGGTCTTCGTGAATCGTCGTTTTGAGAATGGTGATTTTACAGCGTTTCGTGCCGTGCTGTTTTGCGGGAGCTCCCGTTTCCGGTCTCTTCCCTGAGTTTTTGCAGTTCGTACATCCGGTCGCGGAATTTCGCCGCGGCGAGGAAGTCGAGCGACTTGGCCGCACGCTCCATGTCTTCGCGCGCCTTGACGATCAGCGCATCGAGGTTTTCGCTCGCGGCATAAGTTTTCTGCACGTCCGCCGCAGCCATGTAATGATCCTCGGCGATGGGGTAGACCGCCGCGATTTCCGGTACGTCGGTCCGCGTGGTCAGCAGCGTGCTCTGTCCCGAACCGCTTCGCTGTGCGCGGCGCGGCAGCATGCCGTGCTCCATGTTGTAGCGCACCTGCTTCTCGCGGCGGCGGTTGCTCTGCTCGATGGCGTAGCGCATCGAATCGGTGCAGGTGTCGGCATAGAGGATCACGTTGCCCTGCGAATGGCGCGCGGCACGGCCCGCTATCTGCGTGAGCGAACGTACGTTGCGCAGGAATCCCTCCTTGTCGGCGTCGAGGATCGCCACCAATGCCACTTCGGGCAGGTCCAGACCTTCGCGCAGCAGGTTCACGCCCACCAGCACGTCGAACATGCCGGCCCGCAGGTCCTCCAGAATCTGTATGCGCTCCAGCGTATCCACGTCCGAGTGGATGTAGCGGTTGCGCACGCCCACCCGGTCGAAGTATTTCGAAAGTTCCTCGGCCATGCGTTTGGTGATGGTCGTCACGAGCACCTTGTCGTCGTCCTTCACGCGCTTGTCGATCTCCTCCAGCAGGTCGTCGATCTGGTTGGCCGTGACGCGCACCTCGAGCGGCGGGTCGACCAGCCCCGTGGGGCGGATCAGCTGTTCGACGATCACGCCTTCGCTCTTCATCAGTTCGTAGTCGGCGGGCGTGGCGCTCACGTAGATCGACGTGCCCTGCAACTGCTCGAACTCGGCGAAGGTCACCGGACGGTTGTCCTTGGCCGCCGGGAGTCGGAATCCGTACTCCACGAGGTTTTCCTTGCGGGCGCGATCGCCGCCGTACATGGCGTGTACCTGCGGCAGCGTGACGTGGCTTTCGTCTACGACGAGCATGTAATCCTTCGGGAAATAGTCAATCAGGCAGAAAGGGCGCGTGCCCTCGGCGCGGCCGTCGAAATAACGCGAGTAGTTCTCGATGCCGGGGCAGTACCCCAACTCCTTGATCATCTCGACGTCGTATTCCACGCGCTGCTTGATGCGCTGCGCCTCCGTCGTGCGTCCGGCACGCTCGAAGAATTCGATCTGCCTGCCCAGATCCAGGTATATCTGTTGTACGGCGCAGTTGATGCGCTCCTTGGTGGTGACGAAGAGGCTCGTGGGGTAGAGCGTCAGGTTGTCGAGCGAATGGATGCGCTGTCCCGTCACGGGGTCGATGGTCTGGATGGCTTCGATCTCGTTGTCGTAGAACATCACGCGGAAACACTGGCTGCCGAACTCGCCGAACGCCGCCATGATGTCCACCGTGTCGCCGTTGACGCGGAACGTCGCCGGTTCCAGGTCGCGTTCGGTGCGCGTGTAGAGCGCTTCGACCAGCTTGTAGAGGAAGTGCTTGTAGCTGACGATCTGTCCGACCTTGATGTCGATCGCCGTGGCGTGGAAATCCGCGGGATTGCCCGCGCCGTAGAGACACGACACGCTCGACACGACGATCACGTCGCGGCGCCCCGACAGCAGCGTGGCTACGGTGCGCAGGCGCAGTTTCTCGATCTCGGCGTTGATCGAAAGGTCTTTTTCGATGAAGGTGTCCGTCGAGGGGAGGTAGGCCTCCGGCTGGTAATAGTCGTAGTAGGAGACGAAATACTCCACGGCGTTCTCCGGGAAGAAATTGCGGAACTCGCCGTAAAGCTGCGCCGCGAGCGTCTTGTTGTGGCTCAGGACGAGCGTCGGGCGGTTCAGCTGCGCGATGACGTTGGCCACGGTGAAGGTCTTTCCCGAACCGGTGACGCCCAGCAGGGTGTTATGTTTGGAGCCGTGCCGGATCGAGCCGACGAGCTGTGCGATCGCTTCCGGCTGGTCGCCCATCGGGGCGTAATCCGATACCAACTTGAAATCCATGGTGCAAAAGTAGGTAAAAAAAACGGTATGGTGAAATGTCGCCCCGGTTTGGCCAAGGCGGAGCGTCTGTTTTGAAACGTACCGGGGACAGTTAAAATTGTCCCGCCACGCCATATCCCTGGTAATAATGTATAGCTTTGTGCCGATAGATCGTGTGCAACGTATGAAGCTGTTCGAAAGCGAAGGCTGGAAGTCGTTCCGGCTCAATTCCCTGGCCGTGATCCTGGGTGTCGTCATTACGTTCGGGGGCGGGCGGCTTATTACGAACTGCCAGAAACGGCAGGATGCCCGGGAGATTGTCGGGCTGTTCAAGTCCGATGTGCTGCGCCACCTCGATATGTCGGAAGGGGTGATCGCCGATTTTACGACCGAGATGTATGCCATGCGGCAATGTGCCGCCGCATCCGGCCGCGGGGAGTTGGACAAGGTGCACGAAGATACGCTCCGCTGCGCCCTGAGCTTGTTTTTCTCCGTGCACGGGAAAATCAGGAGTGCTGCTTCCGCTGCCAGATGGATGACACGCTCGGTTCCGGGTTCATCACCCGAGGCTTGGTGCCTGCCTGCGGATTGAACGAGGCCATCCGCGCCGAGCTGGAAGACATCAGGACGGTTGGGTACTGATCTTCTCCGCCCGGCAAAAACTTTTTGCACCCCGCTAAGGGTTGGGGAATTATTGCTATCTTTGCAGACATGATCGACAGGGAAACAGTAGACCGCATTTATGCAGCCGCCAATATCGTGGATATTATCGGCGAGTACGTCACGCTCAAGCGCAAGGGCGTGAACTATCAGGCCTGCTGCCCGTTCCACAACGAGAAAACCCCGTCGTTCGTCGTGTCGCCCTCGAAGGGGGTATATAAATGCTTCGGCTGCGGCAAAGGCGGCAATGCCGTCACGTTCCTGATGGAGCACGAGAACATCACCTATCCCGAAGCCCTGAAGATGGTGGCCAAGCGCTACGGCATCGAGGTCAAGGAGAAGGAGATGACCGACGAGGAGGTGCGCCGCAACGACGACCGCGAAAGCATGTTTGCGCTCAACGGCTGGGCGGCCGACTACTTCGCCGATTACCTCCACCACGAGACCGAAGGCATGAGCGTGGGCATGACCTATTTCCGCCAGAAGCGCGGCATGACCGACGCCACGATCAAGAAGTTCGGTCTCGGTTTCTGTCCGGCCAAAGGCGACCGGATGTCGAAAGACGCACTGGCGGCGGGGTATAAGAAGGAGTTTCTGGTTGCGACGGGACTTTCGCTCCAGCGCGAGAGCGACGGATCGCTCTACGACCGTTTCCGCGACCGCGTGATCTTTCCGGTCCACAATATTTCGGGCCGCATCGTCGCTTTCGGCGGCCGTACGCTGCGTACCGACAAGACCGTTGCCAAGTACCAGAATTCGCCCGAGAGCGAGATATACAGCAAGAAACGTGAGCTGTACGGACTCTATTTCGCCAAGAAGGCGATCCAGCAGCTCGACTTCGCCATCATGGTCGAAGGATATACCGACGTGATTTCGATGCATCAGGCCGGTGTCGAAAACGTCGTCGCTTCGTCCGGCACTTCGCTTACGACCGAGCAGATACGCCTGCTGAACCGCTTTACGAAGAATATCACCGTCATTTACGACGGCGACTCGGCGGGGATCCACGCTTCGCTGCGCGGTATCGACATGATCCTCAAGGAGGGCATGAACGTGCGCGTGGTGCTGCTGCCCGAACCCGAAGACCCCGACTCCTTCGCCCGGACGCATACGGCCGCCGAGCTGCAGGAGTATATCCGCGCCAACGAGCAGGATTTCCTTGCCTTCAAGGCCAGACTGCTGCTGCAGGACGCCGAGGGCGACCCGATCAAGAAGGCGGCCCTTATCGGCGACATGGTGCAGTCGATCGCGCAGATTCCCGATCCGATCCAGCGGTCGGTTTATATCAAGGAGTGCGCCCGCATCATGGACATCGACGAGAACATCCTCATCTCGGAGGTGGCCCGCAAGCGCATGTCCACCACGGGGGACCGCGAGACGGACGAATTCGTCCGCCGTCAGACGGCCCAGCGGCGCGCCGAAGTGCGGGAGCCGGAGGTCGAGTTTGTGAAGCAGGTGCAGGCCGGCAGCAGCGTCGAGGCGCTCGAACGCGAACTGGTGAAATACCTGCTGAAGTACGGCCACTGCTCGTTCGACTTCAAAGAGGGGCGTACGATGGTGGCGTGCAACGTCGCGGAGGTGATCTTCCTGGAACTGGACAGCGACGGGCTTACGTTTCGCAATCCGCTATACAACAGTATTTTGGCAACTTACCGTGAGCAGTGGAAGATTCTCGGTACGGGGGTGGAAGTCCCGGCGCACTTTTTCCTGAACCATCCCGACCCGGAGGTGTGCAACGCCTCGGTCGACATCCTTACGTCGGACGACAATTACGTTCCCAGCGAGTTGTGGCGGCGCAAGGAGATTCATATCGACACCGATGCCGAGATGCTGGCCGTGGGTGTGCCGAAGGCCGTGACGCTCTACAAGTCGAAGGTGATCGAGGGCTATATCAAGGAGTGGCAGGCCAAACTTGCC
>OGQY01002639.1_pt1 | contig 10536 bp, 9 predicted proteins | sample 1553361 | NCBI WGS metagenome assembly OGQY01 (sample SAMEA2579963, study PRJEB22360) | human gut metagenome | reverse complement strand
CAAGGTTGATTGCTGCAGCAGCTGAGTCACCACCACCGATGATTGATTTAACGCCTGGTTGTTTCACGATAGCGTCCATCACACCGATTGTACCAGCTTGGAAGTCAGGGTTTTCAAATACACCCATAGGTCCATTCCATACAACTGTTTTAGCAGTTTTTACTGCTTCTGCGAATTTCTCACATGTAGCTGGTCCAATATCAAGTCCTTCTTTATCAGCTGGAATTGCATCAGCTGCTACAACAGATACTTCGATCTCAGCATCGATAGGATTTGGGAATCCGTCTGCTACTGTTGTATCGATTGGAAGATATAAATTCTTTCCTAATTTCTCTGCTTTTGCCATCATTTCTTTACAATAGTCGATTTTTTCATCGTCTACTAAAGATTTACCAACTTCTAATCCCTGTGCTTTTAAGAATGTATAAGCCATTCCTCCACCGATGATCAGTGTATCACATTTTTCAAGTAAGTTATCAATTACTTTTAATTTGTCAGCAACTTTCGCTCCACCTAAGATGGCTACCATAGGTCTTTCTGGATTATTAACCGCATTTCCTAAGAAATCAATCTCTTTCTGCATTAAATATCCTACAACGGCTGTGTCAACATATTCTGTTACACCAACGTTTGAGCAGTGTGCTCTATGAGCTGTACCAAATGCATCGTTTACAAATACATCACAAAGGCTTGCAAGATCTTTGCTGAATGCTTCACCATTTTTAGTTTCTTCTGCTCTGTAACGAGTATTCTGAAGAAGTACTACTTCTCCATCTTTCATAGCAGCTACTGCTGCTTTTGCATTATCTCCGACAACATTGTCATCTGCTGCAAATTTAACTTCCTGTCCTAACAGTTCGCTTAAGCGTACTGCTACTGGTGCTAAAGATAATTCTGGTTTTGGTTCTCCTTTAGGTTTTCCTAAGTGAGAGCAAAGGATTACTTTTCCACCGTCAGAAATCAGTTTCTTGATTGTTGGAAGTGCTGCTACCAGACGATTTTCATCTGTAATCTGTCCGTCTTTTAAAGGCACGTTGAAATCGCAACGTACTAAGACTTTCTTTCCTGCTACATTAATGTCATCTACAGATTTTTTGTTTAACATGTTTCGTTTTTCCTCCTAAGATTGTATGCCATAAGGCATATCTTAATTGATCAGGGTTTCTCAATCCTTGATTAAAAATAGGGGCCCGGTCCAAAAGACCGGACCCCTTATCTGAGTCTTATTACACTGTATAATTACAGGCCTGTCCTCATTCCAATATCAAATTAAGCTAATTCAGCAAAGTATTTGATTGTTCTTACCATCTGGCTTGTGTAAGAGTTCTCGTTGTCATACCATGAAACAACCTGAACCTCTGTTGTACCATCGCCAACTGGAAGAGCCATTGTCTGAGTAGCATCAAACAGTGAACCATATCTCATTCCTACGATATCGCTGGATACGATCTGATCTGTGTTGTATCCGAAGGACTCGTTGGAAGCAGCCTTCATAGCCTCGTTGATCTGATCAACTGTAACTTCTCCGTCAACTACTGCTGTAAGGATTGTTGTAGAACCTGTTGGTGTAGGCACACGCTGAGCAGATCCGATAAGTTTTCCGTTCAGTTCTGGGATAACAAGACCGATTGCTTTAGCAGCACCTGTGCTGTTTGGTACGATGTTAACTGCAGCTGCACGAGATCTTCTAAGATCACCTTTTCTCTGCGGTCCATCAAGTGTCATCTGATCTCCTGTGTAAGCGTGGATTGTACACATGATACCGGACTTGATTGCTGCAAGGTCGTTAAGAGCTTTTGCCATCGGAGCCAGGCAGTTTGTTGTACAAGAAGCTGCGGAGATGATGTTCTCATCTTTTGAAAGTGTCTCGTGGTTTACATTGTAAACGATTGTCGGAAGGTCATTTCCAGCTGGAGCAGAAATAACTACTTTCTTAGCACCTGCATCGATGTGAGCCTGAGCTTTTGCTTTGGATGTGTAGAATCCTGTACACTCCAGAACAACGTCAACACCGATTTCTCCCCAAGGAAGCTCAGCTGCGTTAGCTTTTGCGTAGATCTTGATCTCTTTTCCGTCAACTGTGATGGAATCCTCTCCTGCTTCTACTGTGTCTGCAAGAGCGTATGTTCCCTGAGTTGAGTCATATTTTAATAAGTGAGCAAGCATCTTAGGAGATGTAAGGTCGTTGATTGCTACTACCTCATATCCTTCTGCTCCGAACATCTGTCTGAAAGCAAGACGTCCGATACGTCCAAAACCATTAATCGCTACTTTTACTGCCATGATTAATTCCTCCTAAAAAGTTTAAAAAATTTATGACTGTATCTCCAGCCATGGCGATGAATTTAACAAAGCGATAATTGTTAAATATTCATCAACTAGATTCATTGTACTAAAACAGGAACAAAAATTCAACCCTTAAATCCATATAATTCGATTTTTATGGAACAATTCTCTTAAATATCGGTTTCCGCCCCTTAAATTCTGCATAATAACTAAAACCACAGCTTATAAGTATCTCGCCAGCCTTGTCAAAGTCAAAAGCGACATGTTCCGGACGGTGTGCATCTGCACCAATTGTGACAATTTCACCACCAAGCTCCTTGTATCTTCTGATAACATCCGGATGTGGATTCGGGAATCCGAGACCATATTTCATTCCTGCCATATTCATCTCAAGTCCTTTTCCATGACTGATCAGATGCTTTAGTATCTCATCGATCTCGTCTGCATATTTTCTATAAGAATATCCTTCTGCCTGATGTGCGCCATAACGGACAACATAGTCCAAATGTCCCAAACTATCAAAGGAATCTATTTTTTTCAGATTTTCAACTGTCACCTCAAATGCTTCATGATAAGCCTCTTCATCACTTCGTCCTTCAAAAAATCCACGATAATACGGATCCTGTCCATGGATAAGATGTACTGAACCGATTACAAAATCAAACGGATATTTTTCTGTCAGTTCTCTATAATATTCCCCCAGATGCGGCTGAAGTCCGATCTCTACACCGATTCGGACTTCCAGTTTCTTCTGATATTCTTCTTTTAACTGTGTCAGCCTCTGAAAATAGTTTCCCAGATCAAACAGAAATGCACCCGCCGGAAAATCCGGTGTCTTCGGAAAATCTTTATCAAGATGATCTGTAATACAGACTGCTTCCATTCCCCTTTCTATTGCTGCATCAAGCATAGAATGTACGGATGCATCACTATCCTCAGAAAACCTTGTATGCATGTGGGCATCACATCTTATCATAATATTGTGCCGCCTCCTAATACATATTCTCCATCATACAGAACAACTGCCTGTCCCGGTGTCACTGCACGGATTGGTTCATCGAATGTACAGGTAATCTCATCTTCTCCTGTCTTCTCCACGGTACACCAGGCTCCTTTGTGGTTATAACGAATCTTTGCAAACACACGCATCGGTTCTGTAAGATCTTCCACGCTCATAAAATTCAACTCATTGGCACGCAGTGTATGCGTCAATGATTCTTCATACGTTCCGATTACAACTTCATCTGTCTCCGGACGTATCTCCAGTACAAATGCAGGATACCCTAATGCAAGTCCAAGTCCTTTACGCTGTCCTACTGTATAATGAATGATTCCTTTGTGTTTTCCAAGGATCTTCCCATCCGGTGTTACGAAATTTCCCTGACGAATCGGAGCATCTGCGTTTTCTTCAATAAAAGATGCATAGTCTCCATCCGGAACAAAACAGATATCCTGACTATCCGGTTTATTTGCCACCTGCAGTCCGATTTTTTCTGCCATCTCACGGATCTGATCTTTTGAATAATTTCCAACCGGCATCAATGTATGTTCCAGCTGTTCCTGTGTCAGATTATAAAGTGCATAAGTCTGGTCTTTCGCAAGCGTTGCAGATCTGCGGATTGCATGTCTTCCGTTCGGGAGCTTATCAATCCTTGCATAATGTCCTGTTGCAATATAATCTGCTCCAATTGAAAGACTTCTCTGTAAAAGAGCTTCCCATTTCACATAGCGGTTACAGGCAATACATGGATTTGGTGTTCTTCCGTTGAGATACTCTTCTGTAAAGTAATCAATAACATTTTTCTGAAATTCCTGTTTAAAGTTCATTACATAATAAGGAATTCCTATAGACGCCGCAACCCGTCTTGCATCATCCACTGCACTGAGCCCGCAGCAGCCTCCATTCTCTTCCTGAACGACGTTGTCTTCATCCTGCCAGATCTGCATCGTCACACCGATCACATCATAGCCCTGCTCTTTTAAAAGCCAGGCTGCCACAGAGGAGTCAACTCCTCCGGACATACCTACAACAACTTTGCCTTTGCTCATTAATATTCCTCTTCCTCTGCTTCTTCACCTTCGTGAATATCTGACTTTGGTTTCTTCAGGCCTTCAATCTTAATCCCATGTTTCTCTGCATAATCCCAGAGTGCTGCATGGATTGCCTCTTCTGCAAGCAGAGAGCAGTGAATTTTTACCGGCGGAAGTCCGTCAAGAGCTTCCATAACGGCTTTGTTTGTTACTTCCATTGCTTCCTGAATGCTTTTCCCTTTAACCATCTCTGTTGCCATACTGGAAGTTGCAACAGCTGCTCCACATCCGAATGTTTTGAATTTCACATCGCGGATGATCTGGTTGTCATCAATGTCAAGATAGATTCTCATGATATCTCCACATTTTGCATTTCCAACTGTTCCTACACCGCTGGCGTTCTCAATCTCTCCTACATTTCTTGGATGCTGAAAATGATCCATTACTTTCTCTGTATACATAATGTAATTCCTCCATTTTGTTTATCTTTTTATCCAAAAATTATTCTGTATTTTCCTTTTAAATCATTCTGACTTATGCATTCTTCTGCTGCTTTTTTATAAAATCTTCGTAGAGCGGTGACATGCTGCGCAGATGGGCAACAATCTCTTTAAGCTGATCTACTGTATAGTCGATATCTTCTTTTGTTGTATCAGCTCCAAGTGTCATACGAAGGGAACCATGTGCGATCTCATGCGGCAGTCCGATTGCAAGAAGGACATGGGATGGATCCAGAGAACCTGATGTGCAGGCGGAACCACTGGAAGCACAGATTCCTTTCATATCCAGCATGATCAACAAAGATTCTCCTTCAACAAATTGGAAGCTGAAGTTAATGTTATTCGGAACACGTTTCACACGATCTCCATTTAATCTACAATATGGAATCTCATTCTCAATTCTTGCAATTGCATAATCACGAAGTTCTGTCTCATGTTTCATTCTCTGTTCCATGGAAGCCATAGCAAGCTCTACAGCTTTTCCGTATCCTACAATACCCGGAACATTCTCTGTACCTGCACGGCGTTTTCTCTCCTGGGCTCCGCCGTGAATAAATGAACGGATCTTCACTCCTTTTCTGATATAAAGGAATCCGATTCCTTTCGGTCCGTTCAGTTTATGTCCGCTGGAACTGAGCATATCGATATTCATCTCATCTACATTGATCGGTACCTGACCAAACGCCTGGACAGCATCTGTATGGAAAAGTACTCCATGTTTATGTGCAATCTCTCCGATTTCTTTGATTGGCTGAATACTTCCGATCTCATTGTTTGCAAACATTACGCTGACCAGAATTGTATCCGGACGGATCGCTGCTTCAACAGTTTCCGGACTGACAATACCATTTTCATCTACATCCAGATAAGTCACTTCATATCCTCTCTTCTGGAGATATTCTCCTGTATGAAGGATTGCATGATGTTCAATCTTTGTTGTAATGATATGTTTTCCCTTTGATTCATAAGCCTCAGCTGTAGCTTTCAGCGCCCAGTTATCAGATTCAGAACCACCAGCTGTGAAATAAATCTCCTCTGTCTTCGCACCAAGTGCTTTTGCTATGATTTCTCTCTGTTTTGTGATCACTTCTTTATTCGCAGCCGCAAAACCATAAACACTGGATGGGTTGCCAAAATGCTCTGTAAAATATGGGAGCATCGCATCCACAACTTCCGGTGCTGTCTTTGTTGTTGCTGCATTATCAAGATAAATTAATTTTCCCATTACCTGTTACCTCACTTTTATTTTATCTGCTTTGTTTTCTTACCGTTCACAAATAATTGTAGACAATGATTCTTTTCAGTTTTTACACTTTGTATAATCCAGATGATTGTCTGTATGTCCAAGACATTTACTTTCTGTCACCAGTTGGTTCAGCCAGATTTCATCTACTGTCTGGTTAATACTATCATTGATTCGTTTCCACACATACTTTGTCACACAGCTGTCCGCACCTTTGCATTCTCCTTCCGGATCAAGTCCGGCGCATTCTACTGGTTCAAGATTTCCTTCCAGTGCACGAAGCACATCTCCTACAGAAATATCTTTTGCTTCCTTTGCTAAGACATATCCACCATTTGCACCTCGGATACTCTTGACAAGTCCTGCTTTTTTCAGCTTCGACATCAATTGTTCCAGATATCGTTCTGAAATATCCTGACGTCTTGCAATACTTGTGATGGAAACCGGAGAATCTTCACTGTATTGGGCCAGATCGATCAAGGCACGCAATCCATATTTCCCCTTTGTTGACAGTTTCACATCTTCACCTTCTTTTTCTTTTCCTTTTCCTAGTATTATGCTAGGGTTTCCTTTTGTAGGATATCACCAGTCTTACGTTCTGTCAAGGATGTTTCTTGAATATGTTGTTTAAAAATAAGTTCATTTCTGGTTACTGGCCGCGTTGCACGTGGCAGCAATCGTTTTGACATGAGGGTATTATGTTTAGAAAAAAACATTCTTTGATTAAAGGAACACTGATTCTCACATCTGCCGGTCTTGTAAGCCGCGTTCTCGGATTCTTTTTCCGTATTTTCTTAAGCCATACCTTTGGAGAAGAACAGGTCGGACTTTATCAGTTAATTTTCCCTTTCTACGCACTCTGCCTGTCTTTGAGTACTTCAGGTCTTGAAACTGCCATTTCCAGAAGTGTCTCTCGCTTTCACTCCCTTGGCCGAACGCAGGACGGAAAGTTGATTTTCAAGACAGGTCTGATTCTTTCTGTTCTGATTTCTCTGATTTGTACTTTTCTGGTACAGAAGAATTCCGTTTTTCTTTCAAATCGTTTTCTTGGAGATCCAAGATGTGCAACACTATTATATCTGATCGTTCTTGCACTTCCGGCGGCTTCTGTCCACAGTTGTATCTGTGGTTATCACTATGGTCTGCAAAGAACCTCTGTCCCGGCTATTTCACAGTTAATCGAGCAATTTGTTCGAATTTCTTCTGTTTTTGTTTTATATTTTATTTTTATACACCGTGGAGTTCACCCTAAGATTCCATTGGCTGTATCAGGTATTATTTTCGGAGAACTTGCAGCAGCAGGCTACTCGCTTTTTTCACTGAAGAAGAAGGGTTTTGATGCCAATTCTCCATATATTCTTTCTATCTCAAAATCTTGTTCTGAATTGCTACGCCTCTCTGTTCCATTGACAGTTAATCGCACAGCAATTACATTCTTGCAGGGAATTGAAGCAGCTTCAATCCCTGTCTGCCTTGAGCTTGCATCTCACAGTGCTTCCGAAGCTCTCAGTATTTATGGAGTACTGACCGGAATGGCATTACCATGTATCCTTTTTCCCAGTGCACTCACAAACTCAGTCAGCCTGCTTTTAATCCCTGCTGTCGCACAAAAGCAGGCTGAAAGCTCTTCAAAAGAGACATTTCTCCTTATAAAAAAGGCTGCCGGAGGATGTTTCTCCCTTGGTCTTCTGTGTTCTGTCTTCTTTCTTCTTACCGGGTCTTTTCTCGGAAACTTCCTGTTTCACAGTACTTTAGCCGGTAATTTCATCGTAACACTTGCCTGGATCTGCCCTTTCCTGTACACAAGTTCCGCTCTTCTCAGTGCAATCAACGGACTGGGACTTACAACCCTGACACTGATGATCAATCTTCTTGGATTATCCATCCGCATTCTTAGTGTATATTTCGGAATCCCGCACTATGGAATCACAGGATACCTATGGGGACTTTTCATCAGTCAATCAACTGTCTGCCTCGTTGCATTACTCACACTTTCCCACGAAATCAAAAAAGAATATTTACAATCTGTTGAATCAGCCACGGATTAAGACAGGATTCTGAAAAAATCCCAATTAAAAACAAACCGCATACAAAGAACGTTTTTTGTCTGTTCCACTGATTCTGTGGATAGTTCCAACAAAAGCGCAAAAGCACAAGAACTGCCGGAACATAAAAAAGGAACTGTGGAAATAGTCCTGCCACACAAAGAATACTTCCCTTCATTCCTAATTCTGCCACTGCCTCTGACAGTAAAATTCCTCCTGACATCCCAGTCCACAGAAGAAAAAACGCTGCCACAATTTTTCTAATCCGGATTCCCATCGCCAAAAACAGCACCAGGAAAAAAATTCCCCGTACCTGAATCAAATACCAAATGTACTGTTGAAAAGATATCTTCTCATTCTTTAATCTCATAAGATAAACTTCTGTAAAAGTTCCGATCAGGCTCAGCTGTTCTCCCCATATATAATTGACAATCAAGATTCCTGTCAAAAAGCCTGTAAAAAACAGAGCCAGAAAGTAATGACCTGTACGAAATGCCTTCACCAGTATTCCTCCCACCCTATAAAATGTTCTGCGGATATATTTTTATCCTCAATCTTCCACACCATTATATGAGTGTCTGGTTTTTCTCATGCGGCAGCGATGCTACTTATTGTCGGCATTCAATCATTTTCCATACTTTACAGCATAAGCCATCAAAGAAGAAACTGTCTTCGCATCTTCAATCTCACCTGAAAAGATCTTTTCCTTCAATTCTTCTATTGTATAAGCGCCAAGTTCAATAAATTCATCTTCATCCAGATGCTGTTTTGACGGTATCAGATCATGTGCCACATAAACTTCAATCCGTTCGTTACAAAATGCTACTGTTGTCCGTAAAGTGATCAGCCACTCAAGATTCTCGCTGCGATACCCTGTCTCTTCCTCTAATTCGCGAGACGCACACTCTATACCAGGTTCTCCCACTTCATCAAGTGCTCCTGCCGGAATCTCCAATGTATATCGATCCAGCGCATTTCTATACTGTCTCACCATCAAAATCTTACCATCTGCTGTAACCGGAACTACCGCTGCTGCTCCTTTATGACCTATAAAATCCCATACTACGGTATGATCCCCGTCCACTTCTATCGTGTCCTGATAAAAATCAAGAATCTTTCCTTTAAATTTCAATTCTCTGTTAATTCTTTTAATCTTCTCGCTCATTCCGTTCTCCCTTCTTTTACCTTACATCACCGTATGCATTCTATATCAAAGACTTTTACTCTTACCTGTAATAGCTTTCTCAGTAAACTAAAAGCCCCTGTCTTTCGACAAGGGCCAACTTTCATCTTCTGTTATGATTCTCTTATTTTGCGTAATCTGTTGCTCGTGACTCACGAATAACATTTACTTTAATCTGTCCAGGATATTCTAATTCAAACTCAATCTGTTTTGCAATATCCCTTGCTAAAAGCACCATATCATCGTCAGATACCTGCTCCGGAACTACCATAACACGAATCTCTCTACCTGCCTGAATGGCAAAAGACTTATCTACACCTTTAAACTGGTTGGTAATATCTTCTAACTGTTTCAATCTGTTTGTATATGTCTCGATGGTTTCTCTTCTTGCTCCCGGTCTTGCAGCTGAAATAGTATCCGCTGCCTGAACAACACAAGCAATCAGACTCTGCGGCTCCACATCACCATGATGTGCCTCCACAGCATTAATAATGGTTGCTGATTCTTTGTATTTTCTACAAAGATCTGAACCAATCTGAATATGTGATCCTTCTACATCATGATCAATTGATTTACCAATATCATGAAGAAGTCCTGCACGTTTTGCAAGTCTGACATCCAGTCCGATTTCTCCTGCAATGAGACCGGATAACTGAGCTACTTCGATTGAATGCTTCAATGCATTCTGTCCATAGCTTGTTCTGAACTTCATACGTCCAAGAAGACGGATCAACTCCGGATGAATTCCTGTAACTCCAACGTCAAGAGCTGCAGCTTCTCCTTCCTCGCGGATCATTGTATCCACTTCTTTCTGAGCTTTCTCAACCATCTCCTCAATTCTTGCCGGATGAATACGTCCATCCACGATCAAACGCTCAAGTGCAATTCTTGCAACTTCTCGGCGGATTGGGTCAAACCCTGATAATACAACCGCTTCCGGAGTATCATCAATGATCAGTTCCACACCGGTTAATGTTTCCAGTGTTCTGATATTTCTTCCTTCTCTACCGATGATTCTTCCTTTCATCTCATCACTTGGAAGCTGAACTACAGAAATTGTAGTCTCTGCAACATGATCTGCTGCACATCTCTGAATTGCATTCACAACATACTCTTTTGCTTTCTTGTCAGCCTCTTCCTTTGCCTGAGTTTCCAGTTCTCTGACCATCTTGGCTGTGTCATGCTTGACGTCATCTTCAACAGTTTTTAACAGATATTCTTTTGCCTGTTCGGAGGTAAGTCCTGAGA
>OGQY01002629.1_pt1 | contig 10556 bp, 6 predicted proteins | sample 1553361 | NCBI WGS metagenome assembly OGQY01 (sample SAMEA2579963, study PRJEB22360) | human gut metagenome | reverse complement strand
GGCCAAAGTTGCCAAACAAGCCTGCACCGGATGCAAAGTTGATCACGCTGCCCTTGGACTTGGCCAGATAGGGATAGCAGGCCTTCATATAGTAAAATGCAGCGTACAGGCCGGAATAAAGGGCAAGATCAAACTGCTCGGTGGTGTGCTCTGCCAGCGGCACGCCGGAAGCGGATGCCTGTGCGTTGTTCACCAGCACTTGAATGCCGCCAAAGGTATCCACAGCCTGATTGACGACATTTTGCACGGTGGCTTCGTTGTCGGTGCCTGCACACACATCTGCCTGCACCGGCAGAACGCGGATGCCATACTTGGCTTCCAGCTCGTTTTTTGCCTCTTCCAGTTTTTTTACATTACGGCCAGTGATGACCAGATTTGCGCCCTCTTTTGCAAAGGCGGTGGCAATGCCATAGCCGATGGAGCCGCAGCTGCCATCGGAAAGTACGGCGCGGCCTGCGCCGGTGATGATAGCGGTCTTACCCGTTAAAAAGCCCATAGTTGCCCTCCAGAAGTGCTCAATTGGCTGATGTTGGCCATATTATAGCCTGAATTTCAATAGAATGCAAGGCTTTTTACCGATAAATAAAAAATAGACAAAGAATGCCGAGAAGGTGAAAAAATTCACGACTTCTCGGCATTTTGTGAAAGATTTGTCAGAGACTTTGATGTTAAAATAAAGACAAACTAATTACTTCTGCACGCCCGCCTCGCACTGCTCAATAAACTGCTTTGCCACGCGGGGACTGCGGCCGCCGGCGCGGATGGCGAAAGCCTCGGCCTTGACCAGCAGCTCTTCCATGGGCATCTGGATGTGGTGCTGTTTTGCCAGCTCTTCCAGAATGGCGGCAAAGCGGGCTTTCTCGGGCCGCTGGAAGGTGACAGTCAGGCCGAACCGGGCGGAAAGGCTCATCAGCTCCTGCCGGGTGTCGGCTTCGTGGATGTCGTCGCCGGTGCGGTCGGTCAGGGTCTCCTTGATGAGGTGGCGGCGGTTGGAGGTGGCGTACACCGCAATGTTCCGGGCCCGGCCGCCCACGCTGCCCTCAAGGATGGCTTTCAGGGCGGCAAAATTGTCGTCGTTGGAGGAGAAGCTCAGGTCATCGATGAAGAGGATGAATTTGAGCGGGTTGGCCGCCAGCTGATCCATCAGGTCGGGGATCTGGTAGAGCTGGTTCTTCTTGACCTCCACCAGCCGCAGGCCGTCAGCGGCATACTCGTTGGCAATGGCCTTGACCGTGCTGGATTTGCCGGTGCCGGCATCGCCGTAGAGCAGAACATTGTTGGCGGGGGAACCGGCCAGCAGGGCGCGGGTGTTGGCAATGACCTTTTCCCGCTCCTTCTCGTAGCCCGGCAGCTCGCTGAGCTTCTGGGGGTCGGGGTACTTCACGGGCACCAGCTGGCCGTTCTCCACTGTGAACACGTGGTGCTTGGCAAACATGCCGTAGCCCTTCTTCCCGGCTTCCCGCATCCGCTGGTTATAGGCGGCGGTCAGGTCGAGCTGCCTTGCCTCCCAACGGGGCAGGAACGCCAGCTCCCGGCTCTGCCGGTCAGCAGCTTCCAGCAGCGCGTCCAGCGTCAGGCCGCAGAGCTTCTGCAAAAAGTTCAGCTCACTGTTCAGGGCGGCCTCCATCACAGGGGAGAGCTGGCCCGCAGCAGCCTGCCGCACACAGAAGGTCTCGGTCTCCAGCACGGCGTTGGAAAGATAATCGCCCAGATTGGTGGTGTGGGCAAACAGGGCGGCTTCAAAGGCGGCCACAGCATCGCACAGGGGGGCGATGCTGTCGTCGGCAGCTTCCAGCCGGTCGGTCAGCGCCGCCAGCTTTGCCACAACGGGGTCGCCCAGCAGGGCACGGAAAACAACAAGCCCGTGGAGCCGGGCGTTCCATTCACGAAGTTGCATCATCAGACTCTCCTCTTGACAGGACCTCTCCGGCGTTTTGCTCCTGCTTCCCCGGTCAGAGGAGCCGGGCAGGCTGACGGAGAGGTTTTTACCAGATTATACACTCAGAGAAGGCCGTCCGCAAGGGTGTGTTCAATTATCTTCATCTTTCGGCTGATTCACTTTACAAATCGTCGATTGACAAAGGCCCGATTTATAGTATAATTGACCCAACGTTCAAATCGGAATGCAAGATGCGAAAAGTAACGTGTCTGAGGGAAATTTTGTTGAGAGTGTAAGAGGAAAAGGAACAGGAGCAACTTACCATGCAGTTAAATGGTTCGCAAATTTTTGTTGAAGTCCTCTGCGAACAGGGCGTGGACACCATCTTCGGCTACCCCGGCGGTGCTGTGCTGAACCTGTACGACGAGCTGTATAAGAATTCTGACCGCATCCACCATGTGCTGACCGCCCACGAGCAGGGCGCTTCTCATGCGGCCGATGGCTATGCCCGCGCAACGGGCCGCACCGGCGTGGTGCTGGCCACCAGCGGCCCGGGTGCCACCAACCTGGTCACCGGCATTGCCACTGCCTACATGGACTCCGTGCCCCTCGTCATCATCACCGGCCAGGTGGGGCTGGGGGTCATCGGCACCGACTCCTTCCAGGAATCCGACATCGTGGGCATCACCATGCCCATCGTGAAGCACAGCTTCCTTCTGCAGTCGACCGACGACCTTACTGAGACGTTCCGCGAGGCATTCTATATCGCCTCGACTGGCCGTCCGGGTCCCGTGCTCATCGATATTCCGAGTGATTTGCAGGGCGCCGAAATGGTGTTCCACTATCCCGATGGCGTGAACATTCCCAGCTATCGCCCCACGTATAAGGGCAACGCCAAGCAAATCAAGCAGGCGACCGCGCTCATCGAGACTTCGAAGCGCCCGCTGCTCTACGCAGGCGGCGGCATCGTGAGCTCCCACGCGTGCCAGGAATTGAAGGCGCTTGCAGAAGCTATGCAGATTCCCGTGGTTACCACGCTGCTCGGCAAAGGTTGCTTCCCCAGCTCGCATCCGTTGAGCTTGGGCCCCGTGGGCATGCATGGCTCCAAATACGCCAACATGGCCATGACGGAATGCGACCTCATTATTGCCGCCGGCGCCCGCTTCAGCGATCGCGTGACCGGAAAGCTTGATGAATTCGCGCCGAACGCCAAGGTCATCCATATCGATATCGACCCGGCCGAAATTGGCAAGATTCGCGAGGCGAACGTGCCTATCGTCGGCGATGCCCAGGGTATTTTGGGCGGCATCGTGGCCCAGCTCGAGAAATCGAGCGCTGAGCCCGTCGATGCCGAATGGGTCGAAACGGTGAACGAGTGGCGTGAGCGCTGGCCGTATTACGACGACCAGTTCAACGACTATCCGAACCAGATCGTTCCTGAAGTTGCGCTCGACGAGCTTTCCAAGCAGCTCGACCCCGACAACTCCATTGTAACGACCGAGGTTGGCCAGCATCAGATGTGGGCTCACCAGCACATTGGCCGCGAGCATGCGCGCTCGTTCCTTTCGAGCGGCGGCTTGGGTACCATGGGCTTCGGTTTCCCCGCTGCTATCGGTGCCAAGTTCGGTTGCCCCGACAAGCAGGTTGTGTGTGTTGCTGGCGATGGATCATTCCAGATGAACAGCCAGGAAATGGCGACCGCGGCCATCAACAACACCGCCGTGAAGGTGTTCCTGCTCGACAATCGCGCGCTGGGCATGGTGCATCAGTGGCAGAAGCTGTTCTACCACGAGCGCTATTCGTCCACGATTCTTGACCCGGTTCCCGACTTCGTGAAGCTCGCCGACGCATACGGTTGGGAAGGCGAGCGCATCGAGAAGCCTGAAGACGTGGCTCCCGCGATTGCGCGCATGCTTGCGAGCGAGAAGCCGTATTTGCTCGATGTTGCCATTTCGCCCGACCAGAACGTGTATCCCATGGTTGCGCCGGGCGCTGCGCTTGACAACGTGATTGGCGCGATTGACGTTACGCTTGGCGCTGTTCGCGTGAACGGCAAGGGCGTCGGCAAGAAGGACGAAAAGGAGGGCGAGGAATAATGAAGCACATCCTTTCCGTGTTGGTCGAAAACAAGTCGGGCGTGCTCTCGCGCGTGACCGGCATGATTTCACGCCGTGGCTTCAACATTGAGTCGCTTACCGTTGCCCCTACCGAAGATTCTACGATGAGCCGCCTTACGGCAATCGTGAACGCCGACGAGGTTGGCTACGAGCAAATCACCAAGCAGCTGCACAAGCTGGTAAGCGTGTACAAGATCACCGACCTCACCGACGAAGACGCTATCGAGCGCGAGCTAGCATTGTTCAAGGTGAGCGCACCGCCCGATCGCCGTCACGAGATTATCGAGATTGCGAACGTCTTCCGAGCCAATATCGTGGACGTGGGTAAAAACTCGCTCACGATTGAGGCGACGGGTGACGAAAGCAAGCTTGAGGCGATGGAGGATCTCTTCCGAGCCTATGGCCTGAAGCAGCTCGTTCGAACTGGCAAAATCGCCATGTCGAGGAATTCGAAGGACTAGATTGGGCCGATTCCTCTGCGCATTGGCCGCCTTGCCGGTCGAATGATTTGCAAGAAGGGTTGCGTTGGGGAAGGAAAACGCGCGACGCAGCTTTGAGCTGTATCGTTGCGAGTTTTGAGACCATGAAGGGCTTTTGGCGTGCGGGGGTGCGCAATGCGCAGTTCCGCACGAGCCGAACAGCACATGAAGTGCTGTTCGTGCGAGCTCAGGACTGTTTGAGCACATGCGTATTCCCGCACGCCAAAAGCTCGATGGGATGATCAAGTTGTATGCAGTCAAAGAAAAAGGAGAGACTCATGGCTGTTACTATCTACTACGAAAATGACGTGAACCCCGAAGTCATCAAGGGTAAGAAGGTTGCGATTATTGGTTATGGCTCGCAGGGCCATGCCCATGCGCTCAACCTCATGGACTCGGGCGTCGACGTTCGCGTTGGCCTGCGCGAAGGCTCCAAGAGCTGGGCTAAGGCTGAAGAAGCTGGCCTGAAGGTCATGCTCGAGGACGAGGCTGCCGAGGAAGCTGACGTCATCATGATTCTTATTCCCGACGAGCTGCAGCCCGAGGTTTACGAGCGGCATATCGCCCCGCACCTGCATGCTGGCGATACGCTCGCTTTCGCGCATGGCTTCAACATCCACTATGGCTACATCAAGGCTCCCGAGGACGTTAACGTCATCATGTGTGCTCCCAAGGGCCCGGGCCACATTGTGCGCCGCCAGTTCACCGAGGGCTCTGGCGTGCCTGACCTCGCATGCGTCGCTCAGGACGCTACTGGCGATGCGTGGGATATCGCCATGTCCTATTGCTGGGGCGTCGGCGGTGCCCGTTCCGGCATCATCAAGGCGACTTTCGCGCAGGAGACCGAGGAAGACCTCTTCGGCGAGCAGGCTGTTCTTTGCGGCGGCCTCGTTGAGCTTGTGAAGGCTGGCTTTGAGACCCTGACTGAGGCTGGCTATCCGCCCGAGCTCGCGTACTTCGAGTGCTATCACGAGATGAAGATGATTGTCGACCTCATGTACGAGTCGGGCATTCACTTCATGAACTACTCCATCTCCAACACGGCTGAGTACGGCGAGTACTACGCGGGACCGAAGGTCATCAACGAGCAGTCTCGTGAAGCCATGAGCGAGATTTTGGCCCGCATCCAGGACGGCACTTTCGCGGAGGAATTCGTCGCCGATTGCAAGAACGGGCACGCGTGGCTCCTCGAGCAGCGCGAGGCCATCAACAGCCACGAGATCGAGAAGACGGGTGCGAAGATTCGCGACATGTTCTCTTGGGTCAAGAGCGACGAAGAGTAAGTACGACGCGCATCAAAAAAGGAGCCGAAAGGCTCCTTTTTGTTTGCGGTGATGGTGCGTGCGGGATTGACGTCGCTTTGCGGGGCGGGCGCTTTCGCCGGGCTCCTATTCGATGATGGAGCTCAAAATCGAACTTGCGATGCTGATCACGATGCTTGCGATGAATGCGCTGCCGAATGACGCGATATAAAAATCAACGCCGAACAACCCACCCGAGATACCCGATGCCAAGTACAGCATTGCCGTATTCACGACCAGATAAAACAGACCAAACGTGAGCACCGTGATAGGCAGGCTTAGCGCTTGGAGAATAGGCTTCACGGCCATATTGAGCAAGGCAAGCACAATCGCGAACGCCACGACGTCGATGACGGAATTGCCTGCTGTGGCGAAGCCGATGCCAGGAACGAGCCAAACGGTAAACGCAACGGCAAGGGCGGTAATGAGCCAGCGAACGATGAAATTCATGATGATGCCTTTCTGCGAGTCTTACTGGGCTGCTTCTGCTTTGGTTTCTTCTTCGGATTCCGCGCTTCGGTTTTGCTTTTCGGGCCCCTTGTTTTCGGCGTGTTCTTTCTTGCGGCGCCTCCTTCGGCGGCGCTTGCCCTCGGAAGCCTTGCCTTCCGTTGTCGTGTTTTCTTCGGGCTTGGCCCGAGGCGCCTCGTCCGGCTCGGCGGCTTCCTTCGGCTTCTTTGAGCTGATGATATCAAGGCATTGTTTCAACGGGCTATTTGGAAGCGATTTGTAAACCGGCTTGGCCGCCTCTTCGCGCAGCAGCTCTTCAGTGCACGCGGCAACGATTTCGTCGGCGTGAATGAGCTTGCGCACAGAAGCCTTCATGAGCTTTTGGAAATTGCCGAGCAACGAATGCGTTGTTTGCGGCAACTCCGGTTGGCCGTGTTGTGTGCGGGTTTGCGCATCTTGCGCGATAAGGCGAATGCAGACAAGGCACGCGTCGAAGGCGCACACTTCGTCGGAGCAGGTGAGGAAAGGCTTGAGCGCCTTATACACCGGTTTCGCAGCGGAAGCGAACTGTTTGCTGCCGGCATCGTCTTTGCGAGAAAGCTTACGTGCCGCTTTCAGGTAGGCCCTGGTCTCGCGCGCAAGCACTTCACGCGCGGCGGCCCAATCGGTCTCTGCCGTATCGCGCTTCGAATCTGTTAAATGCTCGCAGCGTTTAGCAGATTTCTGGTCGGATTGCTTCGAAGAATCGGCTCGTTTTGAGGAATCGACCTGCTCCGAAGGGTTGGGTTGTTTTGAAGATGCATCTCCCTTTGAAGAATCGGCTTCTTTTGAGGGGTCGGCTTCTCCCGAACCTGTTAAATGCTGCGAGCATTTAACAGGTTCCTGATCGGACTGGCTCGAAGAAGAGGTTCGTCTTGAAGAAGTGGCTTGTTCTGAAGAATCAGCCCGATCTGAAGGAATGGGTCGTTTTGAAACAGCAGCCTCCTTTGAAGAGTCGGCCTCCTTTGAAGGGAAAGCCTGTCTCGAAAGGGGAGCCTGCTGCGAAGGAGACGCCTGCTTTTCGGGGGCGACCTCATCGGAAGGGGTACGCTGCTCTGCAGAAACGCCCTGCTCAGAGGGTATATTCTGGCAAGACGGCACACCCTGGCCAGAGAGCTCGCTCTGTTCGGAAACCTCTGTTTCCGTCAATACTTCGACGATGAAGGCTTCATTGATAGCGGCTTTGCCCTCTGCGACGGCGACCTCGTCGATGGCGGTTTCGCCTGCTTCGGCGGCGGTTTCATCGATGGCGGATTCGCCCTCTGCGGCGATGAAGGCGTCCTGGGGGTATTCGCTTACACGCTCGGCCTCTGCGCTTGCCTCGTTGAGGATATCGCTTTCGACCTGCGATTCTTTGCGAGCAATCTTCTTTTGAGCCTCACGTCGAGCTGCTTTTTCTTTAGCTCGACGGGCTTCGGCGCGCTTTTTGCTCGCGCGCCGTTTGGCTGCCTTGGTCGGGCCTTCTCCATTAATCATTTCCTGCGCGCGGGCGCCCGAACGCACACAGGCGGCGTCAATTTTTTCGGCTACTTCGGCCATGCCCTCTTCGGCGGCTGCTTGAAGGCTCGATTTTTCTTCGGCCTTATGGTTGCCGCGTGCGGGGATCGCCGCTAGCTCGGCCTCTTCTGCCGCAGCTTTTTCTTCGGCGGCGCGTTTCTCGGCCTCGTGCTGGGCTTCTTCCGCGCGCTTAATGGCGAGAATTTCAGGCGCTTCGGGTGTGACGAATACGCCCGTCTCGTCAAGCACGGGCAGGGGATTGCAGGCAAACGTGCCAGCAGGCGCTTCAGCGGGGATTATTTCCGCGCGGTTCGGTTTTTGCGATTCGTCGCCCGAAATCTCTGGGGCGTCGAGCGCCTCGCTATTATTCGCATTGTCGTCTGCAATCGCGTTTTTGGCCGCCTCGGGCGCCTCGAGCGCGCGTTTGAGCGCCTTCTTCTTTATGCGGCGCAGCTTCATTGTGCCCATAGGCTTTACTTCTGCGAGAAGCCCAGCGTCGCGCACGGCATCGTCGAGCGGCGCCGTTAGGCCGCAGGGTCCCATGTTGTGGATGCGCGTGTGCTCGTCGTGCGTGAGCACCATGAGGTTTACCAGGCGATCGTCGGTGCGGTATCCGTTAACGTGATGAACCTCATGTTCGGCATCGCCTTTTTTGAAATCGAGGAATGCCATGGCTACGAGCACCGAACGGTATACTCGTTTCTTGTGGGCCATGCCACCGCGGCGACCGCGTCGCGAAGGGTGCTGCTCTTCGGGCTTGTAGGCGATTTGGTAGCGCCCGTTTGCGAGCATCATGCGCGGCTCGGCCCCGTCGATAAGGCGCACGTTGCCTCGATCCGATACGAGAAACGGCGTGAGGCCGCAGTACACCTGGCGCCACTGCTCAGGCATCGATCCTTCGAGGTAGGCGACGGCGTCGCGGGCCGTTTTCATGCGCCCGCTTCCGTTTGCGCGCCATCCGCAGGCGTGCAATGAGATGCGGTCGGAGTTGCGAAGGTATTCGGTTGGCCGGAATCCTTGGCGGTAGAGCCATAAGAATTCGCGAAGGTCTTTGAAAAATGATGACATGGGTGGCCTTTCTGGGTGGCCTTAAAACGCCGTCACGCGGCGGGGTTTTTCAGCCGCCAATTATACGCGAGTTGCGCGTGTGACGAAAATGCCTGTGTACGGGGCGTGTTGCCGCGGATGAACGGCGCCGCGCGCGGGCGTCGCATAGTAGAATGGCAGGCATGAAAAGCGGAAATCACAAAAACTCATCTACGGTGCGCGGTGCTGCTGCTCAGCGTCGCAAGCCGAGTGCTCGACCAGGAAAGGTCGACGAGCGTCGCGCGTCGAAAAGCCGTGGCGCGAAGGGCGGTGCGCCCGCGAAAAACGAATTGGCCACCTTCGACGGCACGAAGCCGAACCGCAAGGGCGGAAATCGCTCGATGGACGCCCGTTTCGGCAAAAACAATCTGGACAGGCTGGGCAAGCCAGGCAAGCCGGGCGGGCCGAGCGATGCGAGCAGGCCGAATAAGCCGAACAAGTCGAACAAATCGGGAAAGGCATCCAAATCGGGCAAACCGACCAAGTTCGCCAAGGCCGCACCAGTCCGTCGTGACGGTGGACTTCGTGCGGGCTGCGCTCGAGGGAGCGTTGCGCCAGGGGCGTTTTTCTGCCCCATCGATAGCAAATGCGGCGGTTGCGAATGGCTTGCTGTGCCTTATGCCGAACAGCTGAAACGCAAACAGCATGAAGTCGAAGGGCTTTTCGACGGTTTGCTCGATTCCGAAACGGTGGTGCGGCCTATTCTAGGCATGGACGACCCGCGTTACTATCGCAACAAGGTCGTGTCGCCCTATGTTGGCATATGGGACAAAAAAGCACGCCAAATGCGTGTTTTGTGCGGCATGTACGAACGCGGAACGCACCGTGTGATCGATTCTGACGAATGCCTGCTCGAAAATCGCGAAGCCAAGCGCATTATTCTTACGATTCGCGACCTCATGCGCCGTTTCCGCATCGAGCCTTACGATGAAGACACCGACGAGGGCTTCCTTCGCCATGTGCAGGTGCGCGTCGGGCATAGGTCGGGTGAAATCATGGTCACGGTGGTCACGCGCGAAGATCAATTCCCTGGCGCGAAAGGCTTCGTGCGCGCGTTGCGCGAGAAGCACCCGTCCATCACGACGGTCGTGCAGAATGTGAATACGCGCCAAACGAATGTGATTTTGGGCGATAAGGAACGCACGCTGTTTGGCCCAGGCTTTATTCTCGATGAGTTGTGCGGGCTGAGCTTCCGCATTTCCTCGAAATCGTTTTACCAGGTCAACTCAACGCAAACGGAAGTGCTGTATCGTCGCGCGATCGAGATGGCGAAGCTTGAGGGCACCGAGGTGCTTATGGACGCGTACTGCGGCACGGGCACGATTGGACTTGTGGCTGCGCGTGGCGTCGATGGCAACCTGGGTGCTGCGCGCGTGATTGGCGTCGAAGAGCGCCCCGATGCCGTGGCCGACGCCCGCAACAACGCGCGCCACAACGGCATCAAGTGCGCCGAATTCGTTGCGGCCGACGCGGGCGAATACATGCACCGCATGGCCGACGAGGGGGCGCCGCTCGACGTGCTTATGATGGATCCGCCCCGTGCGGGTTCCACGCCGGAATTCCTGAAGGCTGCATGCGAGCTTGCGCCCAAGCGCATCGCTATGAAGAATCCGGACGGCGTGGCGCTCAAGGTCGTGGGCGTCATATGGGCGCTGAACAAGGTGTGCAAGCCCGTCATCAAGCTGATCGCCGCGTCCACCAACCTTGTGCT
>OGQY01002612.1_pt1 | contig 10595 bp, 8 predicted proteins | sample 1553361 | NCBI WGS metagenome assembly OGQY01 (sample SAMEA2579963, study PRJEB22360) | human gut metagenome | reverse complement strand
CGAGGCCGCCTGGTAATCCGCAGCCCGGTATTCGGCTTCCGCCCGGTATTTCAGTACGTCGATATCAAACGCTCCCACCAGTGCGTTGGAGGCGTTAATCGCCTCGTCGAACGAAGCAATCGCACTTTCATAATCCCCGGCATTCAATGCTTCTATTCCTGCATCGCGGTACGTATATTTATTTTCACTTTTCCCGCATCCGACGGTCAGCCCCATGCACAGACCGGCCGTCAGGATCAGTACCTTTATTTTCTTCTTATTATAACCCGTTTTCACTCTGGAATAACTGTTCATATTCAATTCTCCATCCGGGGAGCTTACTGCTTACCGGTACTTCCGTGGCCTCCGCGGTCTTCATGGTCAAGCCTGTCCGTCTCTTCAAAGGACAGCTCCGGCTGGTGCTTCATGATGCGGAACTGGCAGATTCTGTCGTTGATACGGATCACCGTATCACGAAGGGCATAAGCCGGAAAAAACCACTGGTCATTGTCCCCACAGTATGTTTCGTCGATCACTCCCATGCTGTTCGTCTGGATCACACCGTAATTCTTAAACGTACTGCTTCTCGGCACCACATGGGCCTCGTAGCCCTCCGGCAGTTCCATGGCGATTCCAAGAGGAATTAACCGAAACTCTCCGGCCTTTAATGTAATCTCTTCTGCCGCCCGCAAGTCGATCCAGTCGGATTTGCCTCCGACGTAGCATAAACGCTCAATTTTATCTGTAAAGTATTTAATTCTGATCTTTTCTGTCACTGTATGTCCTCCTGGTTATCAGCACTTTTGGGCTGTAGTTCGTTTCTATTATTGTCTGCAGAGCCGGCTTCTGTAAACCCGGCTTCACTCTCCTGTCGGGTCACGGCTGCTTCCTCCGCTCCCGCTCTCATCTCCGCGATGGGAATCTCATCCAGAAGCACCTCATCCTCCGGGAGCAGTTCCCCGCTTCCCTTTAACTCCTCCTCCACCTCCATGCGAATCTCAGCCGCAGTTTCGGGATCGGGAGTCGGAAGGTTCTGAGTCGAACCGATTCCAAACCGGCGCAGGAACTCTTCCGTCGTTGCAAACAGCGCCGGACGGCCCGGAGCATCGAGGCGGCCTACCTCGTATACCAGATTGTATTCCACCAGCCTGTTCACTGCGTGATCGGACTTTACGCCGCGGATCTTCTCGATCTCCATCTTTGTAACCGGCTGCTTGTAGGCGATGATCGACAGCGTCTCCAGAACCACGTCTGTCAGCACCTGTTTTTTCGGGGTAGCTGCCACACGGATGAGATTCTCATAATACTCCGGCCTGGTGCACATCTGGTAGCTGTTCTCCAGTTCAATGATCTGCATTCCCTTCCGGCCGGCCTCATACTGCTTCTGAAGCCGTTTCACGGCGGAGCGGGCCGTCTCCTCATCCTGCCCGATCGCGGCTGCCAGCTGTCTCACCTCGACGGAATTGCCCATGGTAAATAAGACCGCTTCGATCACGGCCTCATACTCCCGCTCTTCATTCGTAATCTCTCTCAGTTCCTCCATCGGCAGCGACTCCTGCGCCTCCCACTTCTTCTTCATCTTCTCTATACCCTTCGATATCTTCCTCTAACTCCGATAAGTCCAGATCCTCTTCCTCACCTTCCGGCTCCAGCGTCTCGATCAGCATATCGTCAAATAAATGCTCCTGGGTCAGATGAATCTTACCGATCTTCATCAGTTCCAGAAGCGCCAGAAATGTCACTACGACCTCCGTCTTATCCGCCTGCTTCTCAAGCATTCCCCGGAAAGAAAATCTGCGGTGAATTCTGGCGTACTGAAGCACCGAGGTAATCTTGTCCTCCAGACTCACAGGTTCTTTCGTGATATTGCCGAACCGGCTCCTTACCGGGTCGATCCGGTCTTCCGTCCGTTTCATGACAGACTTGAAAATCTCCTGAAGCTTTGCCAGCGTCAGTCCGTCCAGCAGGCCATCTAAGTCCACCGGAGGCTCGTACTTCGCCACCTCCGGCGGAACTGTGGGCCCCTTAAAGAGCAGACGGTCTGCGCCGACCTCCTTCTCCTTCAGTTCAAACGCCATATACTTGTAATACTTATATTCCAGAAGACGCGCCACCAGTTCGGCTCTCGGGTCCTCCTCCTCGCCATCCTCATTCACTTCTCTCGGCAGGAGCATACGGGACTTGATATCGATCAGCGTCGCCGCCATCACTAGGAATTCACTGACAACGTTCAAATCCTCCGTCTCCATGTGACTTACGTAATCGAGATACTGCTCCGTAATCGTCACAATAGGAATGTCATAAATATTCACTTTATTCTTTTCAATCAGATGGAGCAGTAAGTCCAGAGGACCCTCAAAATTCTCCAGCTTATATGATATTCCCATAGATTCCTCCCGGCTCCAGAAAGTAAGCGCTACCGATTAGTATATCAAATCCGCCGGCTTCTGTAAATATTTGGCGGCAAAACTATTTTTTCTTTAAATCCACAACCACCAGCTGAGGTTTATTGTTCAGTCTGATATTGATGGAATGGGTCCCCAGCCCACGGCTCACAATCATGGTTTTTCCATTCTCCTCAAACGTACCCGCACACCACGGCAGAAAGAACTGAAACTGAGGGGTCATGACTCCGCCCAGATACGGAAGCCGTATGGTGCCCCCATGAAAATGGCCGGACAGTGTTAAATCAGCGCCCCATTTCCTGCAGGCGTCGAAAAAGAGGGGGGAATGGCAGAGCAGAATCTGAAATTTCTCCCGCTTTGCCGGTCCTGCCAGCCTTTCAATCTCCTCCGGACGCAGATGGCCGGGATGAAACTTCTTATAATACCGTACCGCCAGATCGATTCCTGTGACAGCGATATCATCCCGAAAATCTTCTGTCCTGTCAGAGAGTAATACGACTCCCATATCCTTTAACTTTCTCACATAGATGTCGTACTGCAGCCCGAAATTCTTCCGTTCCCAGTTCATCCTCGTCTCATGGTTTCCATTGCCGTAATAGACGGGATATCTTTTTGTCAATTCTCCGACCAGAGCCAGGGATACCCGTAAATCCGCGCTTTCCCTGCTGACCATCATATCTCCCCCGATCAGAACCACATCAGGCTTCACCCCGTCAATCGCTTCAATCAGGCGTTCATTATGATCGCCAAACTCATGGTCATGTAAATCAGAGAGAAATACCATCCGGCAGTCTCTCGTTATCTTTTCAGTCAGAATCTCCGTCCTCTCTACAGACAGCTGCTCCCGCTCATACTGCGAGCGAAGCAGACAGCCCGCCCCTGCAGCGGCGGACAGTACACCGGCGGCAAGCCACATATTTTTCTTCCTCATCTTTCACCAGTCTTCCTCTTGATTTAATTCCTCTTTTATTATCACAATTCATGACGTTTCCATTGTATTACCTTGCGATTTTGTATCATCATACACTGAAAAAGTATGCCGCGTCAAGGTAAAGCATGCGTAAGCTTACACGTTTTATGAGATGGGAATTTCCGTGAAATGAAAGGTCCTTTTCTCATGTCATGCGCTTCCTCATCAATATTCATAAAGAAGGCATGCCGTGAACTCACCACGCATGCCTTCTTCTCTATTCCCGCATATCTCACCCTGCAACTCCTACTGCACCCATACGCCGGACGCATCCAGCGTGTATCCATCCGGAGTCACCGTATTCTTCATCATCACACCATCAGCCCCTAAGTAAAACCACTGGCCGTCGGTTTCCACCCAGCAGCTGGAAGCCATCGCCCCGCTGGACTTGAAATAATACCATGCATCGTTGGAGTAATGGCGCCAGCCTGTAGCCATGACACCGTCGGAGTCGAACCAGTAATCCGCGCCGTCTATGGTCATCCATTCGTTGGCGGCCCGGTTTCCATCACTCTTTACAAAGTACCACTTTTCTCCCTCCTGCTGCCATTTTGCAGTCTGGGATCCCCCGCTTTTCAGCGCAAACCCGTAGTCCAGCAGAGCCGACGTATCTGTATACTGTGTTGACTTGCTCTTCATAATCACAGCGATCAGCCTTACGCCATCCCGTTCTGCACATGTCACCAGGGTATTCCCAGCCAGGGAGGTATATCCGGTCTTTCCGCCGATGACGCCCTGATAGTACCTGGAATCATTGGGATAAAGCATCTTGTGCCCCAGGGATATCGTGCGGGCCGCCGCCTTCTGTGTCGCCGGAATCTGGTAGCTTAAGGTCGAAGCGACCTTGCATACCGTGGCATTCTGAAATGCCGCCCGCGCGATCAGTGCCATATCATGAGGCGTCGTATAGTGGTTGGAATCATTAAGCCCGTTTGGATTAACGAAATTTGTGTTCGTACAGCCCAGTTCTTTTGCTCTGGCATTCATCATATCTGCAAACGCGCTGATACTGCCCGCCGTATGTTCCGCCAGGCCATTGGCCACCTCGTTTGCAGACTTTAGCAGGAGACCGTAAAGGCACTGGCGTACCGTCAGCTTGTCCCCTTCCACCAGTCCCAGTGTCACAGCACCGGATTCCAGGTTCGTGACCGCCGTTTTGGAAAATGTGACCGTGTCGTCAAGGCTGCACTTCTCTGCTACCAGAAGAGCCGTCATCAGCTTTGTGATGCTGGCCGGATAATACTTCGTCTCCGCATTCTTTGAGTAGAGCAGATTCCCCGTGGCTGCATCCATGAGCACTGCTCCCTGAGCCTGTATCTCCGGCTGCTTTACCGTATTCACCACACTGCCGCCGGTTCCGCTTCCCTGGGAAGCCCCTGGCCCTGCGGAAGTTCCAGGCCCTGCCGAAGTTCCCGAACCTGCCGCAGCTCCCGGTCCCGCAGAGGTTCCCTGACTGTTCTGGCTGTTACCGCCGCCCGGCCCTGCTGTCTCCGGTCCCAAAGTCTGAGTATTCGCTCCCTCTCCTATAGGCGGAACGATGGGTATATCTCCAAAAGCCGGAACTGAAGCCAGAAGGCTTAGGCTGATTGCAATGCTCCATATTCTGTTAAAGCGTTTTATCATGTCTGTTTCTCCCCGTGTCATCCTGTAATCTGTCGTATTTCCATAAACAGTATAGCACAGAATTTCCTGGACACGGCTTAAAATTTTCTTACAATGAGAGCGTAAGAGGTTCTTTCTCGGCCCCGCTCCCAAAGCCGAGAAAGAACCGCTTATGCCCGGCCTGTCATTTTTTGCTTTCCGCTCTGCGGGAATTTTTCCACATGGCCCACAGAACGCTTGCCACACAAATAGAGGAGAAACAGCCGCTTACAAGCCCAAACAGCAGCGGCAGGGAGAATTCAAAAATGGACTGAATTCCGAAATGCCACGATGCAATCACCAGAATCAGCACGCTGATACACGTCGTAAGCGATGTGTGCAGCGACCGTCCAAGGCTCTGGGATACGCTGGTATCCACCAGTTCATCGATACTGCTGCACTTGTGAAGATTCATATTCTCTCTGATGCGGTCATAGATTACGATCGTATCGTTGATGGAATAGCCGATGATGGTCAGCACCACGGCCACAAATGCATCGTTCAGCGGAATTGCGAAGACCAAAAACGCGCACAGCACGATCAGCACATCGTGAATCAGCGCAATTACCGCAGATACTCCCGCAGAAAGGCCCGAAAGGATGGAAAACCGGATCCAGACATACACCGTTATCAGCACTGCGGCCAGAACCATGGCAATCACAGCGTTATGGAGTGTTTTCTGTCCCATATACGGCTGAACCGCATACGTCTCCGACAGGGCAGCCGTAAAGCCATCCTGATAGCTGTTTAAGATCTGTGTCACATATTCCTGGCTCTCCGGGCTGATTCCCTCCTGCCCTGCAAAAGTCAGGACCATGAACTGCTTTCCAAGGCCGTCCTCTTTTGTCAGACGGACATTTACATTTCTCCCGGTCTCACCGGATATCTTAGCTGCAACGGCGTCAGAATTTACGTCAGCCGCTCCCTCAATTTCGTATTTTAAGGTCGTTCCGCCTGTAAACTGAGTGTCCAGGCTCACGCCGTTCTTCACAAATCCCACTGCGCCTGCAAGAAGCATGCAGATGGAAATGGCGAACCATATGTATTTCCGTTTCATAATCGGATAAATCTTCTGATTCTTCTTCACCTTATACCACTTTAAATCGTGGAACTTTCCTTCCCGGATTATGGAAAGAAGCACCGTTCTGGAGAACCAGACGCCTACAACCAGATTGATGATCAGCCCCACCAGAAGCGTGTATCCGAAGCTCAGCATCGTGCCGGAACCGAAGAACATCAGAATCACCGCTACAATGGCGCTCGTTAAGTTTCCATCCAGTACGGAGGAAAATGCCCTCTTGTATCCCCGTTTGACCGCTTCGGTCAGTGAAGCACCGCTGCCCAGTTCCTCGCCAATCCGTTCGCTGATGATAATGTTGGCATCCACCGCCATTCCTATGGTCAGTATGATGCCGGCAATACCGGGCAGCGTCAGCGTATACTGCGGAATTGAGATCGCCAGCAGCTGTATGGAGGTTTGAAGAACCAGACCGAAGCAGGCCACCAGTCCAGGCAGACGATACATGGCAATCATGAAAATGCAGATGCAAATGAACGCCAGCACACCGGAAAATATCATAATGTTCAACGCATTGGAGCCCAGACTGGGGCTGATGGTGCTGAAGTTTTTCGTCTCCATGGCATACGGCAGGGCTCCCGCGTTGATCTTGTCCGATAAATTCTTTGCGGCTGCATACGTCTCCATGCCGTTAATCACGGCATTTCCTCCCGTAATCTTATCCTGTACCACCGGATTGGAGATCAGCTCCTCATCCATGTAGATTCCCATACGGCGGCCCACCAGTTTACCGGTGGCGTCAGCGAATTTATCCGCGCCTTCTTTCGTAAACTGCAGTTCCACCTCGTATTTTTTCATTCCTGTCTGGTCCGAATACTCGACAGGCCGGCTTGTGGAAACGTCTCTTCCCTCCAGCATGACAGTGCCGTTCTCATCCCGGAAGGTTAAATTGGCCATGTCTCCCAGCTCTGCGATGGCAGCCTCAGGTTTAAAATCCTTTTCATCAGATTTCCACGGAAAACGGACGATCACATACCCCTTTTCATTATCCGTTGTGACCTCGCGGTCCGTGATATTCTTATCATCCAGTCTCGTCTCGATGATGTTCCTGGCCGCTTCAATCTCATTGGGCGCAGGGTTCCGGTCTAAGCCTACAGGCTCAAATACGGCCTCGACTCCGCCCCGGATATCGATACCAAATCTCATGTCCCCCGCGCCCTTAATGTCTTTTCCAAGGCCGAAGCATGCGGTATAAACCGCAAGGATGACGATTACCGTCAGGATTCCAAGTGTTTTCTTTCCCGGTTTCATAGTGCTCTCCTTTTCGTCTCATCGTAGTCTTCTTATCGTCATTCATTATAGACTGTTATGAGAGAAAATGGTGCTAAGAAACCATTAAGATTTTCCCCGGTTCCTCCACCACCGCTCTTCCTCCAGTTCATTCCGGATCTCCTGGATAAACAGAATCAGAATAATAACGGATATGGAACCCATAATTCCCATCAGAATTTTCACTGACACATCACCTCTTTACAATTTCATAATATTTTTTAGAAGTAACCCCGTAGATCACCCCGTAAAAGACAGCAAACACCAGTACCGCAGCAGCCGTAGATGCGGCAAACAGGCCGACATTGCGAAGATTCAGCAGGGCCAGAAGCCTTGCAATCATCGGAAATGCGAAGCAGATATGGACGGCGGCCGTAACCAGCGGCAGAAAGAACATGGTGAGCACCTGGGAACGGACAGCCGCCTTGATCTCACGGGCAGAAAGGCCCACATTCTGCATGATTTCATACCGTTTCCTGTCCTCGTATCCCTCAGAAATCTGTTTGTAATAGATGATAAGAACGGTCGCCATGATAAACAGCGTCCCCAGAAACAGTCCGACGAAAAACAGTCCCCCGTACAATGAGAAAAAGGAGCCCCGTTCCATCGCCGCAGATTCCAGGCGGTATGCCGCACCCAGCCCGCTTAACTGCTCCTCCAGAATCTGGTACAGCCGTTCGGACCCTTCCCTGCCATCCCCGGCGTCAAAAGCCACATAGTAAATTGGGCTGGATTTCGCATCGCCGTACGCCTCGGCCTGCTGTTTCTCAATCGCCTTCAGCTGGGAAAAATCAGGAAGGACAATATGAAGACTTCCAACAGAACCCATGGCATCCATTCCGTCCTCCACCGCCTGCCCTTTCTTTCCAACGACTTCATACTGTTTCCCAAAAATGGAAAATGTCTCCCGGTCATAGTGCATTCCATCCGAAAGCACCATCACCTGATTCTCATCCAGCCCCACATTCTGTTCTGTGATCCGGTTATAGTCATCCAGAGTCATAAAAAAGAGGTAGTCCAGACTGCTGTAGTCCGCCAGGTTTTCCTCTCTCACCTCATAGCCGTCCCCCGTCTCCACTGCGGCAAAGCTGACATATCGGTAGCTGATCAGCTCTTTTGCGGTCTCTCCTGCCTCCTTTAAGGCGTTCTCCACAATCCGGTTGGTCTTCGCAGCCGTTTCATCCGAATAATCGCGTACCGTCACCACAAAATCCCGTTTAAACCGGTTCCTCATCACGTCATCCAGGCCTGCATAAAGGGAAATTGTGGACGAGATCATGACTAAAACCGCGGTGGACAGAAGGCAGATTACTGACAGGCCTGCCGCATTCTGCTTCATCCGGTAGATCATCCCGGACACCGCTGTGAAATGGTTTGCTTTATAGTAAAATCTTTTCTGATAATAGTAGCCCTTATTCTTTTTCAGCAGTTTTAAAAGTGTAATGCTGCCTGCCATAAATAAGAGGCAGGTACCGGCAATGACGAACATCACTGCGATGAAAAAAGCGATAATCAGCATTGCTGACCGTTCCGTCGAAATGGCAATCCAGTAGCCCGCCGCCAGTGAAACCATGCCGCAAACCGCAAACAGCCACGGCGCCTTCGGTTCCCTCTCTCCGGTCTGCTTTCCTGCAAGCATCTCCACCGGCCTCGCCTTTGCAACCTGCCATATATTATAGAAGAGAATGAACAGAAATATGACGCCAAAGAGCTTTGCGCACGAGAACGCCGCGCCTGGTACAAAGCTGAAGTCCCAGCTGATATCCAGCTTCATCAGACGGTACAACAGCAGCGCAAAGACCCGGTACAGCAAAAAACCGAGTGCAACACCGGCAACCAGGCTGACGGCCGCTGTAATCAGCGTCTCAAGAGCCATAATCCGCGCCAGATGTTTCTTTCCCATCCCCAGAACCTGAAACAGCCCGAATTCCTGCTTTCTCCGTTTCACCAGAAAGCTGTTGGTATAGATCAGAAACAGGAATGAAAACACAGCCATGACCACGCAGCCCAGCAGCAGAATAAAGACCATGGATCCGCCGCCCTGCATATGGGCAAAGCCGGGATTCACCGTCAGGGATGAGATGATATAGTACATCATCACGGAGCCGATGCAGGTCAGGAGCCAGGGAATCGTGACAGCCGAATTCTTCTTTAAATTCTGAACGGCCAGCCTCGTATAAAACAGCTTACTCATCACGGCCACCTCCCGCCTCTAATACGGCCAGAGTATCGGATATGCGCTGGTACATCTTCTCTTCTGTCATTTCCCCTCGGTAAAGCTGATGGAACACCTCTCCATCCTTAATGAACAGTACCCGTTTTGCATGGCTGGCCGCCTTGACACTGTGGGTTACCATGAGGATGGTCTGTCCCTCCCGGTTGATCCCCTCGAACAGATCCAGAAGCTGGTCGGATGACCGTGAATCCAGCGCGCCGGTAGGCTCATCCGCCAGAATGATTGCCGGGTCCATCACCAGAGCCCTTGCCACCGCCGCTCTCTGCTTCTGGCCTCCCGAGACCTCGTACGGATACTTCTTCATAAGTTCCCGAATTCCCAGCTTACCCACGACAGCATCCGCTTTCTTTTTCATTTCCCCGTAGCTCTTCTTTGCCAGAACCATGGGCAGAAAAATGTTATCTTCCAGGGAAAATGTATCCAGCAGATTAAAATCCTGAAATACGAACCCCAGATGATCCCGGCGAAACGCAGCCAGTTCTCCTTCCGGAATCGTTTTCATATCCCTTCCGTTTAAAAGGACAGTGCCTCCGGAGGGCCTGTCAAGAGCGGCTAAAATATTTAAGAGGGTGGTTTTTCCCGATCCTGACTCTCCCATGATCGCAACGTATTCCTCCGGTTCCACCGTAAAGCTGACCCCATTTAATGCGTTTATCTGATTTCCTCCGAACCGGGTGGTATAAACCTTTTTTAATTGATTTACTTCAAGCAATGGCATAATGCTGCCTCCTTTCCTTCTGTATGTTTCAGTATAACAGACGGGAAAGACCGGCTGCCATCGAAGAGCCTTACATTTTTTCACAGTATCCTTACAAAAATGTAAGGGAAGCTTAAAGACTCCGGCCACATTCCGGTGGTATACTGAAATCAGATACAGATGGTTCTCTACTGAAAGGAGGTCTTGCCATGTACAGCAGTTTTGAACAGCGCGCACGCCAGCGGGGCATCGATACCATTCACGAATTTGAAACCACGCATGGGCGCCCCGGCAAGTCCCGCACGCCCATCTCCGGATAT
>OGQY01002610.1_pt1 | contig 10597 bp, 9 predicted proteins | sample 1553361 | NCBI WGS metagenome assembly OGQY01 (sample SAMEA2579963, study PRJEB22360) | human gut metagenome | reverse complement strand
GCGTTGTCAAACAGGCTGGTCACCTTGGAAGCGGCGACCTGTGCCTTGATCTCTTCCAGCTCCTTGGCCAGAGCCTTGTTCTCAGCCATCACGGCCTCGGCACGGACGGGCAGAGCGGTCACGTTGTTTGCCTTCAGGGTGTTTGCCACGGTATGCAGCATAGCCTCCTGCAGGTTTGCACGGATCAGCAGGTTGCGGCCGGTGACAGCCTCGATGCGGCGGATGCCCGCAGCAACGGAGGCCTCGCTCACGATCTTGAAGCCGCCGATCTGGGCGGTGTTCTTCACGTGGGTGCCGCCGCAGAACTCGGTAGACCAACCCTCGATGTCCACAACACGCACGACCTTGCCGTACTTTTCGCCGAACAGAGCCATTGCACCCAGCTTCTTGGCTTCCTCAATGGGCATTTCCCGGACGGTGACGTTCATGGACTCGTAGATCTTGTCGTTCACGATCTTCTGCACGCGGGCCAGCTCCTCGGGAGTGACCGCGCTGAAGTGGGTAAAGTCGAAGTGAGTGATCTCTGCATCCTGATAGGAGCCTGCCTGATGGACGTGGTCACCCAGGACCTCGCGCAGAGCTGCCTGCAGCAGATGGGTAGCGGTGTGGTTGCGGGCGATGGCCATGCGGTATTCCTTATCCACGCGGGCGGTCAGATGGTCGCCGACATGGACGATGCCGCTCTCGAGGGTGCAGGTGTGGACATAGTAGCCCTTGGGGGTCTTCTTGACGTCCTGCACACGCAGCACGCACTCAGCGCCGGTGATGACGCCATGGTCTGCGGCCTGACCGCCCATCTCAGCGTAGAACGGGGTCTTATCGAGAACGACCAGCACGCCTTCCTTGGCCTGCTCGTCGGTGGCGATGGCGTCGGTCAGAGCCTCCTCGTCGCTCAGAGCCACAACGACGCTGTCGCTCTTGAGGCTGTCGTAGCCGACGAACTCGGTGGGCTCAGCGGTCAGAGTGCCGAACAGGTCTTCGCTCCAACCGGAGATGTTCTTCTTGAGGCGCTCTGCACGGGCGCGCTCCTTCTGCTTCTTCATCTCAGCATGGAAGCCGTCCTCGTCGATCTCAATGCCCTGCTCGGCAGCGATCTCCTTGGTCAGGTCGAGGGGGAAGCCGAAGGTATCGTTCAGCTTGAACACGTCCAGACCCTTGAGCAGGTGCTGGTGTGCCTTTTCCAGGCCGTCGATCATGTTGTTCAGGATGTTCATACCGGCATCGATGGTGCGGGCAAAGTTTGCCTCCTCGGTGCCGATGACCTTCTTGATATAGGCGTCGTGCTCACGCAGCTCGGGGTAAGCGGACTCGCTGGACTGGATGACCGTCTCCACCAGCTCCACCAGGAAGGGGCGGGAGATGCCCAGCATCCGGCCATGGCGGGCAGCGCGGCGGAGCAGACGGCGCAGAACGTAGCCGCGGCCCTCGTTGGAGGGCAGGATGCCGTCAGACACCATGAAGGTGCAGCTGCGGATGTGGTCAGTGATGACACGGATGGAGATGTCATCCTTGGCGTTCTCACCGTAGGTCTTACCGGCAATGTGCTCCACATGGTGCAGCACGCTCTGAACGGTATCCACCTCAAACAGGTTGCCCACGCCCTGCATCACGCAGGCCAGACGCTCCAGGCCCATGCCGGTATCGATGTTGGGCCGTGCCAGACGCTCGTAGTGGCCCTTGCCGTCGGCATCAAACTGGCTGAACACCAGGTTCCAGATCTCCATATAGCGGTCGCAGTCACAGCCCACGCCGCAGGTCGGCTTGCCGCAGCCGTACTCGGGGCCGCGGTCAAAGTAGATCTCAGAGCAGGGGCCGCAGGGGCCGGAGCCGTGCTCCCAGAAGTTGTCCTCCTTGCCCAGACGCACCATGTGGTCCGGAGCAATGCCCACCTTCTTGGTCCAGATATCGTAAGCCTCGTCGTCCTCTTCGTAGACGGAGATGTGCAGCTTATCCTTGGGGATAGCCATCCACTCGTCGCTGGTCAGGAACTCCCATGCCCAGGGAATGACCTCCTCCTTGAAGTAATCCTGGAAGGAGAAGTTGCCCAGCATCTCAAAGAAGGTGCCGTGGCGGGCGGTGATGCCCACGCGCTCGATGTCAGGGGTGCGGATGCACTTCTGGCAGGTGGTCACGCGATGACGGGGCGGCTCCTCCTGTGCCAGGAACCACTTTTTCATGGGAGCCATGCCGCTGTTGATCAGCAGCAGGCTGGGGTCGTTCTTGGGTACCAGGGGGAAGCTGTCCAGACGCAGATGACCCTTGCTTTCAAAGAAGCTCAGGTACTTTTCACGCAGTTCATTCAAACCGGTCCATTGCATAGGTTTTCTCTCCTCAATCGTCTTTGGCGCTCAGGCGCCGTTTTTATGCTGTTATGGCAGAGGGGCGGCACGGTGAAAAAACAAAAAACAGCCCTCATCCCAAAAGGGACGAAGACTGCTTGTGCATCAAACTCCGTGGTACCACCCAAATTGCAAAGGATAAAACTGCTTGTCCCCTGCCGCTTTCGGCGCGGTAACGCTGCGCTGCGTCCGACTTGTTTCGCCGGAAGCTCCGGGGCGGCACGAAACGAGACCTGCCGGAGCGCCTTGCAGCTGGGAGCGCTCTCTCTGGGCGGCGGTGTGCATTTCTGACCCCATCATTGCCATCTGTCATAATTCACGTTTTGCCGCAAAGGCGCATACTCACCCCTTGCGTACACTTAAATTATAGCATGGGCTCTGCGTTTGTCAACTCTTTTCCGGCAAAAACCTTTCCTCATAGACAAAGCAGGCCAGTGGCAGCGCCTGAGAAATCACGGCACCCAGATGCGGCGCACTTCCTGCACCTTGCCGCCCTGCACCACCAGCGTGGTATTATACACTGTCCAGTTGTCCGGGTCCTCATTGATGGCAGCTGCCACGGCAGAAGCGCCGGTGGTCTCCACCGCTTCGGCCTGCGGGTCAGCAGAGCTGTCCTTCAGCACCACGTCCTCTGCCAGCGGCAGCGTCTTTTCGCCCATCTCATAGTAGACAGGATAGTCGTCAAAGGTCATCGTGCGGTAGGTGTCATCGTCCAGCAGCAGGTCAAGACCGTCCTGCTCCTCCATGCCGCCGTTGATGCTTACAAGATGGTACTGGTCATTCTTCTCGATGCTCTTCACTGCAACGGTCACAAACTGGTTCCATGCAGCACCCTCCTCGTGGAGGGTGATTTTGTCGCCAACGGCAAGGTTTTCAACATCTTCTTTTTTATAGAGGTCATAGCTGAAGATCTTTGCAGTCAGGCTGCCATCCTGCACACCGGAGGTGATCTCCGCCGGAATAAAGGTGACCGTATCCTCCCTGTCGAGGTCATCCAGCGTCCACGTCAGCATGTTGATGGGCTCTGTCACACCTTCCTCAGCCACATGGGAGGAGGCCGGCACTGCACTGGATGCGGGGGTGCTGGCGGGGACACCGGAGCTGCCGCAGGCCGTCAGTGCGATGCCCGCAGCCAGAACAGCCAAAATCTTATATTTCAAGTTCATAAAAACACCTTCTTTCTTGACGCGGTAGATTTATTCCGCTACAATAAAAACGATTCAAAGACACATTCTATTTCAAGATAGAGAGGAAAATTTCCGTGAAAATCTTAAAAGTAAAATGTCTGGCCCCCACCCGGCTGGACAACTATCTGATGCAGCAGTTCCCGGCACTGAACCCGGGCCGCCTGAACAAGGCTCTGCGGGAGAACAAGATCAAGCTGAACGGCAAAAAGCAGCCCCTTTCCACCCGCGTAATGGCGGGCGACGAGATCAAGCTGTTCATCCTGGATGAGGTGCTGGATGCCGACAAGCGGGTGGAAGGCCCGGCGTGGAAGAACGCCCGCGGCCCGGCACAGGTCATCTACGACTGCCCGCAGATCCTGGTGGTGAACAAACCCGCTGGCCTTGCCGTGGACGGCCCCGAGGACGACACCCTGCTGAACCGTGCTCTGCTCTACCTCAACCAGCAGGGCGAGTACAAGGAGAACGATCTGTACACCCCGGCCCTCTGCCACCGGCTGGACACCGGCACCAGCGGCTTGGTCATCATTGCCAAGACCCCCGAGGCCGAGCAGCTGTTCCTTGAGGTCATCAAGAACCGCGAGGTCAAAAAGACCTACCTCTGCGTCACCTTTGGCCGCCCCACCCCGCCGGACGGCACCCTGGGCGGCTACCTGCTCAAGGATGCAGACCGGGGCATCGTGAAGATCGTGCCCGACAAGCAGCCCGGAGCCAAGGACGTGGAGACCCAATATGAGACCGTTGCCGTCTCCGGCCGTCTGGCCCTGCTCAAGGTCCGGCTCATCACCGGCCGCACCCACCAGATCCGCGCCCACATGGCAAGCATCGGCTGCCCCATCCTTGGCGACAGCAAATACGGCAACAACACCGCCAACCGCGAGCTGAAACTCAAGTATCAGGCCCTGTGCGCATGGGAACTCACCATGCCCCGCTTCAACCAGCCGGATTTCGAGTTCCTCAGCGGCAAGACCTTCCGCGCACCAAAGCCCTGGTATTACAGTCAGGTACTGGACGGAACCCTGAAATAAGCTTTTTTTACAACAAATTACAGCAAAAAAAGAAGTCCCGGAAGTGTATTCCGGGACTTCTTTTTTGTCATTTATGATTTTACTGGAATAGACCGCCAAACCAGCCCAGAGTGGACTCAGTTGCATTTGCAAAGGCATCCTGAACTTCCTGAATGCTGTCCAGCAGCTTGGTGCCCTCGGTATCCTTCACCGACCAGTAAACGCCGCTGCTTGCCGAGCCATCCGAAACCGTGAAGTCACTGGTAAAGCAGAGGTTATCGCCCTGAGAATCGGTCACGACCACCATGTAGGTGTAATTGCCTGCGGGCAGTTCACCAAAGCGGATGGAGCTGTCCAGCGACTTGAAGGAGAAGATTGCCGTATTGGGTGCTGCCTGTGCAGTGAACACCGTCTGGTCGTTCTCGTCCAGCACTGCCACCTGCACATTGGTCAGGGTGGTGCCCAGCGCAGCATTTGCAGTGCCGGTCAGTGCCATGCCCTTGCCCGCACGGACATTGATGGGGTAGCTCATGCCTTCCAGACGCAGGCCGTCAGCCTCTGCAGCAATGGAGTTGTGATCTGATGCCACATACCAGTAGCAGGAGGACCTATTGACCGAAACGCTGGAGCTTTCCAGCGGGATGCGTCCGGAAGAGATGTTGCCTGCCGGATCGGAGCAATAGAAGTTGCCGTTGGTGTAGTCGGTGAGCAGCACTGCATGGGGCTGGCCGCGGTCATACAGCACGATGCCCTCCGGGTGCTGCGAAAGCAGGGTGATCAGGGTCTGCACTTTTTCCTGTTTGCGGGAGGGCAGTGTGCCGTAGCCCACCTGCATCTCCTTATATGTAAAGCTGTGGGAAAGCCCGTTGGACCATGCCGTGGAACGGACACTGTTCTCGGTCACAGTGGACCAGTCGGTCAGGCCGTCAAAATAGGCACGGCGGCGCAGCATCATGGCTGCGGATGCCAGTGTGCAGGTGCCGCCGCGGCTCTGCTTGAAGTAGAAGCCTGCGTCCACGTTCAGATCAACCGCCAAGGCCGCTGGCAGGCAGGTGAGCATAAACACCAGTGTCAGCACAAGGCTCAGCAGTTTTTTACGGGACGGTGCAGCGGTATTCACGGGTAGGTTCTCCTTTCAGCTTCCATGGCTTGTTACGTTTACCACCATAAAGTATACCAACCTGTTACCCTTTTGTAAACGTTTGTGAAGCTTTTTTCTCAATATCAACACGTTTGGGCAGTTTTTGTTGGAGAGAATGCACAGTTTCCGGCAAGATATTCTACATTTTTTACAAAAATCCCGTCCTGACATTTTTCAAGCGTACCATATTTTGCATTCTTTTTTCATTTTCTGACCACGCTGTGGGCAAACAAAAAAGCTCCACAGACGAACAAATTCGTCTGTGGAGCTTTTGGTCCAGCAGAGCTGGACAAATCCGAACTTTTTTCCTCCACCGAATTGGTGGTCAGAGTGTCCTCAAAACGGACGGTTTGGGTGCCATCCTTGTAGTTGAACGTGATCAGCATCCGGTCATCGTACAGGAAAATGGCATTTACAAAAATTTCAATCAGCGCTTTCCGCTGCTTTTTCAGCGAAATATCGAACTTTCTAAATTTCATCAGCCAGAATCGGATGAAATCCTCATTGAAGCTGGGCTTCTTCAATTTTTCATCTGCGATTTTTACAGTCAGCTCATCTTTCTGGATTTCCAGCGCTTCCAGACGCTCTTTCGTTGTCCGGGTGTACAAGCCGTCCTCGATCGCCTTCATCAAGTTGTCCAACTTTTTGTTGACCTCTCGCAGTTGCTTTTCCAGCAGCGGAATCGTGGTGTTTTCCTGATTCTGGACATCCATGACGAGCTGAACGATCTTGTCGATCACCGCATCGTCCTGAATCAGCTTCATGGTCTCCCGGACGACCAGATCTTCCAGCCAGTCCTTCTGCACGGTCTTTTTGTTGCAGCCCTTGCGCCGTTTGACGTTGGCGCATTTATAATAATAGTAGGTGCGTCCGGTGGCACTGGTTCCGCTTTCGCCGAACATCAGCGCACCACACTTGCCGCAGAGCAGCTTGGTGGTCAGCAGATATTCCTCGTCTGCCTTGCCACAGGCAGGGGCACGCTTGTTCTTATCCAGACGCTTCTGCACCCGGTCAAACAGGTCCTTCGGAACAATAACTGGAATCGCTTCCGGCACAACGATATCCCGGAAAGACAGTTCGCCAATGTACCGACGGTTCTTCAGCATGGTATTTACGCTGCTGTGGGTCATTTTGCCGCCCAGCATATTGCGGACACCCTTGTCGTTGAGGAAGTTTACGATCTCCACCATTTTATCGCCGTTGTCATACCGCTGAAAGGCTTCCAGTACCAACGGAGCGGTCAGCGGGTCAAGATGATAGAACTTGTCATCGTCGATTTTATAGCCGATGGTTCCCGTACCGCCGGTACACTTCCCTTTCAGAGCGTTCTCAGTTTGACCACGGATCACCTTTTCGGACAACTCTGCGGAATAGTATTCTGCCATACCTTCCAGAAGGGTTTCCACCAGAATGCCCTGTGAACCCTCGGCAATGGGTTCCATAACGGAAATCAGGTGGACACCGTTCTTTTTCAGGATCATCTTATAGTTTGCGCTATCAAAACGATTCCGGGCAAAGCGGTCAAATTTCCAGACGAGAACAACATCAAACAGCTTCTTGCCGCTGTCTTTGATCATCTGCTGGAACTCCGGGCGATTGTCCGTTTTGGCAGAGAATGCACGGTCAATGTAGTGCTTGATGACCGTGATGCCGTTCTTTTCCGCATAAGCCGTACATTCCCGAATCTGCCCTTCGATGGATTCTTCGCGCTGGTTATCGCTGGAATAGCGGGCGTAAATTACGGCGGTCATAGACTCACTTCCTTTTTCTTATCGAACAGACGGGTAGCTTTTTGCATACTTGTAGATCTGCCGTGCACAGTCAAGGCTCATTTTGCTGGAATCGTTGTGTTTGAGCCATGCATTCACATTGCCCGGATTCAGCTTCAAGTCTGTGTAGAGACGATAATTCGTCAATTTCTTTTTTTGCTGAAGTTCCAATACCCGGCGATGGATCAACTCTTTTGTGTCATTGTCTGCAAGAGCAGAATCTCGTACTGAACAATAACTGCGCCAGACTTTCCGATAGCCTTCTGGCAGTTCAGGTGACTGTTTTTCCAGAAGCAGCAGCATTTGCGCCAGCGAGTAGCGATTGGAAAGCTGCTCATATTCCGCAGCAACAGCGCTGGTTGCAGTATAGCGGAGCAACAAATCCACTTTATCAAAGGTCAGCGCATAGAGGAGCAGCGGTTCTTTCAGGCGGGGATTTTCTGCCATGCAATCTGCCAGCTTATGGACACTTGCCGTCTGCACCCCGGAAAGCTCTGCCACATACCGCTTCAAGAAGCCCTCAAATGTCAGCTTTCGCATGGTCTCCACCTCTCCACATACTCTTGATAGCGGATATAAAAATCCCGATATCGCCAGTCGTTCAAGATGCTGGCTCTCAGTTCATCCTCATCCGTTGCAAGATGTTCCAGCAAATCCCAGTCCAAGGAGTTCCGCACGGCCTCGCTCTCTACGTCTGCCTTGTCGGTGTCCCGGAAGGAACAGAGTTTCGCAATCACCAAATCTTCCAGACTGGGTGTGTAGAACTGCACCTTTGTGCCACCAAAGGGCAGCGGCTTCAGCCGGTCTTGGAAGTTGTACGGAAAATTGTCGATATAGGCTTCCACATCGGTGTTGATGTCGTACTTACCGAGCAAGCTGTACAGTTCTTTCGGAACGCTCAAGGCATCAATATCATGGGTAGCGCGGGTCAGCTTGCCCAACAAAATAAACGCACTGCCACCCACAATCACCATCTGATATCGGTCATTGTTGTCGATCATCAGGTCAGCATCTTCATCCAGACGTTCCAGACGCTTGCGAAGGTCATCTAAGATCAACTTTACCATAAAGCAGCCTTTCACTTTTTCAATAATAGTATTCTTTAATTAAATTTTACATGGAAAAGATTTAAAAGTCAACACCTAATTTTTCAGATTTATATCTCATCGAGTTAAAGCATTCAACCGGCACTCATTATTCAACGGTCTAAGGTACACACTGTCTCCAACACATCCTTTTAGGTCTGTTCTGCTAATAATCATCCATGTGATACCGTTTCCATCTTCATCCTCCAAATCACATCTATAAAATTGATAGCCAAACACCTCTAACACAATATTTACTGTAAATGTTTCGTGCTTAACACACAAAAAACCAAGTGTGAGAAAAAATATCAAAAACAACGCAACGCTTTTCCATTGTGTGAAGTCAAATGCAAACAATGGTAAAATATATGAAAGTAAAAATTCTGATGTCACCGTTTTTTCTTCGGTAACAGTAAGTATTGTATATCTTTCAGCTTCAGAGTTTGCTTCTACTCGAAGTTTTTTTAACACGAAAACAAGAGATATTGAAAAGACAACTAGTATTGTTGAAATGCCTATCTTCTCTATACCTGATGACTGAGTATCTTCTAAAAGGCTCACAGTGTCAACAAAAATAACAGACAACCATAATGGCGCAAATGATATGAAAAACAATGCGCTTGTAAAAAGTTTTGACACTCTATTCACTCCCACTTTCGAGGACTGGACACTTCCATCGGAAGATCATCAAATGGGTCAACCATACCTTTATTACATAGCAGTTTAACAAGCTTTTCAGAAACACCGTTTTGTGTTGTGTCGAATTTTCCTTCAAGCAACGGAAGACCAAACTTTTCGGCCAAACGTCTTCTATCATCCGAATTTTCTAACTTTTTTAAATGCTCGTCATTAAAAGCCACAAATCTTCTCGGATTATGGCCACTTGATGCACATGTCCTAAACAACTCAAAATCTGTCACAATGCACATTTTTTCTACTGCTGCAACTTTTTGCAAACAGATTCCCTTATATGCTCTTTCTATATTAAAAAGTTTTTCTCCTGCCATGGATAGCATATATGCTGTATCGTCTATTATTATAATATCCAAGTTGGTTCTGAGTGAAAGTACTTTGTTATCGATTTCGCTAAATGTGCCACTCGATTCCCAAAATTTATGCCGCAATGTTGTAATCGGATTTTGCATTGAAAAAAGTTTAATACGATAATCTTCTCCATTTATACTTAGGGTTTCTTTGATTAGCTGAGCCGATGCGGAAAATTTCAAAGGATTAATTTCCACATCTGGTTTCGATATCGCTTCTTGAAGTGTTTTAAATTCATCACAAATCAATACATTTTCCGCTGGTAGCTCATAAATTGTTTGTGCATCAGCACTCCCATCATATTCTTTTACGGTATGATATTTCTTAAATTCTTTTTTGTAATGATCAGAAATTTCACCAACAAAATGAGTCAGTCTTCCCTCTGGTGAAAGATTGACCTTACAAGTAGAATAACTTGTTTTATTTTTTGCCGACACCTTAATTTTGAGGAGTTGAAGGCTTAAGGAACTTCCTTCTTGAAGCTTATTAAAGATGGACTCAATTTGCTCTAATGTCATTTTTTACTCTTCCTCCTCAAATCGTCATATTGTCCGTCCACATCTCACACTGGCTAATGACCGTGCTGATTGCCGTATCATAATCTTCCGGTGGATACTTATATTTTTTCAGCAAGTGCTTCACCATCTTACGCATACTCGCACGGGCAGTTTCTTTTTTCTGCCAGTCTATCGTCCGATTTTTGCGCAGCATTTCCGTAAGTTCTCTGGTCAAGTCAATCAATATGCCATACTCTTTGTCCTTTCTGCTTGCAGGTAAATTTTCGGATATGGGGGTGCGCCCCGGAGTTGACACCGGGCGGCGGGGCTTGACGCTCCCCGCCTGCACTGGCCGCACCATATAAAGGCGGTGTCGGACATACCGCCTACCCATGCGGGCCGCTCTGGCGTGTTCTTTCAGCCCTTGCCAGATAAGGCTTCATCTCGCCGACGCCGCCGTTCTTCGCACTGACGGCGGATGATCTCTTTTCCCTTGCGAATACGCTCGGTTTCTTCAAATCTCCACCTGCC
>OGQY01002609.1_pt1 | contig 10599 bp, 8 predicted proteins | sample 1553361 | NCBI WGS metagenome assembly OGQY01 (sample SAMEA2579963, study PRJEB22360) | human gut metagenome | reverse complement strand
ATTGGCGGATGTAATTGAACTGGGAATGTCAGTTGATATTCCATTTGGAGCAGGAAACAGGCAGATAACAGGGTATGTTGTAGGTTTGGGAGACAAAGCGGCATATCCTGTTGAAAAAATAAAATATATTAAAGGAATTACCGAGGGAAAGGTCACTGCGGTAAGCAGAATGTTAAAGCTTGCGGCGTGGCTGAAGCACAATTATGGCTGTACCATGAATCAGGCAATTAAGACGGTTATTCCTGTAAAGGATAAGGTTAAGCAGAAGGAAAAACGCTCGGTCAATCTTATCATTGACGAGGCACAGGCGCAGAAGTATCTTGATACATTTGCAAAGAAAAATGCAAAAGCAAGATACAGATTGTTAGAGGCACTGATTAAGGAACCTGTAATAGATGAAAGTATTATTAAATCCAAGCTTAATATCACAGCACAGACGGTCAAAGCATTTGAAGATATGGGGATTGCTGAAGTCAGGTCAGAAGACATCTACAGGAATCCTGTAAGAAATGTTACGGGAGAAAGAAAGCACATTGAGCTTAACAAGCAGCAGAAAAACGCTGTGGATACAATAATAGCTGACTATGATAATGGTGATTATAAGACATATCTGCTTCATGGTGTCACAGGAAGCGGAAAGACTGAGGTGTATCTTGAAGCAATAGAACATGTGCTTAACAAGGGAAGACAGGCAATTGTGCTTATACCGGAGATTGCGCTTACATTCCAGACTGTGCAGAGGTTTTACCACAGATTTGGGGATAAGGTATCTATTATGAATTCCCGTATGTCAAAGGGAGAGCGGTATGACCAGTTTCTGCGGGCGCAGAGAGGTGATATAAGTGTAATGATAGGACCGCGTTCAGCGTTGTTCACACCGTTTTCAAATATAGGGCTTATAGTAATAGATGAAGAACATGAAGGAGCTTATAAGTCAGAGACTGTTCCAAGATATCATGCAAGAGAGGTCGCGTGCCATATTGCAAGGGAAGCAGGTGCTTCAGTGATACTTGGTTCTGCGACTCCTTCAATGGAAAGCTACTATGCGGCAATGAATGGACATATAGAGCTTATTAAACTTGACAGCCGGGCGGGAAACGGAAAGCTTCCAGCAGTTGATATTGTTGACCTGAGAGAAGAATTAAGACTTGGAAACAGGACGATATTCAGCAACAGGTTAAGAGAACTGATGAGTGAGAGACTTGCAAAGCATGAGCAGATAATGCTTTTTCTTAATAAGAGAGGTGTGGCAGGCTTTATATCATGCCGTTCATGCGGAAAAGTTATGAAATGCCCGCACTGCGATGTTTCACTTACGGAGCATGCTGATGGAAGGCTGATGTGTCATTACTGCGGATATACAACACCTAAGATAACTGTATGTCCTTCATGCGGTTCAAGATATGTTTCGGGCTTCAGGGCAGGAACGGAAGGTGTTGAAGCACAGGTTAAGAAAACATTTCCACAAGCGAGAGTGCTAAGAATGGATATGGACACTACAAGAGGTAAGGATGGACATGAAAAGATTCTGTCCGAATTTGCCAATGGTAATGCGGATATTCTTATTGGAACTCAGATGATTGTCAAAGGACATGATTTTCCAAATGTAACGCTTATGGGAGTGCTTGCGGCAGACATGTCACTTTATGCGAGTGATTACAGGGCTTCTGAGAGGACATTCCAGCTTCTTACACAGGCTGCGGGAAGGGCAGGAAGAGCAGAAAAATGTGGCAATGTAGTTATACAGACTTATACGCCGGAGCATTTTAGTATTGTTAGTGCGGCTAATCAGGATTATAATGCTTTCTATGAGCAGGAAATTGCTTACAGAAAGCTGTGTGGATATCCGCCGGCGGATAATCTTATGAAGATTATGTTATCTTCACCAGATGAGATGTTATTGACAAAGAATGCAGCGTGGGTTAAAGCATTTGTGGATAACAACTGTAAGTATAAAGGACTTATGTGTATAGGTCCGGCAGATGCACCTATATATAAGATTAAAGATGTGTATAGTAAGATAATCTATGTAAAACATAAAGACAGAGAAGTTCTTACAGGTATATATGAAAAGCTTGATGTTAATATTGTTGGGAATCAGGCTTTTAAGAATATTAATGTACAATACGATATTAATGGATAATTGCGAGGAGGATTATATGGCAATAAGAAATATTAGAACACTTGGAGATGATATACTAAGAGCCAAGGCAAAAGAGATTACAGAGATGACACCAAGAATTGAAGAGCTAATTGACGATATGTTTGAGACAATGTATGAGGCTAACGGAGTAGGTCTTGCAGCACCTCAGGTTGGAATCAGAAAGAGACTTGTTGTTATTGACTGTGGAGATGATCCAATTGTTCTTATTAATCCTGTTGTGTTAGAGACAAGCGGAAGCCAGACAGGGCTTGAAGGATGCCTTAGTGTACCTGGAAAGACAGGTGAGGTTACAAGACCTAATTATGCCAAGGTTAAGGCTCTTAATGAGAATATGGAAGAGATTATAGTAGAAGGAGAGGAGCTTCTTGCAAGATGCCTTCTTCATGAGATTGACCATCTTGATGGTATAATGTATGTTGATAAGGTAGAAGGAGAACTTCTTTCTACAGATGACATTGAGGAAGAATAATTAATGAAAAGGGGAACAGAATGCGAGTAGTATTTATGGGGACACCCGATTTTGCTGTAGGGACACTTAAAGCAATAATCGAAGCGGGATATGATGTGGCAGCAGTCGTTACGCAGCCTGATAAGCCAAAGGGAAGAAGTAAGTCCCTTGTTTTCTCACCGGTTAAAGAGGAAGCTGTAGCACACGGAATCACAGTTTTACAGCCAGAGAGAGCAAGAGATGAGGCATTTGTAGAAGAATTAAGAACATATAATGCAGATGTAATTGTTGTCGTTGCATTTGGACAGTTATTGCCGGCAAGTATTATTAACATGCCAGGATACGGTTGTATCAATGTTCATGCATCACTTCTACCTAAGTACAGAGGTGCATCGCCAATCCAGTGGGCAGTTATTGATGGCTGTGAATATTCAGGTGTTACAACAATGAAGATGGATGAAGGTCTTGATACAGGAGATATCCTGATGGTTGAGAAGGTGAAGCTTGATGCTAAAGAGACAGGCGGAAGCCTTTTTGACAGATTAAGTGATGTCGGTGCGCAGCTTTTGGTAAAGACGCTTGAAGGACTTGAAGCTGGAACTATTACTCCTGTTAAGCAGGATGATTCAGAAAGCACTTATGTAAAAATGCTTCATAAGTCATTCGGTAAGATGGATTTTAATAAGAGTGCAGCTGAACTTGAAAGACTTATAAGAGGTCTTAATCCATGGCCTAGTGCATTTACTTATATAGACGGTAAAATGCTAAAGATATGGGATGCGGATGTTGTGGATAATATCAGTGAAGTACAGACAGATGAAGTTAAGCCGGGACAGATTGTCTCTGTAGGAAAGAACACATTTGCAATAGCCTGTGGACAGGGGTATTTAGTTGTTAATGAGGTTCAGTTAGAAGGTAAGAAGAGAATGGACAGCGGTTCGTTCTTAAGAGGCAACCAGTTAGAAGCAGGTGTAATGTTAGGAGAATAAGCAGAATCTTAAATGATTCAGAAAAGAGGTATTATGGTAGCTTTATATGGTTATTATGGATATGGATATTACTATGATCCAATGTACATTCTGATAATAATATCATGCGTTATTGCACTGATAGCACAGGTAAAGGTAAAAAGCACATTTAACAAGTATTCCAGGGTGTCATCTTCAAAAGGAATGACAGGCGCAATGGTCGCAGAGCAGCTTTTAAGAAGCCAGGGAATATATGATGTATCTATTCAGAGAGTATCAGGAAGCCTGACAGATAATTATAACCCAAGAAATAAGACACTTAACCTGTCAGATTCTGTGTATAATTCAACATCTGTTGCGGCTATCGGAGTTGCTGCCCATGAAACAGGACATGCCATACAGCATGCTTACGGATATGGTCCATTAAGCTTCAGGACAGCGTTGTTTCCGTTAGCCAGCGTCGGTTCGCAGGTATCATGGATACTTATTGTGCTTGGACTTATATTTGGCTCAACTAATATACTTATAGATATTGGTATTCTTATGTTCAGTCTGGCAGTACTTTTCCAGCTTGTAACATTACCGGTTGAGTTTAATGCTTCGGCAAGAGCATTACAGCTTCTTGAATCAGAAGGATTCCTATATGGAGATGAGAACAGACAGGCAAGAAAAGTGCTTTCAGCAGCAGCCATGACATATGTTGCGGCAGCAGCCACAGCAATTTTACAGCTTTTAAGACTGATTTATTTATTTGGAGGAAGACGCCGTGACTGATTCGGTGAATTTAAGGGCAGTTGTACTGGATATACTTATGGAAATCAATGAGAAGGGTGAATTTTCACACCTTCTCATTAATAATGCACTGACAAAGTACCAGTATCTTGATAAGAATAAGAGAGCATTTATAAGCAGATTATCACTAGGAACGATTGAGAACAGAATTGAACTTGACTATATAATAGACCAGTTTTCAAAGACTCCTGTAAGAAAGATGAAACCACTAATAAGAAATATATGTGAAATGTCTGTATACCAGATAATATATATGGATAATGTGCCTGATAGTGCAGCTTGTAATGAGGCTGTCAAGCTTGCTGTAAAGAGGGGATTTGCGGGGCTTAAGGGTTTTGTTAATGGTGTGTTAAGAAATATATCACGCAATAAAGACAATATTGAATATCCAGATTATAATAAAAGTCCATATGAATATCTGTCTGTTAAGTATTCTATGCCAATGTGGATAATTGAGCTGTGGTCAGGGCAGATGTCAATAGATACTGTTAAATCCGTGCTTGAGGGCATGAAGTGTGAGAAGAAGACATATATAAGATGTAATACATCAAAGGCTTCCAGGGAACAGATTAAAGAACTTCTTCAGCGTGAGAATGTGACAGTAAAAGAAGTAGAGAATATACCATATGCGTATGAGATATCCGATTATGATTATATCGCAGGGCTTAAAAGCTTTCAGGACGGTATGTATCAGATTCAGGATATCAGCTCAATGCTTGCAGGTGAATACACAGCACCAAAAGCGGGAGATACAATAGTTGACGTATGCGGTGCACCGGGCGGAAAGTCAATTAATGCCGCACTTAAGATGTCAGAACAGGGGGATTGCGGCAGGGTAATCGCCAGAGATTTGTCAGATTACAAGGTCGCACTTATTGATGAGAATATTAAGAGGCTTAATATCACTAATATACAGACACAGGTATATGATGCACTTGATTGTGATGAAAGTCTGATTAATAAAGCTGATATTGTTATAGCTGACCTTCCTTGTTCAGGTCTTGGGATAATAGGAAGAAAGCCGGATATAAAATATAATGCTTCTCCTGAAAAATTGCAGTCACTTGTAGATCTTCAAAGAGATATTTTAAAGGTCGTATCACGCTATGTTAAGAGTGGTGGAGTGTTAATGTATAGTACTTGTACAATTAACAGGGCAGAAAATGAGGATAATGCCGACTGGATATGTAAAGAATCAGGCTTTACGAAAGACGGAGAGTATCATCAGCTGCTTCCTGCCAATAATTCAGGAATGGACGGATTCTTTGTCGCTCGTCTTATTAAGAGTTAAACAGGGGAATGTAAATATATTTAAGAAATAACAGATAAATGGAATGGAGTATGGTTATGCCGCATAAGACTGATATAAAATCATTGAATTACAATGAACTTGTACAATATGTTGAGAGTATTAATGAAAAGAAATTCAGAGCTGCCCAGTTATATTCGTGGATGCACGAGAAACTGGCAGAAAGTTATGATGAGATGACCAATATTTCCGATAAGCTTAAGAATACTTTAAAGGAAGATACCTTGTATACAAGTCTTAAGATTGTAAAAATGCAGGAGTCAAGGATAGACGGCACTAGAAAGTACCTTTTTGAGCTTTATGACGGCAATCTTATAGAAAGTGTATTTATGAAGTATCATCACGGCAATTCGGTATGTATTTCATCACAGGTGGGCTGTAAAATGGGCTGTCGTTTCTGTGCATCAACTCTTAATGGATGTGTAAGAAATCTTTTACCATCAGAAATGCTTGACCAGATATACAGAATAAGCAGGGATACTAATGAGAGAGTAAGCAATGTTGTTATAATGGGTTCTGGTGAGCCTATGGATAATTACGATAATGTTATTAAATTCATAGAACTGCTTAACAGTGAAAGAGGACTTAATATAAGCCAGAGAAATATAACAGTATCAACCTGTGGAATTGTGCCTAAGATAAAAGAACTGGCAGATCTTAAGTTACAGATAACACTTGCAATATCGCTTCACGCACCTAATGATGAGTTAAGAAAGACTATGATGCCTATTGCTAATAAATACAGCATAGCAGAGATTATGGATGCGTGCAGGTATTATCTTGATAAGACAGGACGAAGAATATCATTTGAATATAGTCTGGTTAAGGGCGTTAATGATACTAAAGAATGTGCCAATGAGCTTATAGAGCTTGTAAAAGGGCTTAACTGTCATATTAATCTGATACCGGTTAATCCGATTAAGGAAAGAGATTATGAGCAGTCAGAGAAGAATTCTATAAAGAATTTTAGGGATATGCTTGAAAGAAAAGGAATTAATGCGACTGTCAGACGTGAGATGGGGCGCGATATAGACGGTGCCTGTGGACAGTTGAGGCAGAATCATATAGATGAGAATTCTGCCATATAGAGCCAGCTGCATAAAAAGTGGCTGAAATATGTCGCATTTTTATAGCTGGTATGATAATATATATTGATATGGGATACTATTCATTAATAGTAAAACTGATACATTAAAGAATGGATGGAGAATGAAATGAACGCATTTGCAACAACAGATGTAGGAATTGAAAGAAATGTCAATCAGGACTATGTCTATGCAAAGCTTGATGATATAGGGTGTCTGCCTAATCTGTTTATTGTGGCAGACGGTATGGGAGGACATAAAGCTGGTGACACAGCGTCAAGATATACAGTTGAAACGCTTGTTGAATTATTAAAAGAGTCAGAAGGCAAAGATCCTTTAGCAACAATAGATAATAACATTAAGCTTGTCAACACACTGCTTCTTAGAAAGGCAGGCGAGTCGGAAGAATATAATGGAATGGGAACTACATTAGTGGTAGCCAGCATATTTGACAATACTTTAAGAGTAGCCAATGTGGGTGACAGCAGATTGTATGTAATCGGAGAAGATATAATCCAGATTACAAGAGACCATTCGTGGGTGGAAGAAATGGTACAGCGGGGCGAAATTGACAGAAAAGCTGCAAGAACCCATGAGAAAAAGAATGTTATCACAAGGGCAATAGGTGGCTATGACACCGTCGAAGCCGAGATGTTTTCAGTTGATCTTAAAAAGGAAGATATGATACTTATGTGTTCTGATGGATTGACTAATATGTTAGAAGACCAGGAGATATTTCATATAATAAAGAGCAGCCACGATATCAGGGAAGCCGCAGAAAGGCTTGTAAGCAGGGCCAATGATAATGGTGGCAGAGATAACATATCAGTGATTTTAATTGAACCATAGGCAGAGAGGTAATTTAATGATGTTAAGAGAAGGAATGTTTTTAGCTGACAGATATGAGATAATTGAACAGATTGGTACAGGCGGAATGGCAGATGTATACAAAGCCAAATGCCACAAGCTTAACAGATATGTTGCAATTAAAGTTATGAAGTCAGAATTTAGCCAGGATAAGACATTTGTAAGCAAATTCTGGGCTGAGGCCCAGTCAGCTGCCGGACTTACTAATCCTAATGTTGTAAATGTGTATGATGTCGGTGTTGAGAATGGCATATATTACATAGTTATGGAACTTGTTGAGGGAGTTACCCTTAAGAAGTATATTGAAAAGAGAGGCAAACTTCCATATAAAGAGGCTGTAAGCATTGCTATACAGGTAGCTAATGGTATGGATGCAGCTCATAAACATAATATTGTCCATAGGGATATTAAGCCACAGAATATAATTATATCTAAAGAGGGCAAGGTTAAGGTTACTGATTTCGGTATTGCCAAGGTAGCTTCAACAGCAACAATTAATACATCAGCTTCTATGGGGTCTGTACATTATATATCACCAGAACAGGCAAGAGGCGGCTATTCGGATGAGAGAAGTGATATATATTCACTTGGTATTACATTATTTGAAATGCTCACTGGAACAGTTCCATTTGACGGAGATACAGCAGTATCAGTAGCTGTACAGCATATTCAGGATACAATACCAGCACCATCTCAGCTTGTTGAGGGAATACCAGTAAGTGTTGATAAGATAGTTCTTAAATGTACACAGAAGAAGACAGACAGGCGTTATCAGTCTGCCTATGACCTTATAGTAGATTTAAAGAAGTCACTTGTTATGCCGGAGGACGATTTTGTAAAGCTTGCTCCTATGTATGATACATCAGTTAATGATAACTATGCACAGACTGATTCAGATGATGAGGATATAGATGAGCAGGAAGAAGATGACGGCTTATTAGGTGAGGATACATTTGCAGATATTGATGATAATATAGATGAGGAGGAAGATGATAACGATATTGATGATGAGAGTAATGATAAGTTAGAGCTTATTATGAAATGTATCGGTATAGGAATTGCAGTTATAATTCTTATTATCACAATATTTGTTGTTGTAAAGCTTATAGGAAGCGGCAAGAGTTCATCTAACAATAACAGTCAGGCTTCTAATCAGGTTACAACTGCTGTGTCTGGCAATTCAAAGGCATCAGATATGGTTACAGTACCAAATGTAGTTGGAATGACTAAGGACGATGCAATAAGTGCACTTAATAAAGTTGGTCTTGGCTATAAAGCCGTGACACAGAGTTCAGATACAGTTGCAGAGAACAGTGTAATAAACCAGGGCAATGTAGGTGGTTCTAAGGTTGAGAAGAACTCACAGATTGTTCTTACAATAAGCAGTGGCAGGGAAACTAAGAATGTCACAGTTCCTAATGTAAAGGGTAAGACAGAAGAAGAAGCAAAAGAGCTTATTGAAAATGTTAATCTTGTCGTTTCTGTTGATTATGTATACAGCAGTACAGTAGAAGCCGGAAAGGTTGTTAAATACAGCCCATCTGGAACAGTAACAGAAGGTACAACAGTTACAATAGAAGTAAGCCGTGGAAAGCAGGTAACTAAAGCCACAGTTCCTAATGTAATAGGAATGACAGAAAGCCTTGCCAATCAGTCTATCGAGGCAGCCGGGCTTAAGGTATCAGTAAAATATGAGACTTCATCTAAGGCATCATATGGTACTGTTACTTCACAGACACCTTACTCTGGTGGTGACACTGTAGAGTCTGGAACAACTATAACTATATATGTAAGCCACTATACAAGCTCAACAACTTCTACTACAGCATCAGGTTCAGGCAGCAGTAATAGTAACAGCAATAACAACAGTAACGGCAATAGCAATAGTAACGGCAATAATAGTGGTTCTAACACATCGGGCAATAGCAGTGGAAGCAATACATCAAGTGGCAATGGCAGTTCTAATACAGGAACGGGCAATACAAGCAATTAGAGTATAGGAAGTCTTATGCAGGGAAAGATAATAAAGGGAATTGCAGGATTTTATTATGTCCATATAGAATCCTGTGGTATATATGAATGTAAGGCAAAAGGAATATTCAGGAATAAAAAGATAAAGCCGCTTGTCGGGGATAATGTTATTATAGATATAATAGATAACGATAAGATGACAGGTAATATCATACAGATACTTCCAAGAAAGAATGAGCTTATAAGACCAGCTTCTGCGAATATAGATGAGGCTATGGTAATATTTGCTGTAAAATCACCAGAACCTAATTATAATCTTTTGGACAGATTTATAATGATGATGGATTATCAGAATGTGCCTACAGTTGTAGTGTTTAACAAAATAGATCTGGCAGAAGATGACACATTAGAAGAGCTTTCTGACATATATGAAAAATGTGGCTGTAAAGTCATATTTATAAGTACTTATGATAATAAAGGAATAGACATAGTTCTTAAGACGCTTGAGAAAAAGACGACAATATTAGCTGGACCCTCGGGTGTTGGCAAGTCGTCACTTACCAATCTTATACTTCCGCAGGAAGTGAGTGCAACTGGTGATGTGAGCAGGATTGGAAGAGGAAGGCATACAACAAGACATTCGGAGATATTTAATGTGAGCGATGCTACATATATATGCGACACGCCGGGCTTTACATCTCTTAATATTCCAGAACTTGAAAAGGAACAGATAAGATTTTATTTTGAGGAATTCAGTGAATATGAAGGGCAGTGCAGATTTAATGGCTGTGTTCATATTAATGAGCCTGACTGCAGGGTTAAGGAAGCGGTTGAGGCAGGATTAATAAGCAGAAGACGTTATACAAGTTATGTAGAGATATATGACGAGGTAAAGAACAAGAAGAAATATTAATTATAGATTAGCGATAATTGATTATCTATATGCCAGGGCTGGCTGTATAGGTTAAATAATATTAATTACACAGAAATGAGGA
>OGQY01002597.1_pt1 | contig 10625 bp, 10 predicted proteins | sample 1553361 | NCBI WGS metagenome assembly OGQY01 (sample SAMEA2579963, study PRJEB22360) | human gut metagenome | reverse complement strand
TCACAATCATAAAAATAATTCATTTTACTATTGACTTTTTATTAGCAGGCTTTCATTAACACCTTAAACACGTAAAAATAAGGTAAAACGATATTGTTTCTCTTTAAACTATCTAATTTTATCATATTATGGACTATCTTTCTAGAAAAATTGTGATATAATAATCAGGTTAAAGGAATTTTATTTAAAAATTAATAATACAACGAGGTTTAATCGAAAATGAGCAAATTAACAATACCAAAGAACTATTCTTCGGCACTGAATCTTCACGATACACAGCTTGCCATCAAGACTGTTAAGGATTTCTTCCAGGGCATGCTCGCACAGCGTCTTTCCCTGACACGTGTTTCAGCACCGCTTTTCGTCGATCCTACCACAGGCTTAAACGATAACTTAAACGGATATGAAAGACCTGTTACCTTCGGCATCCTTGAGCAGGGTGACAAGGAGGCTGAGGTCGTTCACTCTCTTGCCAAGTGGAAGAGATATGCATTAAAGAAATACGGATTTTCTCTCGGCGAGGGCATCTACACAGATATGAATGCCATAAGACGTGATGAGGAGACTGACAATATCCACTCTATATTTGTTGACCAGTGGGACTGGGAAAAGGTCATCCGCAAGGAGGACAGAAACTTAGACTTCCTTAAGGAAACAGTAAAGACAGTATACAAATGCCTGCGCAAGACCGAGCAGTATATGGCTATACAGTACGACTACATAGATTTGATTCTGCCAAAGGATATCACCTTTGTCACCACATCAGAGCTTGAGGAAATGTTCCCGGACAATACTCCAAAGGAGCGCGAGTATTATTTTGCAAAGGCAAAGGGTGCAATCTGTGTAATGCAGATTGGTGACAAGCTTGCAAACGGAGAGCCTCACGACGGACGTGCCCCTGACTATGACGACTGGGCTTTAAACGCTGATATCATCGTATACTATCCTGTCCTTGATATCGCACTTGAGCTTTCATCAATGGGTATACGTGTAGATGAAAAATCTCTGAAGGAGCAGCTTGACAAGGCCGGATGTCCTGAGCGTGCTAAGCTTCCATTCCAGAAGGCTATCCTCAACAAGGAGCTTCCGTACACTATCGGAGGCGGAATCGGACAGTCACGAATCTGTATGTTCTTCCTCAGAAAAGCTCATATCGGTGAGGTACAGAGCTCACTGTGGCCTGAGGAGACAATTAAGGAATGTGAGAAGCATGGTATTCAATTGCTATAATCTGCATACCATACCTTACTTGTTTGTTATTAGTCCGTATAAATTTAGTACACTATACTAATGATATGAGGGGTCAAAAGGTATTTTGCCCCTCATTTATGATTATTCATGAATTTAATAAAAAACCTGCTGTGTCAGACAAGCATGACACAGCAGGTTTATTATTTCTTATTTTTTAATTTTTCCATATACATCACAAACATCAGCATAAATGCATGTGCTGCTATTATCTACACAAACATTCTCCACGCAGCCCTGATCTGTGAACTCAGCCTCTCAAACTGCCAGTGGGTATTGCTCTTTATGATACTGTTTGGATCATTTATAGTAAAGCCCTCATCATCATAGCCTGTGATCACCATAAAATGTCCATTGTCTGTGAAATCTCCCGGACCGACATTTACGACTATCAGATTGCCCTCATCAAGCCTTTCTTTAAATGTATCCTCATCCTCCTTTATAGTCTTAGCATTTACGCCGTAGTGCCTGCAGCCCTTGCTTATAAGATCCCATGCACTTCCGGAGCCGTCCACACTGTAGCCGGCCTCCTTTGCATACTCTGCCACTGCAAGAGGTGATGCCTGTGCATCATGCGTCAGATATAATACAACCATCGAAAGTGCAGTCGGACCGCAGCCACTCGCCGCAAAATAATTGCCGCTGTACTTTTCATAGCCCCATCTCTTATCCCACTGCTGCAATAGAGGTACTGTATCCTGCGAGGCCTCTGCAGTCAGATCAATGTCATGCTCTTTCGAATGCTCCTTAGGATACTCATATATGAAGTCAATTGCCTCATCATTTTTCTTTGCAAGCTCCTTTAGCTGCCCCGGATACTTTGCACTGTGAAGTATCTCATCAAGCTTCGTTTCCTTGTCAGGCTCGCTGCTTTGCTCCGCAGCGTTTACATCAGCCTCTGAGCTGTTTTGATTTTTTTCTGAATCCATTTTAGATGCAGTGAGTGAATTATTATTCTTCTGCACATCAACATTCCCTGAGCGTGTCTTATTATCAGCACTTACCGCTGCTTCTGTATCAGGAACCAAAAGCTGCATGCCTACAGCCACAAATGTTATTATGGCTATCGCTGCACAAATGACTATTGCGCCTATTTTCATGCGCCTGTCACTGTGCCTTGCACGTTTTATGCCTCCCTGCCTTCTATCAGTTTTCTTATGTGTCTTTCCCATTGTTTTCCTCTTACTATTACAGCTTATCAACTTCATCCATCCAGATACGTCCGCACGCATCAGAAGGCATCCTTAGGTCTCCTCTCGGTGAGACCGCCACTGTTCCTACCTTTGGTCCATCCGGCAGACATGAGCGCTTGAACTGCTGTGCGAAAAATCTGCGATAGAAGTTCTTAAGCCATTTGAGAATAAACTCATCATCATATTTTCCTTCAAATGCTATCCTTGCAAGGCGGTAAACCTTGGCAGGAGCATAGCCGCAGCGCAGCATATTGTAAAGGAAGAAGTCATGCAGCTCATAAGGGCCCACAAGATCCTCTGTCTTCTGTGAAATCTTACCGTTTTCAGGTGGTAAAAGCTCAGGCGAAACAGGTGTATCAAGCACATCAAGAAGTGTACTTTCCAGCAAATCACTGCCGCATGTATCTGCATAGTATTTTACCAGATGGCGCACCAGAGTCTTTGGAACCGATGCATTTACAACATACATGGACATATGGTCTCCGTTGTAGGTCGCCCAGCCGAGTGCCAGCTCCGACAAATCTCCTGTACCTATAACCATTCCGTTTTCCTTGTTTGCGATATCCATAAGTATCTGTGTGCGCTCGCGCGCCTGTCCATTCTCGTATGTGACATCATGCACAGACGGATTCTGACCGATATCCCTGAAATGTATATTTACGGCATCCTTTATATCCACCTCGATAAATGTAGCTCCAAGGCATTTAATGAGATTTACCGCATTGTCATATGTGCGGTCTGTTGTTCCAAAGCCCGGCATAGTAACTGCCGCTATATCCTTGTGATCCTTTCCCAAAAGGTCAAATGCTCTTACCGTGACAAGCAGTGCCAGTGTGGAGTCGAGTCCTCCTGAAATACCGATAACTGCTGTCTTGCAGTTGGTATGCTCTAATCTCTTTTTAAGCCCCATAGCCTGGATCATAAGAATCTCATCACAGCGTCTGTCCCTGTCTGTCTTGTCTGCAGGAACAAAAGGAGCCGGATTTACATAGCGGCTAAGAATGGTATCCTTTACCTCAAGATCAAACTCAGCCCATCTGTGATCATCCTCGACAACAAATGTTGTCATCCTGCGCCTCTCAGTCTCTATTCTTTCCACATCAAACTCGCTGTATATAGTCTCATTTGTAAAGCGCTTTGACTCGGCAAGCACATTTCCGTTTTCACAGATGAGATTGTGTCCTGAGTAGACCACATCCTGTGTGGACTCACCGTCTCCCGCTGACGCATAAATATATCCACAGATTAATCTGGCAGACTGTCCGCTCACAAGCTCTCTCCTGTATATTGCCTTGCCTGTCACCTCATCTGATGCTGATAGATTTACAATCACAGTGGCACCCGACATCGCGTGTCTGATGCTCGGCGGGTTCGGAGTCCAGAGATCCTCACAAAGCTCCACCGCTATCTTAAGTTTTGGCAGCTGCTTGCAGCTAAAAATAAAATCAGTATCTACAGACACCTGCTGTCCATTTTTCAGTGTGACATATGTGCTAAGGTTTTCTCCCGATGCAAAATGCCTTGCCTCATAAAACTCATTGTAATTTGGCAGAAATGTCTTTGGCACCATGGCAAGTACTTCTCCGCGCGATACAACTGCCGCCATATTATAGAGCATGCCGTTTATCTCATATGGAAGCCCTATGAAAAATATGCCGTCAAGGCTCCTGCTGTAATCAGCTATTCCTATAAGCTCATCCTCTGCTGCAGCTATGAGCTTATCCTGCCAGAAAAGATCCTGACAGGTATATCCGGTAATGCAAAGCTCCGGGAAAACAACCACCTTTGCCCCGTTATCAGTGCACTCCTTCATAAGAGCTTTAATAAGCTGTCCGTTGTATACAGTATCAGCTACCTTTACCTTTGGTGTCGCTGCAGCGACCTTTATATATCCGTCCTTCAATTAGCGCATCTCCTTCAACTCATCCACCGTAAACTCATATGCCTTATTACAGAACTGGCACTTTACCTCAATGCTCTCACCATCTGCGATAATGGAATCAAGATCCTTTTTGCTCAGTGTGGAAAGAGCTCTGCTCACACGCTCCTTTGAACAGTCACAGTGGAAGCGTGTCTCAGTCGTATCTGTGATTTCAAGCCCGAAATCTCCTAAAATTTCCTCAAGTATCTGCTCCGGAGTCAGCCCCCTGTCAAGCATCTGTGTCACCGAATCAATCTCTGTGATTTTCTTTTCAAGCCTGTCCACAACCTCATCCGGTGTAAACGGCATAAGCTGGATGATAAATCCACCGGCCTGCTTTACGCTCTGGTCCTTATCCACCAGCACGCCAAGACCAACCGCCGACGGAATCTGCTCAGATGTGGCAAAATAATAGGTCAGATCCTCAGCTATCTCACCTGTTTTAAGCTCACACTGACCTGAATACGGCTCTTTTAAGCCCATATCCTTTATGACTGTGAGTATTCCAAGATCAAGCGCTCCTCCCACATCAAGCTTGCCTGCCGCATTGAGTGGCAGCTCAACCTGTGGATTTATGGCAAAGCCCTTTACATTGCCGTGCGAATCTGCTGTGACGGTAAGCCCCTTTGCAGGTCCGCTGCACTGTATCTGAAGAGTTATGATATCCTTATCGCCCTTCATCATAGCTCCCATCATGGCTCCCGCAGAAAGAAGTCTGCCAAGTGCCGCCGTCATGACAGGTGTTGTCATGTGATCCTCTCTGGCGGTCTCCACCATCTCCCTTGATGTTACAGCAAATGCTCTGATATTGGCATCCGCCGCTGTTGCTCTTACTATATAATCTGACATAATTTACCTCTCATTATCTAATTCTATGCTTTATGTGCAATTACAGTGACCTTCTCACTGTCACACTTCACCTGATTGTCTGTGTACGCATCATACACCGCATCAAACACAAGTCCCGACTGCTCAAGAAGCTCCTTAAGCTCTGAAATCTCATAGCATCTCTGGAAATGAGTTTCCTCAAACTTCTTGTAGATGTCATCCTCATCCTCTGACTGCTCCTTTATAAAAAGTGTCAGGTCATACTCGTTTATTTTCTCATCGGCATCATAATAATTGTCCCATATAAAGCTGCCCTCATCACGGTTTTCAGCTATAGTATTATCAGCCATGAGCACCTCGTATTTATATGGAGTATTGATATCAAATATAAAAATGCCACCCTCTTTAAGACTTTCGCTCACGCAGAAAAAAACTGCCTGAAGATCCTCAGGCTCAAGAATATAATTGATGCTGTCACATGCGCTTACGACGGCACTCACCTTTTCTCCCGGTTCAAACTCTCTCATATCCTGCATCAGATAAAGAATTCTGTCATCCTCTCTCTCAAGCGCCATATCAAGCATGTCAAAAGAATTGTCAATGCCTATCATATCATAGCCTGCATCTGCAAGAAGCGTGGTAAGCTTTCCCGTACCACAGCCTAAGTCCACGACATATCCACTGTCTATGCCATTTGCACGCAGTTTTTCGACAATATATCTGCCCCACACCTCATATGGCACATTGTCCATGAACATGTCATACACCCGGGCAAAACTCGTGTATGCTTCCATAATTACCTCATTTCATATTACAGAACCCCTGCTGCTTACATGCGAGCATGACGCATCAGCTTTTTTGTTCTCAGTGGTTCTATGGATTACCGTAACTATTCAGAACCATCCCTCGCACATTCGCAAAACCGCACGATGCTCGTGCTTTCCCGCTGCTTTGCAGCTAATTTTGCTCATATGTGTGGGGGTGGCTCTATTCGAGCCACCTTGAAAACAAGAAAACCTGCTGCTTACATGCAAGCATGACGCATCAGCTTTTTTGTTCTCAGTGGTTCTGAATAGTTACTATTGATTATATAATAACAATTAAATGTCTCAAAATCAAGGTTGATATAAGGCACAAAAACCATTATACTAAGCATATGATTGATAATTACGAACACTACATAACAAAAAATATCAAAGCATTTTACAAAAGGCGTCTTTTCTCCCCGATTGTATACATCATTCTGCTTACTGTGCTATGGTTTGCATTTTCACTCGGAGATATTTTATCGCCCATACATATTGACGATTCTGTCAGCTTTGAAGCTGCATACAAGGATTCGGACAGATATGTAAAAACCACCCTTAAAAAGCTTTACTTTACCGGCTACACCATGAAGGACGGCAACGATATCAAGGGCTATTACTACTACTGCATGCGCGATGAGCACTGCTCTATTGTACTGCTTGCACCATCCACCTGTGAGGAGGGTCTGCCCTCTATAGATAAGCTCACGGTGGTCGGTAAAATCGTAAAGGGCAAGGGCACCTACACACAGTTTGTAAATAAACTGTCGAAGGATCTGAGTTGGGATTCCAAGGGACTCTCCGATACCATAACAGGCTGCTATCTTAATGAGCCTGAGTACCATTTGAAAACTACTATTTTTATGTTTGTTTTTTATTTTGGCACTCTTATCTATGCTGTTATCAGCCTGATATTCTACATCCTGTGCATCAGGTTCCCTGTTTTGGCACCGGTATGTCAGAATCTTGTTGTATTCGGCAATCCGCACACGCTGCTTGCCGAGGCTGAGGAGGAGCTTGCCACACTGCCACAGCTTGCCACCGAGGATATGTTTATCACAGAGCACTATTTTATCATGACCTCGCCTTATGGCAATGCCATCGTGCCTATCAAAGAGATTTTATGGATTTACAAATACTCTACCCTGCACAAGATCCTGTGGTATCATTTCAGCATCTCATATACACTGCATATTTCCGCAAATAAGCATCTGTATATTCATTGTCCGAAGAACACTAAGTCTGATATCGATGGTATCATCGATTATCTGGCTGAGGCTAATCATGATATTCTGGTTGGTTTCAGTGAGGAGAACAGATTGAAGGTGCAGGCTATTCAGGGAAAGCCGCTGCATGTGGAGAGGCTGCTTGCGTGGAAGAAAAAGAAATAAAGTGTTTCAGGTTATTGGCTAAAATGACGGAGCCTCGCAGTAGCACTTGCTGCAAAATACGCTCATACTACGCGGATTTTACATCAGTGCTCCTGCGAGGCTCCTGTTTATTGCAGTGTCCTAGAGATTTTTGCTATTTTTATCTTGTTTTAATTATCAATTGCTTCGACAACCTCCTGTATATCATCAGCAGTGAGTTTTGTCAGCTTATCATATAAGTCAGTTTCAATCTCATCATCCATATCACCATTTTGAACATTAATAATATAACCTCTGACTTCCATTCCTACCTTTACAAATTCATAATCTCCACAATTGTAAATATCATCTAACCCATATATGATCCCACAATAATAAAACATCTGCGCAAAATTATCACTTTCCCTGCTTATTCCTTTAATATTATCCTGTAAAAATTTCTTTGCCTCCTGCAATTGTAAATCAATAGCTTCTTTGTCCAAAGAATTATTCTGCAGATTTTCTGCATATTTTGATGCAAGATTATAGCCTTCTGTTCCAGACTTAAAAGTCTGATATGCTATGCTCTGTTGTACAGTACTAACTTTCATATTATTATCTTCTCTTGTATTTCCCAGGAAAAGAACTCCAGCCATAAAGTACATAATTATTATGATTATAAGAACAATTCCAAGAAAATACTTATTTATTTTCATTTTCCTCAACAATTTTTCCCTCCGCAATTTTTAATATCACATCACACACTTCCTTTAAATCTTCTTTATGATGAGTGGCTACAATAATCGTTGCTCCTCTTGACTTCTCCTCTCTTATTATTTTATATATAAGCTGCACTGCATCTTCATCCAATGCATTTGTCGGTTCGTCAAGCAATATAATCTTTTGATTTTCAAAAATTGCCTGTGCAATATTTAATCGTTGTTTCATTCCCAATGAAAATTTTTTTACTTTTTTATCAGAGTCGGGATCCAGACCTACTCTTTCCAGAGAAAAGATTATATCTTTTTCATCAGCAATATTTTTTATCTTTGCAAGCATCTGAAGATTTCTCTTTGCGGAACATTCCGGCAGCAATTCCATATTTTCTATAACAATACCGGTCTCAGGTGGAAACTCAATTTTATCATGCAGCTTTTCCCCATCAATGAAAATACTTCCACTATCCAGATTTATCAAACCACTTATAGCTCTTAGCAGCATAGTCTTTCCTGAACCATTTTGCCCATATAAACCATAAACAAAACCACTTTTAAACGTATACGATACATTATCCAATACCGTATTTTCCTTTATCCTCTTTGTTACATTTTGTAATTGTATCATACTATATCATCTCCTCAGTAAATGTCTGTTTTCTTATATTTTATTATTGAAATAATATTTAAAACTACTAATAATATAATCACATATATAATTGAAGTTTCGTATCTCACATATATGTTTTTTTGATAAATTATCCCACTACGCGTTCCAAATAGCATATTGGGGAAAAGCATAACTCCAATCCGGCTTAGTTCACTATTTATCAGTACGCTATTTCCAATTATCAGTGATACCACCAAAAAAACATTTACAAATATATTTGAAATACTGGCATCCATAAATAATTCAAGTAGAAATTGTAATTGTACCAATGCCCATACTCCAACAAAATATGTAACTATTACCTGTATTAATTTTATACTTGATAAATTATTCCATGTCCCATCACATATTAAAAAAATAATCGTCTGACCTATTACTATACAAGCTAATTTCGCTGCTGATAATATAGCATTTTTTAAGTATAACCTCTCTCTGCTATAAGATCTGATCAGCCAAAGCTTACCATATCCGGTTGTAATTTCTCTTGCATTACCCGAAAAGTAAAAAAGTACAAATGGTAATGGTATATATGCATATAAAATTTGCACTAAATTACTTGTTGGGTTGTCAAAAATAAAAAGTGTACTGGCAAATGGTAATTGATATACCTCATAGCCACTCATTTGTATTACAACTCTTTGCATAATAATCATGCATATGATCAATATTATGTTTAACCACTTATTTTTCATTTCTTAAAATATCCCTTTTTGCAAACGTTACTATTCCTGCTATGTACAGAACTATTGCCATTACTATATTTTTTGCAAGAATACCCAAACAGCTTACAAACGATTTATTTCCTTCCAAAAAATCATATGCTACAGCAACATCTAAACCCGGTATCCAAAACTTAACGAGCCAAAATCTTATCAAAATGAATTGCACAAAATTAACTCCAAAAGCTCCTATAAGAGCAATAAGTTCATTTTGTAAACAATCTCTAAGTATTTTGTAAAAAAGACCTGTTGCGACAAAGAAAATCCAAATAACAACAAATTCCATAAGAGAATACAGTACAAATGGATATTTCTTAATTGTTGCACCATTAAAACTATATACCGTAAAAATATAATCAACTATCTGACGAACTGCCGAAAATATTGCCGCCATTACAATAATTATCCTGATCTGGCTATTATTATATTTTTCCCGCGTTTTATATCTAAGTAATATATATGTTTTTTCTTTGTCCAATGCATAGTATATTCCCAATAAGACAGGAAATGTATCTACAACCAATATTTCTTTAATTCCACAGAAATTACTGCTTGAATTGTGCATATTCAGGAAAATTACATCCTCCGTTATCCCCATCTGCCCTATTGAATTAAGCATAGGTACATTTGAAAAATAACAATCTATACTACACAATCCCACATATATTAAAGCACATACTAAATATTTATACTTCAACAATTTTTTTCTCCCATATAATAGCTGTTATAATCACTAAAATGTAAAGCACTATACACCATATCGCCACTGGAACAACAACATTAAAACCATATTCCATAAACGGTTGAAAAATATGCATTGATGAATTTTTAAACAAAATAGGTATGAACCAAATTGCAAAGGTCAACGCATATACCATCTTTCTTTCGTGTATAGATATTGCCAACGCAGCTCCCATCATTCCCAAAACACCGGCAAATATTGCCGTTATAAGAATGTAGACTATATTCGTTGTCAATGGATGTGTATAGCTTATTTCAAAAAGAAATGTTTCTACCATGACAAAACTGTCATATTTCAATGGTTCTGCATCAAACGGTGTATTTGTTCCCCCATTAAATACTACTTGTGATAGTATAAGATTTAATCCCAGTCCTACAAATACAATTGTAAATGAGACGATAAAGGCTGATTTCATTTTTTGTAAAATATATTT
>OGQY01002590.1_pt1 | contig 10662 bp, 10 predicted proteins | sample 1553361 | NCBI WGS metagenome assembly OGQY01 (sample SAMEA2579963, study PRJEB22360) | human gut metagenome | reverse complement strand
AAGGAAAGAAGTTTAAGAAACTATTGATCGGGGTCGCAGCGGCTGCTATGACCATGCTTTGTACCTTGCCGGTATCAGCGGCAACTAAATCGTTTAAACCGATCACAGTAAAAGCAGGCAGATGTATTCATTTATTGAATACCAATATTCAGTCAAATGCGATTACGAATTACAGTTACCGCATTCAGCCGCAGAGTTCCGGCACCAGATATGATATTGTATATGCATATGGCGGAGAAGCAGAAGCTTTGAAGGGCGCCAGAACAGATTCCGGCCAGATCATTAACAACACATACATTAAGAGCAGCACCTCTTCCAATCAGGAAATGATCGCCTGCCTTAAGGTTACATCAGGTTCTGTGAAGCTTAGCGTGAAAATTACCTCACCGAATGCTAAGAGCAAGCTTACAGCAGCATACCAGAGCTCCAGCCATAGTCCACTGAAGAACACAAGGACCATCAAGAAAGGTCAGTGGATCAAGATGACAAGAACCGGAAGCAATCTTTCTACTTTACCATTAATTGTTGCAGCTAAGAAGGGCGCTAACATTAATCGTAGATTGAATACAACCTCTTATGAAAATTACAGCTTCAAGTCCAAGTATGTGGCATTCAGACGCTACACCAATAAGAAGGGCGGCAAACTCTATAAGAGAAAATATCTGACTACCAATGGAAGAACCAAGTATCATTTTATGCTGATTCCACAGAGCTCTGCCGGAAGATCCTATACAGGTGTTCTGACCACGAAGAAAGGCAATGTGACGTATTACTATCCGTCTGATTATATTACGGTAAGCGGATATGCAGGAAACAGTAAATAAACCCTGAACTCTTTTTCAAATACGCTCTAGAAAAGTAAATAGCAATATCTACGAAAAGCTCCTCCTGTCAGTTGATTTGGCAGGAGGAGCTTTTTAAGAATGTGTTTGGAAAATCTGTGTCGTACATCTTGCGGAAAGACTTTTCAAACGCGTTTTAATTATCCTGAGCGTCTTCCTCAGTAATCTCAAAGACATGGCGCTTTTTAGCCATCTCATCACTTGCAAGATATTCGTCATAAGTAGTGATCTTGTCAATCATAGTACCATTTGGAAGAATTTCCATGATGCGGTTTGCAGTTGTCTGAACAAACTGATGATCATGAGAGGTGAAAAGAATTACCCCCGGGAACTTGATCAGACCATTGTTCAATGCAGTGATGGACTCCATGTCCAGATGGTTGGTAGGCTCATCCAGAATCAGGAAGTTGGCCTCTGACAGCATAAGCTTTGCCAGGGATACACGGCCTCTCTCGCCACCGGAGAGAGCGGAGATCAGCTTAAATACGTCATCTCCTGTGAAGAGAAAGGCTGCCAGCATATTTCGGATCTCTGTCTCTGTAAGCGTTGGATACGTGTCTGAAATTTCCTGGAAAATAGTTTTTTCCATGTGGAGTACATGGTGCTCCTGATCATAATATCCGATATAGACATTGCTTCCAAGCCGGATGACTCCTGCATCCTCTTTGACCATTCCGTTTAAGATCTTTAAGATCGTCGTTTTTCCCGTTCCGTTGTTTCCGATGATTGCGACGCGCTCCCCGCGCTTGATTTCGAAATTCAGATCCTGGAAAAGCGTCTGTCCCGGGAAGGCTTTGGAGAGGTGCTCGACGGTCAGCACATCGTTTCCGCTTGTGATGCGCGGTTCCAGACGGATCCGCATATCGGAGCGTACTTCGGTCGGCTTTTCCAGCACATCCATTTTGTCCAGCATTTTTTCACGGCTCTCGGCGCGTTTGATGGATTTCTCGCGGTTGAAAGATTTCAGCTTTGCAATGACTTCTTCCTGATGGTGGATTTCCTGCTGCTGGTTGACCCAGGCATGGTAAGCGGCTTCACGGAGCATTGCTTTTTTCTGACTGTAGGCGGTATAGTTTCCCTCAAAAGTTGTTACTTTTTTATTGTCCACTTCAACGACTTTTGTAACAACGCGGTCGAGAAAGTAACGGTCATGGGAGACGATCAGGACGGCTCCGCTGTAATTTAAAAGATACGTTTCGAGCCAGGAGATCGAGTCCATATCGAGGTGGTTGGTCGGCTCGTCGAGCAGAATGATGTCCGGTTTGGTGAGCAGCAGTTTACCAAGTGCCACGCGGGTCTTCTGACCGCCGGAGAGGGAGTCCACCTGTTTTTCAAAATCGCTCTCGGAAAAGCCAAGACCTTTTAAAACACCGACGACTTCACTGCGGTACGCGTATCCGTTTTCCAGTTCAAAGGTATGGGAGAGGCGGGTGTAGGTGGAAAGAAGTTCATCCAGCTCTGCACCGGATTTTGTCTTCATATCACTTTCCATCTGACGGAGGCGTTCCTCCATATCGATCAGATTCTGTTTCGCGGTCAGCACTTCCTGGTAAATGGAAAGGTGTCCGGTCAGATCCTGATGCTGGGCGAGATAGCCCATCGTCTTTCCTTTGGAGAGGATGACCTCTCCCTCATCGGCCCTCATTTCGCCGATGATGATTTTTAACAGCGTCGATTTTCCGGCACCGTTGATGCCGACCAGTGCGGTTTTTTCGCGTTCTTCTATATGAAAAGATGCATTTTTGATAATTTCCGTTGTCCCGAATGCTTTCGAGATATTCTGACATGCAAGAATCATGTGGTTCCTCCAGATAACATATTTCTGTATTTTGACATAATACACCATCCTTATTATAGAGAGTAATACACAAAATTTCAAGAAATCTTTGACAATTTTCTATCAACCATATATAATATGAATATATGCAGGTGTAAATAAGGAGGAATTTATCTTGGAAGAAAAAGGAATTTCGCGGGCAGTTATCAAAAGACTTCCTAGATATTATCGTTACCTGGGCGAATTGCTGGAGGACGGAGTAGAACGGATCTCTTCCGGTGAGCTGAGCGAGCGGATGAAAGTGACAGCTTCCCAGATTCGCCAGGATTTAAATAATTTCGGCGGCTTCGGCCAGCAGGGGTATGGTTATAACGTGCGGTATCTGTACAGCGAGATTGGAAAAATTTTAGGTCTGGACAGAGTCCACAATATGATTTTTGTCGGAGCCGGAAATCTGGGACAGGCGCTTGCTAATTATGCGGCCTTTGAAAGAAGCGGATTCAAAACGGTCGGTATTTTTGACGTCAACCCGGTATTAAAAGGAATCTCCGTGCGCGGAATTGAAATCCGCATGGCGGACGAGCTTCCGGAATTTATCAAGGAACACCATGTAGAGATTGCGGCTTTGACACTGCCAAAAGCAAAAGCGGTAGAGATGGCAGAGATTCTCGTGGACAACGGTGTAAAAGCAATCTGGAATTTTGCACATACCGATCTAAACTTAAAACTTCCGAAAGATGTGATCGTCGAGAACGTCCATCTTTCCGAAAGTCTGATGCGTCTCTCCTACAATCTGACCAGATATGAGGCGGAGCATCCAAAGAACAATTAAGAAACCAAAACAAAAGCAGGAGAGTCTTCGGGAAACCGGAGACTTTTTCTGTTCACTTTCCGGATAAGGCAGGAAAAGGAGGAAAAGCGATGAAACGGATTCTTACAGCAGCACAGATGAAGCAGGCAGACCGCAATACGATCGAAACCATGGGGGTACCGTCCCTGGTACTGATGGAGCGCGCAGCGCTGTCCTGCGTGGAGGAGCTTCAAAATGGAACATGGGATACAGGAAAAGTCCTTGCTGTGTGCGGTCCCGGAAATAATGGAGGGGACGGTGCGGCAATTGCACGGATTTTAAAGACGAAAGGGGTGGATGCGGAACTGTTCTGTCTTGGAAATCCGGAAAAATACAGTGAAGGCATGAGAGCACAGAAGAAAATTGCGGAAAATTATGGGGTCCGTGAGGTTAAGAATCCGGATTTCCGGGAATATACTGTTATCATAGATGCCATCTTTGGAATTGGCGTATCCCGTCCGCTGGCAGGGGAGTACCGGAGGGCAGTGGAAGCAATCTGCGCAAGCGGTGTTCCTGTTCTTGCCGTGGACATCCCTTCGGGGATCCACACGGATACCGGAGAGGTCCTTGATGCGGCGGTGAAAGCCAGAGCCACGGTGACATTTGCCTGTGCAAAGCCAGGGCTTCTCTTTGATCCCGGAAAACGATATGCCGGAGAGGTCCTGGTCCGTGATATCGGAATCGGCTTTGATGCAGGAGAAGAGGAGACGCCCTGGTACGGTTCAGTGGAAAAAGAAGATCTGGACCGGTTTCTTACCCGCACGCCGATGGGAAATAAGGGAACCTTCGGAAAGGTGCTGGTACTTGCCGGTTCCGGTGCCATGTGCGGAGCCGCTGTTTTGTGTGCCAGGGCAGTCCTTGCATCCGGTGCCGGCATGGTAAAGGTTGTGACAGAGGAAAGAAACCGTACGCCGCTTTTCTGTGCCCTGCCGGAAGCAATGGCGGATTTCTGGAAGGAGGATGAGCCGCTTCCGGAAGAAGCCCTGCTGCAGGATCTCGCCTGGGCGGACGCTGTTGTTGCGGGACCGGGACTTTCCAAAAGCCGGACGGCAAAAGAACTGCTCGTTTTTACGGTGCAGCACACAGAAGTTCCTCTTGTTCTGGATGCAGATGCGCTGAACCTGATTGCAGAAGATGCAGAGATTCTTTCGGGCTGCCGGGCAGAAAAAATTTTAACGCCTCATGTAGGAGAGCTTGCACGGCTGCTGCACATGACCATTGCAGAATGCCAGCGTGACCCGGCAGGAAGCGCCGGAAGGGCAGCCGAAAAATACCAGGCCTGCTGTGTACGAAAGGATTCCGTAACCGTGACAGCAGAGGAAGGGCGTGAGCAGTATTACATAAACACAAGCGGAAGCAGTGCGCTTGCGACGGCGGGAAGCGGCGATGTGCTCGCGGGAATCACAGGCGCCTTTGCAGCAAAACGTCAGTGTGAAAAAAACGAGAAAAAAATCAGCCTTGCCAAAACAGCGGCACTGGCGGCATATGCGCATGGAAAGGCGGGAGAGGCTGCGGAAGAAAAAAGCAGTGCTTCCTATGTAACAGCATCCGAGATTATCAGAGGATTGCAGTCAATCTGAGCAAAGCAGATCAGAATCACGGGTTCCCAAAAGGACTCCGGGCGGACTTTTTTGAAGCGCCGGATGAAATTTGTGAATACCTCCGGAAAAACAGGCAATATTAAATACATGGAAACGATTTTAAAAGGCGTAAAACGCCGGATCGTTATCGTATGGGAAAGCAAAACGGAAAGAATCGGAGAGTGAGCACAAGTGGTAATCAAGCGTGGCGATGTATATTATGCCGACCTGCGGCCCGTGGTGGGAAGTGAGCAGGGCGGTGTCCGTCCGGTGCTGATCATTCAGAATGACATCGGCAACCGGCACAGTCCGACGGTGATCTGTGCGGCGATTACATCGAGGATGAATAAGGCGAAGCTGCCGACGCACATTGAGATCGAAGCGTCCGCCTATGGGATTGTACGGGATTCTGTTATTTTACTGGAACAGCTTCGGACGATCGATAAGAGAAGGCTGAAAGATAAAATCTGTCATCTGACGCCGGAACAGCTGGCCCTTGTGAACGAAGCACTGAAAATCAGCCTGGATCTGCCTACATAAGGGGTATTTTTGGCGCGGTTCACGGTTGACGAATGAGAAAGATCGTGCTATATTCTATATTATATGGGCTTCTGCCGTTTTTCGGGGAAACCTTTTTACAGAAAAGTAATACTTTAAATAAAGGAGACAAAAGAGGTATGTCAGGACATTCAAAATTTGCCAATATTAAGCATAAGAAAGAAAAAAACGACGCAAAAAAAGGTAAAATCTTTACCATCATCGGCCGTGAGATCGTAATCGCTGTCAAAGAGGGCGGACCGGATCCGGCAAACAACAGCAAGCTGCGTGACGTTATCGCAAAAGCAAAAGCAAACAACATGCCGAACGATACCATCGACCGCGGTATTAAAAAAGCTGCCGGAGATGCAAACGCAGACAACTACGAGCGTATCACCTACGAAGGTTATGGCCCGAATGGTATCGCGATCATCGTAGAGACTCTGACCGACAACAAGAACCGTACAGCAGCAAACGTAAGAAGCGCTTTCACCAAAGGAAACGGAAGCGTTGGAACACCGGGATGCGTATCCTACATGTTCGACAAAAAAGGCCAGATCATCATCGACAAAGAAGAGTGCGAAATGGATGCTGACGATCTGATGATGCTTGCTCTGGATGCAGGCGCAGAAGACTTCGCAGACGAAGAGGACAGCTACGAAATCATTACCGATCCGGATGACTTCTCCGCAGTACGTGAGGCTCTGGAGAAAGACGGTATCGCCATGGCAGAGGCAGACGTTACCATGATCCCACAGACCTACGTAGAGCTGACCGATCCGCAGGCATTAAAAGATCTGAACCGTACCCTGGATCTGCTGGATGACGACGACGACGTACAGTACGTATACACCAATCTGGACGAGTAATTTCGCTGGAAATTACATAGAATCATAAGAATCTGCGCATACTGATGAAGCTATTTTGGAATAGCAGAAAAGAGGAAATCCGTATGGCAGAATCACAGAAAAACCAGACAGAAAAAGAAAATATTGTAGAACTGAAGACCAACATTTATCTGCTGTCCATCATCGGCGAGGTGGAGGGGCATGAATCACTCGGCGAGCGCACGAAAGCGACGCGCTATGAGCACATTCTCCCTGCTCTTGCCCGTGCCGAGGAGGACAAAAGTATTGATGGTCTTCTGATTCTCCTGAATACCGTAGGCGGAGATGTGGAGGCCGGTCTTGCAATTGCAGAGATGATTGCGTCCATGCGAAAGCCTGCGGTATCGCTCGTTTTAGGGGGCGGTCATTCGATCGGTGTCCCGCTCGCAGTTGCAGCAGACTATTCGCTGATCGTGCCGAGTGCCACCATGGTCATTCACCCGGTGCGTACAAACGGCATGTTCATCGGTGTTGCACAGACGTACCGTAATATGGAAAAGACGCAGGATCGGATCACAGGTTTTGTATCGGCCCATTCGAAAATCACCAAGGAACGGCTCGAGGAGCTGATGCTCGATACGAAAATGCTGGTCAAGGATGTCGGAACAATGCTGGACGGCCCGCAGGCAGTGGAAGAAGGCCTGATCGACGAGGTCGGCGGCATTGCCCGCGCGCTCGAAAAGCTGAATGAGCTGATGAAAAAGGCAGCAGGGACAGAAAATTGACTTCACGGCGCGGCTTGTGTTTCAGGGGATTTTGTGTTAGAATGAGTTCGCTGTGAAAATTCGAACGGAAGTTTTGTCCGGACTTTCACAAAAGAGAAAAATAAGGGAACAGGATAAAAAAATGACAGTAATAGAAGCTTTATTTCTGGGTCTGATCCAGGGAATCACGGAATTCCTGCCGATCAGCAGCTCCGCACATCTGATTATCTTCCGTCACTTTATGAAGATCGAAGATACGCAGACGGTGTTTTTCAATGTGCTTTTGCACTTTGGCTCCATGATTGCAATTCTGCTCACATTTTCGAAGGAATGGAAACGTCTCTTCCTCGCGTTGTGCGGAATCATAATCGATCTGTTTCATAATTTAAAGGAACACTTTTCCAGTCAGCATCAGGAGGGAAAGCAGTACCGGAAGGTGCTCGGCAGCAACTACCGTATGCTTGCTTTCCTGCTGATTCTGACCACCATCCCGACTGCTGTAATCGGCGGCATGATTCAGAGCCTTGTCACACTGACCTCCTCGAATCTGCTGGCACCTGGCGTTGGTCTGTATCTGACGGCGATTCTGCTTGTGGTGGCAGATATGCTTCCGGAGGGAGAAAAAACGCAGAAAAATTTAAAGCCGAAAGATGCACTGATTGCCGGATTCTTCCAAGGCTTTTCCACGATTCCGGGTCTTTCCCGTCTTGGTTCGACTATTTCTGCGTGTGTGATCGGCGGCATGACCCGTTCGTACGCTGTGAAATACTCTCTGATTGTGAGTGTTCCGGCGATTATCGGGGCAACGATCGTTGAACTTGCGACCATGGGAAAAAATAAAATTGTTTTTCATCCGGTATATCTGGTCGGCGTTTTCATGGCGGCACTTGCCGGTTACTTTACGATCCGCATTCTGATGCGTGTGGTGAAAAAACGGAAACTGAAATATTTTGCTTTGTACTGTCTTCTTGTCGGGACATTCTCCATTGCAGGATATTTTCTGCTGTAATACGAGAAAGGGGAGAAGTTCTGCATGGCAAATACAACAAAGGGAAGCGGGAAGACAAAGAAAAAAACTTCTGCTTCCGGAACAGCAAAAAAGAAACAGACCCAAACAACGGCCAGAAAAACAACGGTGAAAAAGAGCAGTACCGCAAAACGTACCTCCGGCACAAGGAAAAACACAGTCCGTGAGCCGATGGACGAGGGAGTGCGCGCAGAAATTATTCTGCTTTCCGTGCTTGCTGTTTCGATTCTGCTGATGCTCAGTAATTTCGGTATGGGCGGCGTGATCGGACAGGCTGTCTGCGACTTCTTTTTCGGCCTTTTCGGCGTGACAGAGTGGGCAGCACCGGTTCTGATCTTCTTTGGAACAGCATTTTACATAGCAAACAGACAGAACTTTTTAATTGTGCGGAAAACCGGGGGAGCGATCAGCTGTTTCGTCTTTTTCTGCGCTTTTATGCAGCTTCTGGCGTCCGGCTATACGAGAGATACGACATTTCTGGATTACTATTTTGACAGCGCCTACGATCATCTCGGCGGAGGAATCTTAGGAGGGTCTGTCGTGAAAATTCTCGGCATGGGATTCGGCCAGATCGGTGCGTGGGTGATTATTGTGATCGCCATCGTGATTTCCGTGATCGTGATGACGCAGAAGCCGATTCTCGCGCCGATCCATGAAAAGACGAATGACCACCGCCGGATGGCGGAGGAGCGCCGCCAGGAGCTGCTCAAGATCCGCCGCGACGGCCTGAACGCCCGCCGCAGCCTGAGCGAGGCCAACCTGCGTCTGGTGGTCTCCATCGCCAAGAAGCATGTCGGCCACAACCTGGCGTTCCTGGATCTGATTCAGGAGGGCAACATCGGCCTGATCAAGGCCGCCGAGAAGTTTGACTGTGACCGTGGCTTCCGCTTCTCCACCTACGCCACCTGGTGGATCCGTCAGGCCATCACCCGCGCCATTGCGGATCAGGCCCGTACCATCCGCATTCCGGTGCACATGGTCGAGACCATCAACCGGATGCGTCAGGCCACCAACCAGCTGGTCTACCAGAACGGCCACGAGCCCACCCCGGAAGAGCTGGCAAAGGCCATGGACATGAGCGTCGAGCGTGTGCGTGAGATCCAGCGCATGGCACAGGAGCCCGCCAGCCTTGAGAGCCCCGTGGGCGAGGAAGAGGATTCCTCTCTGGGCGATTTCGTGGCCGACGAGAACGCCGAGGCCCCCGGCAAGGCAGCGGACCGCGCCATGGTGGCCCAGCAGATCAATCAGGCCCTCAAGAGCCTGACCCCCCGTGAGGAAAAGGTCATCCGCCTGCGCTTTGGTCTGGACGATGGCCGCCCCCGCACGCTGGAGGAGGTGGGCCGCGACTTCGGTGTCACCCGTGAGCGTGTCCGCCAGATCGAGGCCAAGGCAATCCGCAAGCTGCACAGCCGCAAGTGCCTGGCCCTGCTGAACGGCCTGATCGAGTGATCCTGAACTTACCGCTATGAGAAAGAGCCCTCGCCGGTCTATTCCGGCGGGGGCTCTTTTGGTGGTGCCAAACATATTCTGCCTGCCCGCCCCATATATTCTTTTCAGAACAAAACGGGTGGGAGGGAACGGCATGTTTGTGGTAACGCTGAACAAGACGAGCTTGAAAAAGGTGGGGGCCGGTGCGCTCTGCTGTGCGCTGGTGATTTTCAGCGCCTTTCTGGGGCGGTACATCAGCACCCGCACGGTGGCGGCAGCGGCCGGGGTGAACCGGATCGAGAGCGCGCAGGACATCCAGACCTGGTTCACGGGCTATGGGCTGGATGTGGACGGCACGTCCATCACGGCGGATAAGGTCAAGATCCCCCGCAAGTGGGACGACAGCTTTTCGGCCTTCAACGGGGTGGTGCAGCAAAGCGGGATGGATCTTACCCGCTACAAAGGGAAAACCGTGGAAAAGTGGACCGCCCTGATCCCGGCGGCCAGCAGCGGAGAGACCAGCCGCTGGTCTACCGCAAAAAGGCTGTGGGGGCCTACCTGCTGGAAAAGCCGTCAGGCACGGTGATCGGCCTGAAGGATGCCCAGACCGCAATGGCGCAGGCTGAGCAGCAGGATGCCCAGCAGGTGTCCGGTGAGGATTACAGCGGCGACTGGGGAGAGCGCCATGATGAGGAGCTGGGCGCGGCCGGGCAGAGCCAGCAGACCAGCGGGGAGCCGGACTCCGTGGTGCCCGAGGAGGCGCAGTACACCGACCTGCCCCTGGATGCCGAGGGGTATCCTGTCGAATGAATCCGGTGGAAAAATGGGGGTAAAACTTCTGTTCAATAGCACCAAAATTTCTGGCTAAAAATCAGCAATATGGAATGATGAAAAAATAACGAAGCGGGTTTATAATAATAGTAGCATCCCGCAGCAAAATCGGCTGCGTCCGGAGTGGCAGGACCGTCCGGATCTGAAACGGGATGAAGTAAGGAGAAAATGATTATGAAGGAATTCCAGTATACTGTTA